>Ga0055476_10000014_pt1 | contig 34046 bp, 28 predicted proteins | sample Muzzi_CordC_D2_FD_57682 | JGI IMG/M metagenome (GOLD analysis project Ga0055476, IMG submission 57682) | Wetland microbial communities from San Francisco Bay, California, USA, that impact long-term carbon sequestration - Muzzi_CordC_D2 | ecosystem: Environmental > Aquatic > Marine > Wetlands ... | reverse complement strand
TCCTCAGCAAGTCGTTTTCCACCCCCATGGATCGCGAGGATATCTATCGCGCGATAGCCAGTATTGACCACACCATCAATTATGCTAAGACCACGACCCGGGAAATTGAAGTGCTGAAAGTGGTGCCTGACAAGTACATGCTGGAACTCGCGGTTTTGCTGAAAGAAGGTGCATATGCGCTGCAGCGGGGATATCAAAAGCTCGCGGAAAACCCGAACCAGGCAGATGCGGACGCCCAGGCCGCGCGCAAGGCGGAGCGTAGTGCTGAAAAGGTCTATCGCAGGGCGCTGGGCGAGTTATTCAGGGAAGAAGGCTACGTAGCCATGCTGGAGAATCAGGAGTCAGATACCAAGGCAACGGCCATTAATCTGATTATCGAGATATTCAAACGTCGTGAAGTTTACCGCCACTTGTCCAATGCCGCCGACCGCCTGGCACGAGCCGGCGAAGTGTTGCATGACATCGTCGTCAAGATTTCATAATCACACCATGGCAATGATGTAAGTCATCGCCACCAGCAGGAAGAGTATCAGTTCGGCATACTCCAGTGGATGCGCAAGCAGTTTTGCCTGTCGACACTGGCGATCTACCGTGGCGGCAAGACCATCTGCGAACACGTTTGTGACCTGCCTTTCGAGGTCGGCGACACGTTCGTATGCCACGTCGCCTGGGAAAACCTGTACCATCTGGAACGCAATAAAAACCTCGTCATCGTCATCTCGGAATACCCGCGCGAAGACACCTGTCCACACAAGGTCCGGCTTGCATTGTTTTTCTTCCTGCTCGCGAGCCTGATTCCACCTGGCATGGCGGTAGAACACCGGCACCGCCACGTGGATCCCGCAACAGACACTGGCCATGCTCGGCAACGTGCCTGTCCAGGGTGATACAGGCAGTGCTCGCGGCACTGGCCACCTTTTTTCTGTTGATGTCCAACGTGGGTGCGACCGCGCTGCTGGTGCCGCTGGCGACCTCGAATTCTTTGCTGATACCGATGCATCAGGTGAGTGCGCTGCTAATGGGCCCCGGTGGTAACAAGATGCCCGACTTTATGAAAGCCGGGTGGTATCATGACGGTGCTCTTTCTAGCGGTCATGTTAATCATGATGAACCTGTTATTTTGAGGCAAATAAAAAGATGGAAACCCATATTCTGACCGAAACCCTTATCTGGAACACCCCCATGGCGGTGTCCGCCGTGATCCTGATTGCCACTTTCATCGGTATTTTCACCGAGGGAGTACACGGCTTTCATCGCACCAAGTTTGCCATGGGCGGCGCCGCGGCGATGATTCTGGCCGGCCAGTATTTCGGCTTCTACAACCCGGAAGAGGCTGTCGAGGCGATTGACTGGAATGTCGTGTTCCTGCTCGGCGGCATGATGACCATTGTTGCAATCATGATCCCTACCGGCGGCTTTCAGTCCCTGGCCTATCGTATAGCCGACCTCAGCCGCGGGCGCCTGTTCCTGCTTATGGTCATGCTGGGCACCGCGGTGACGGTGATATCGCTACTGCTTGACAACGTCACTACGGTAGTCATCTTCGGCCCGCTGATTATATTGATCTGCCAGGCGCTTAAGGTCAGCCCGGTGCCATACCTGCTGGCCGCGGCACTGCTATCAGACACCGGCGGTGTTGCGACCCTGGTGGGTGACCCACCCAACCTGATGATCGGATCAGCGGCTGGGATCGACTTCAACACCTTCCTGATCCATATGGCTGGAATCGTGTTTGCCGCCTGGATAGGCAGCCTGATGGCGCTAAAGTGGTTGTTCTACAGGGAACTTGCCGCGACCCCCGCTAAACAGGACTTCTCCGGCCTGGGCGGGATCAAGGACCGCCAGACCTGGTACGCATCCCTGGCCGTACTGGCCATCATGGTGGTCCTGTTCGCGCTGCATCATGCCCTCGGCTGGGAGCCCTGGTTCGTCGCGGCCCTGGGCCTGACCCTGCTCGTGTTTATCGCACGCGATGTTGTACTGGACGAGTCTTTTGAAGATGTGGAGATGACCCTGCTGATGTTCTTCATTTCGCTGTTCGTGGTGGTCGGCGGTGTGGAACATAGCCACTTCCTGGAATACCTGGGCCAGTATATTCTCCCTTTCGTGGAATCTGACCTGATGGTCGCCTGTCTGTTGCTGATGTGGGGCTCGGCCATTCTCTCCGCGATGATCGACAACATTCCATTCACCGCCGCCATGGTGCCCATCATTCTGGGCATGGAACAGCAGGGTATCAACGTGACCCCGCTGTGGTGGTCGCTGGCTATTGGCGTGGGCATGGGCGGTAACGGCACGCATCTGGGTTCCACCGCGAATGTTTTCATCGTAACCCTGTCAGAGCGCCTGGCCAAGGACACCGGCGATGAGAGTCTGCGTATCACGCCCGGCCTGTGGTTCCGTAAAGGCACCCCGGCGATGCTGCTGACGCTGTCCACCTCGTCGGTTCTGATGTGGTTGTTCTTCGACTTTTTCAGCAAGCCGTTTGCACATTAGTACAGCGCCGCGAACGTGACTCCGGCGCCGCGCCGGGGCTCACGTCTGTTGCAGAAGGATTCGCCATTGCGGCTGACGGCGGATCCGCTCCTGGACGGGTGCGGACACACCAGTGACTGAACGGCCTCTTACCGGCGCGCACCCTCATTATGTCACCTGTTTGATGCGCGACAGCGCGCCGGCTGCGGGGCGGGGGCTCCTAGAACACCAGATTCATCATTACCAGCATTACGATCAGAAACAGCACCGTCATTATCCCGCCCGCTTTCATGAAGTCAGATACCCTATAGCCCGCCGGACCCATGATCAGGGCATTCACCTGGTGGGTGGGGATGAGGAAAGAGTTAGAGGTGGCGATCGCTACCGTGAGCGCGAATACAGCCGGGCTTGCACCTGCACCAATGGCGATGTTGACGGCTAATGGTACCAGCAGCACGGTCGCACCCACGTTGGACATCACCAGGGTGAAGAAGGTGGCCAATGCCGCAACCGCAGCCTGAATCACCCAGACCGGCATATGACCAACCACCAAAAGCACCTGCTCGGCGATCCATTTCGCGGTCCCGGTGGTCTCTACCGCCAATCCCAGGGGGATCAGCGAGGCGAGCAGAAATACCGTCTTCCAGCTTACCGCTTCATAAGCCTCCTCGATGTTCAGCACGCCTGACAGCACCATACCAATGGCGCCGGTCAGCAAGGCCACCGAGAGGCGGATGTCGGTGAACAGCACCATGAACAAGGCAATGGAAAAGAAAATGGTTGCTGGCAGGACCTTGTGGGGACGTAACTCCTCGCGCGGATACTCGGTGGTTACCACCACGAAGTCACGATTCTTTTCGATCCTTGCCAGCGCATCCCAGGCCGTGTGTACTACCAGGGTATCGCCCGTCTGGAACGGCATGTTGCGGATGTCGTCCCCCTCTCGCATTGTCTCGCCGTTACGATGCAGCCCGATCATGGCCAGACCATAGGTCTTGCGCAACCAGACATCACGGGCGCTCTTGCCGATCAGGTTGGAACCCGGTGGAATAACCACTTCTGCGATGCCGGCCTTGGTGGCAGCGAGAGACTCGGAAAAGGTACGCAATTGCCTGCGCTGTTTCAGATTGTACTTTTCTGCGAAGTGCACAAGATCATGCGGATCGGCCACCACACCCAGTACCATACCTGCCCGGAACTCGGTGTCACGGGCCAGGGAGCCGGGGCCAACCTGGGGTGCCTCGCCGGAACGCTTGCTGCCAATCATCCTGACTCGATAACTGCTTTCAACGTCATCCAAAACTTTGCCAATCAGATCGCTGTCATCCGGCACCACCAGTTCGGACAGGGCGTAATCCACACCGTAAACATCATGGAAATACTGCATGGGATCGGAACCCACGGTACTGCTTTCACTATCGGTCTTCGGTAATACAAAGCGCCCAGCCAAAACGAAATAGATGATGCCTGTCGCGATTAACGCTACCCCTACCGGCGTTACCGAGAACAGCCCCCAGGTTTCCATTTGCTGTTCTGCAGGCAGCGCTTTATTGGAGGTCAGGATCAGGTCGTTGAGCAGGATCAGCGGGCTGGAGCCAACCATGGTCATGGTACCGCCCAGGATGGCGGTAAAACCCATCGGCATCAGCAGGCGCGACATGGGTAGGCCAGAGCGCGCCGATATACGGGAGACTACCGGCAGGAACAGTGCGGCAGCCCCCACGTTTTGCATAAACGAAGAGATAAAACCAACACTGGCGGAGATGATCGGGATGATGCGTCCCTCGGTGGTGCCACCAACTTTCAGGATAAAGGCGGCGACCTTGCTCATGATGCCTGTCTTGTCAAGGCCGGCACCGATGATCATGACGGCGATGATGGACATCACCGCATTGGAAGAGAAGCCGTCGAACAGGTGCTTGTTATCCACCAGCCCCTGCCCCAGTCCCATAATGGGGGCCAGTAGCGAGGTCAGTCCCAACAACACCATGACGGTTGCTGCCGCAACATCCACGCCGACCACTTCAAAAGCAAACAAATAGATAGTCAACATCAAAATGGCGCTGACCCAGGCTATCTCGATTGTAGGCACTACAGTGGCAAGAAAAGCGGCCAGCGCTGCAAATACTACCGCTGCGACAACCTGTTTTGGGCTGATTATCCCGGGTTTTGCGATAGTCTGTTCTTCATCCGCAAGTTTGATCATTGTTCCTCTCTTCTGAAAATTTTTAAAATGTCTTGATTAGCAGGGGTATTCCGCGTTCTTCGCATCAGTCGGCGGCTGCAAGCTAAAAGGGTGTTGGGCATCCAGGCACGGTGTGGGGTGTCATGTTTCGCATGATGGTTGGCTTCATGCTGCGGACTGTTTATGAGGACGGGCTAAAGCCTGGTCTTCAATAAGCACCAGCGGGACAGGGATGCGACTCCCACACTTTGGCATCACTTCTTCCATCAGCACCCTGGCAGTGGAATCGTCCAGCATGGCTACCAGAAAAACCAGGGAGGAATGGTTACCGATGTATTCGGTGATACTGTCAACTGCAGTCACACCGAGCTGGATACACTGGCAGTCACGACCGGCCTCTCGAACCTGATTCTCCAGCGCAGAGATACTCGCCAAATCGGTGACGTCATGAAACAGCAAATCGATCTGCGCATCCTGACGCAGACTGGCATCAATGGCATAATTGAGAGGGGCACCAAACCCACTGCCATCGCTAATGAAGGCAATTCGTTTTGATACTGATCTCCTCGCCATCTGTGCGGCGGCTGTCGATTGCTGTTCCCTGGTTTCCGATCCACAGCCCACTATCTTCATTTTGTCGTGCATGGATAAAAATTCACCGGCATCCTGGTGAGCCAGGCCGGACAAAATGCGTTTCAAATGGGTATTGAGTTTTCTCATTATCCGTAATTCCGAATATTCGTCTACTCTGTTTATTGCAACGCCTGTGCCAAATCCCCGTGCTGATAAGTTACTGTTCTAATTAGCTGTTATATATCCACCTCAGTCATCCTGTGTTTCATGTTGCAACGGTTGGTGAGATGTTGGCGTAATAAACCCTGTAAATGCTCTGTACAGGCATGTCTGGTATAGTTGTTGCAATCTGAAACAGAGGGTTGCGTTTTGTTATGGCCGTGTTTTCCGATCTCAGCAGCCTGCAGGGCAAAATCAACAGCGCGTACCTCACACTGGTAATCGGTACCGTGGTACTTGGCCTCATTGCCTTTTCAGACTTGCTGTTTCTTAAGCAACGGGTGACAGAGGGAAAGGTGGTTAGCGACCTGAAGGATGCGGTCCTGGAAATGCGCCGTGAGGAAAAAAACCTGTTTCTCTACGCGGATATTAACTCGCTGTCCAGGGCGGACAAACATGCCGTCTTGTCTCTGGAAATCCTGCAGCAGTACCACACCGCGCTGGTTGCGATCATGGGCGAAACCGGTCTGTTGACAATGATTCAGATCCTGAAGGCCTACCGTAAAAATCTGGGACATTGGAGCGGCACATCTGGCCGCAATCTCGAGTCACTTCAGGATGAGATAAGGACGCTCGGACACCGTGTCTATCTCTCCGTTGAATCGCTTTCGGATCAGGAGCAGCGACTGCTGGAGACAGCGATTCAGGACTCCCAATGGGTTCTATTGATTTCACTTTTTATGATCGGGGTCTCGATAGTTATCGTCGGGCGTCAGCTCAAACGTGTGGCAGTTAGCCCGCTCAAACAGTTGGAGTCTCGCCTGATGCCCATCGCAAGGGGACATTTCAAACACCTGGAACCACCATTGGCTGACCGTGAATTCATCACGTTTACTGATGCCTTCAATCGTATGCTGAAAGAGCTGGAAATTCGCCAGAAGCGCATGCTGCAATCAGAGAAACTTGCGTCACTGGGTATCCTCGCGGCTGGTGTGGCTCACGAATTGAATAATCCGTTATCCAACATTTCCTCCTCTTGCCAACTGCTCAATGAAGAGTTGGAAGATGCGGATCCGGACCAGCTTCAGACCTGGCTGAAACAGATAGACAGTGAAACAGAGCGTGGCCGGAAGATTGTTCGAACGTTGCTCGATTTCGGCAGCAAGCGCATCTTTCAGAAGACCCGGCTCAGTTTGCTGGATCTCATCAACGAGACCCGGGTTATCGTTGCTAACACGCTGCAGCAAAGTGCGGCGAAGCTCACGCTGAATATTCCCGATGACCTCAGGTTGGATGCAGACAAGCAGCGTATCCAGCAGTTGTTCATTAATCTGATCCAGAATGCCCTGCATGCGGGAGGCCAGGGAGTTCATCTGCGGATCAGTGCCATGTTGTGTGAGCGGGGTGTTTCGATGATTCCGGATGGGGCAGAGGTAGCCGGTGATCTCAAGTGCATCACAGATTACGATGGCCGGTTTATCGAGATACTGGTCGCCGATGACGGTGCCGGTATACCGAGCGAGCGTCTTTCCAGGGTCTTCGACCCGTTCTTTACCACCAGCGAGCCGGGGCATGGCGTTGGCCTGGGGTTGTTTATCGTGCAGGAAATTGTGCGCGAGCATGACGGCTGTCTTGCCATTGCCTCCCGTCCGGGGAAGGGGACCCAGGTGATCGTGTTGCTTCCCGGCGAGGAGTCAGGCAGTGACTGAATTCCGGTCGCGAGCGGGTCATATACTGATTGTCGATGACGAAGCGGCTGCGGTTAACAACCTGGCACATGTGTGTCGCAAAGAAGGTCATGAAGTCACCACACGGACTACCGGCATGGGCGCGATCGAGGCCCTGGAAAATAGCCGTTTCGATGTTGTGTTGACCGACCTGAAAATGGAAAAAGTGGACGGCATGGCCATTCTCAAGCGGGCCAGGGAGCTGGACCCGGAAACTGCCGTCGTGCTGATAACGGGCTACGCCACGTTCGATTCTGCCGTGGAGGCGATGAAAGCGGGCGCGTTTCACTATATTGCCAAACCTTTCCGCCTGGATGAGGTGCGGGAGGTGGTGCGTAACGCGCTGGAACTGGTTAATCTGAAGAGGGAAAACCGGCAGCTGAAGGAGAAACTGACGAGCAGTCGTAGTGGGCCATCCATCATCACCCAGGATGCGGTCATGCAGCGGTTGCTGGAAACGGCACGACAAATAGCCTCTACCGACACTAATGTACTCATTACAGGGGAGAGCGGGACAGGCAAGGAGCTGCTGGCCCGTTTTATTCATGCTCATAGCAATCGAGGCGGAAAACTCTTTCAGGCGGTCAACTGCGGTGCCTTGCAGGAGGATTTGCTCGCCAATGAGCTTTTTGGACATGAGAAGGGAGCTTATACCGGTGCTAACGAAGCACGTGAGGGATTGATCGAGGCTACAAATGGCGGCACCCTGTTCTTGGATGAAATCGCTGAAATGTCCCTTGGGATGCAGGTAAAGTTATTACGGGTCATTCAGGAAAGAGAGGTCCAGCGTGTGGGATCCACCCGGGCGAATACTGTGGACATTCGCCTGATTACTGCCACGCATCGTGACCTGCGCGATGAAGTCGTCGCCAGCCGCTTTCGCCAGGATTTGTTTTACCGTCTTGACGTGGTTGGCCTGCATCTTCCTCCGTTGGCGCAACGCCGTGACGATATCCCGCTGCTGGCATTCTATTTTCTGCGCAAGCATGCGGCGCAAATGAACCGTAGTGTGGAGGATATTGATCCCGCGGCTATGGGTATCTTGCTTGATTATGATTATCCTGGGAATATCCGCGAACTCGAAAATATCATGGAACGTGGTGTAGCACTGGCCAGGGAAAGAGAACTGATTATTGCTGACTTGCCAGCAACCCTTGCAGAGCATGCGGTGCATGTTGTGCGTAAGGAAGCCGGGCGTCTACCCACTTTGGCCGAACGCGAGGCGGACTACATTCGTTATGTACTCGAACGCAGCGGAGAGAATCGTACAAGGGCAGCAAAGATCCTCGGTATCGATCGGGTCTCATTGTGGAGGAAGTTAAAGAAATACGGCATGGAAGAGGAACGTCATATTAATAAGAATAAGTAAGCCATTGGGATGATGGAATAAGTTAAAAAATTAAAAGCATCGATGGCCTGAGAATGACCGCTGCTCGCTGAAGCCCGCGCCTCACCAGGTTCCGGCAGTTTGGCGAGTGTTGTCAAAAGATGGGCGAGCAACACCAGCAGGTCTTTCATGGCAGGGCAGGATCACACATCTTTTTTCGCCCGCGAGAAAATCCCCGGGGCTTTGCTGGAAAACATTGCTATCGACGACACATTGATCCACTTTCAGAGCAGCAATAGCAAAACGGCTTCCGTGATGTCTATTCCGCTTCGCCTGGTGAAGTCCGCTCCCTTATATTACACTGCTATCTTATATGGGATAGAAATGACGGAAGGTAGTGTATGCGTAAGCAGATAATTCACCAGGACACTCAAGGGACCTCACCGGCCGATGATCAGGGCTGGCTTGACCTGGAACACCTGGTACAGGTAGAGCTGACGTCCGAAGATGCGGAACATCCGATCGAGTCGGCACTGATAATGAAAACCGGGTCTGGCTGGCGCGCGCAACAACCCGGGAAGCAGACGATCCGCTTGCTGTTTGACAAGCCGCACAGGATCAGCCGTATTCAATTGGCGTTTCAGGAAGACGAGCTGGAACGCACACAGGAATTCGTGCTGCGCTGGTCCCCGGACGGTGGGGAATCCTGCCGGGAGATAGTGCGTCAGCAGTATAACTTCAGCCCGCCGGATATGACCCGCGAACTCGAAGACTATGTCGTCGATCTCGACGGACTGACAATGCTGGAACTGAGTGTTATCCCGGATATCAGTGGAGGAGAACCCCGGGCGTCGCTTGCGCAGTTACGGCTCGCCTGACCGTTAACAGGGTGGGCCACAATCTTATGGTGAGTCGGTATGCGTTGCCGATGTTTGTGCGGTGTGACCGGAAGATCGACCGGTGAATCCGGGCCGCAGTTGGGTGAGGCACCACATTGCGATGCACAATCCATCGGGTCCGGTATCCGATAACGACCGATACGTAGAGCAGTTGAAACTTTGCCGCTATAGCGATACGGAAATCACAAGCCGGAGTCGATGCCGCCTGGATGTGAACAAGGGTCGACCATGGTCGCGATTGTTACAGATACTCAAGCGCAGTAAACTGTTGTTCTCTACATTAGCTGACTGAGAAGGTTGGGCATACATGGAACTACCACCCAGAGACGGAGACGGTTATCTCGTTGATATGAATGATTGGACACCGGAGATCGGCCGTACCATGGCCGAAGTGGATGGTGTTGAACTGGACGAGGTTAAGTGGAACCAGATACTCAAGGCGCGAGAGTATTTCGACGAATTCAGTGTAGTGCCACCGATTCGCAAGTTCGCCAAGTACCTGGGCGAAGATCAAAAGGCAATGTTTAAAATGTGGCGGTCCGGCCCGATGAAACCGATAACCAAGTACGGCGGTCTGCCGAAGCCCACTGGATGTGTCTGAATTGCGACCATCAGCCCCCCCTTCGTGGGGCAACTGGAAAGGTACTGCCAACTTATTCGGAGTTTACCGTGTAACCAGCTTCTGAAGCCCCCCGCGACTAACAATCAAGGGGTTAAGACCTGCCTGCAGTTCGCCTTAAGCTGACATGGTGCCTCGAGCGGAGCCCACCAGTTCCGAGCGGCGTCCGCACTGATAGAGCCGCGCCGGTAACCATCCATAGAGGTCGCGGGTATAGCCTGTCGGTTCAACAAGTTTCGCATTGTCACAGAACCATAGAATCCCTAGAATCATGAGGACGTACGGCACGTTTTACACTCAGGGGCAGTGAATGGCAGACCAGAATCCCGATCCACCGGAAGGTGAAAACTTAGATCCGATCACCATCAGCGAACAGCAGTTCGACCAGGCCAGCCGCCATATTCACGGTCTCAAGAGAGGCCTGATCAACTTTCTCCAGCAGCCCAAGCGCATCAACATCGTCAACTTTCCCATTGAGCTGGACGATGGTTCGGTGCAGAGCTTCCAGGGTTACCGCGTGGTGCACAACCGCGTTTTCGGTCCGGGTAAAGGCGGGATCCGCTATCACCCCGATGTCACCATCGAGGAAGTGATTTCGCTGGCCAAGCTGATGACCTGGAAGTGCGCGCTGGTCAATATTCCCTTCGGTGGTGCCAAGGGTGCTGTGGCCTGCAAACCGAAGGAGCTCAGTGAGAAGGAGTTGCGGCGTATCACACGGCGCTTCACCTCCGAGATGTTCGATGTGTTCGGTCCCCACACCGATATACCCGCGCCTGACCTCTACACCAGCGAGCAGACCATGGCGTGGATCTTCGATACCTACGATATCCTGCATCCGGGCTACAACAACCGTCCGGTGGTGACCGGCAAACCCATCGCCATGGGCGGATCCTACGGGCGTTACGAGGCCACGGGCCAGGGTTGTGTGCTCGCCGCTCAGCGTTTTCTCTCCAAGGCTTTGTTGCCTGAGCAGCAGGACCTGGCCGGTGCGCGAGTGGCGATCCAGGGATTCGGGGATGTCGGCTCCGTAGCCGCACAGACGTTCTTTCGCGAAGGTGCGAAAGTCATCGCCGTAAGCGACAGCCAGGGCGGCATATTCCGCGAAGATGGACTGGATCCGCTGCAGGTACAGACCTTCAAGGCACAACACGGCAGCGTGGTGGGCCTGCCAGACACCATGACAATTACTAATGCGGAGTTGCTGGAACTGGACTGTGACATCCTGATGCCGGCGGCGCTGAGCAGCCAGATTCATTCCGGCAACGCCAACAATGTCAAGGCGCGTCTGATTGTCGAGGGCGCCAACAACCCAACCACGCCGGCCGCCGACGCGATCCTCGCCAAAAAGGGTATCTATGTGTTGCCGGATATTCTCGCCAACGCCGGCGGTGTGACAGTGAGCTATTTCGAGTGGGTGCAGAACCAGGCCAACGAGCAGTGGGGGCCGGACCGCATTTCCGAAGGGCTCAAGGGCAAGATGTACACTGCGGTGGACACGGTGTTCAGCCGCTGGCAGTCCTTCGTGGTGGGCGAGGCGACACCGGTAGAAGGCGAGACGGCCGGCGAGGAGGGACCGGGCACACCGGATTTTCGTACCGTTGCATTGATCATCGCTATCGAGCGCGTGATCGAGGCGACGTTGATGCGGGGGATCTGGCCATAGTCTGCTTCAGGCGCCTGCCCGGGCGTGGACCGAGCGCAACAGCCGTCAATCTCCCGGTTCAGAACCAGCCGGTTCGGGATTGCTTCGTCACGTTGTTCCTGGCAATAACGAATTAAGTCAGAGTTGCCTAACTGTTAGGCCCAAAGTGAAGGAGCGTACTGAAAAGAAATTCTCGGCAGGACTGCGAACGGATGGTTACTTCCGTTCTTAGACCTGGACGGCTCAGTAGCCACTGGCCCTGGCCCGGTCGAGACGACGCACAAAATCACCCATGATGATGCGATACAGCTCATCGCCAAGGTATGCATCCTCCACACTAGTGTCAATGGACGGGTTATCGTTGATTTCTATAATCACTGTGCGCTGCCCGCTGACCTTGATATCTACCCCGAAAAGGCCGTCTCCGACCAGCTTGACTGCACGGGTGGCGACCTTTGCGACGTCGCGAGGGACGTGCTGGATACCAACGGTTTCCGATTTCCCGCTGCGATACTTGCTGGCGGCGTGATTGTAAATCTGCCAGTGTCCGCGCGCCATGTGATACTTGCAGGCATAAATCGGGCGCTGGTTGAGAATGCCGATGCGCCAGTCGTAGTCGGTTGGCAGGAATTCCTGTAGCAGAAGGATGGCCGAACGCCTGAACATGGTAGCCAGGTGACGCCGGAGTTCCTCACGGGTGCCAGCTTTTTCCACGCCGATGGAAAAGGAGCCATCCGGTATCTTCAGTATGACCGGAAAACCAAGGTCGCCCTCCAACTGGTCGAAGTCAACCGGCTGGTCGCGCAACAGCAGTCGAGTCCGGGGCCGGGGAATATTGTGGGTATCCAGAAGCTGATCCAGAAATACCTTGTTTGAACAGCGCAGGATGGCTTCCGGGGCATCGAGTACCACCAGCCCCTCGTTTTCTGCATGCTTTGCAAACCTGTAGGTATGGTGGTTCACGGCCGTTGTTTCCCGGATAAACAGGGCATCATATTCTGCCAGGCGGCCGAAGTCGTCTGCAGTGATCATTTCTACATCGAGACCCACATCGTTGCCGGCGCGTACGAACTTTCGCAGTGCAGCACGGTTGCTCGGCGGCAGAGCCTCATCCGGGTTGTACAGCACGGCCATGTCGTAGCGGAATTGCCGCCGGTTGCGCGGCTTGCGCCAGACACTCTTGCAAAACATGTCCAGCGTGTCGCCGAAAAACGACTGCTCGGCGTCATCCAGTTCCTGCATGGTGCCGAAGCGCACCTCCGCAACATGCCATGTCGTCGTCCTGCGCAGCACTACCTGCAGTAGCGGCGCACTGTAGCGTTCGAACAGCCGGCGGGCAAAACCTGCCAGTTCAGGAGTGCGGCATTTGCCGAACACAACCAGTAATTCCAGTACGTCCTTTTCCACCTCACCGAGCGAGTGCAGATAGGCTTCGACTGTACGCGCCAGACCGGTCTCGAACGGTCGATAATGGTCGAAATTGTGCAGGTCGTTGATGGTGCTGACCGAGGGAACCACCTTTTCACCACGGGCCTCTGCCAACAGTGAGCAATAGTAGCCGGTACCCAGATAGTCCAGGCCGCTGCACATGTTGATTAGGTATCCCGGCTTCGCGGCAGCTTGCGTATGCTGCAGGTAATCACTCGCCGTGATCACTTGCTCGCTGGGGGCATAAGGCGCCCAGACCTGTGCATCATCAACGATGATGCGGAACTGTTTCATGGAAATCTGAATGCCTCGCAAGTTGTCAGCGCCGCTGGTGGCGCGGTGCGAATTTCTCACCAAAGTAACGGTTTGGCAAGTGATTTCAACGCCGGATAGCAGCGCGTTACGGGGTGCGCTCGCGTGCCCGCCTTGCAAGGCAGGCCTGTGTCAGGCAATCCTTGCCGATGAGCTGATGCAGCAGCTGAGCAGCAGGTTGCAGATTATCCAGCGTGACATACTCGTCGGGTTGTGGGCGCGGCCATTCACCGGGGCCGCACACCACCACGTCCATACCCAGTTGCTGCAGCTTGTCCCACTGCATGGCCGGGAGGGTACGCAGGTCGAAATGCAGTTCGCAGCTGCCACAGACACGGTTGGCATTGTCACCACCTGCGATACGTCCGAAGTTCAGTATTGGAACGGGCACCTCGAATGCGGTATTGCAGTAGCGGTGTGCCGGTTTGTTGCGCCACTTGTCGAGACGATTCAGTGCCAGATGTATACCGTCGAGAGCATTGCGTCCGGCATCCGCTGTACTTGAATGCCCCGAGCTACCGTCAATCTCCGGGGCCAGCATGCTGGATTCCTCGTCAGCCGTGAACAGCAGGGTCAGTGGATGCTGCAGATGCCGGGTGCGGTACGCGACAGCCACCACTGACTCCATTATAGTAGACCCGTACTTCCCAGAGTTTAACCATGAACCGCGCCGCAACCCTAGAAGATATTTCTGCACTGGTCGCTCTCGAAGAACACTGCTTCGACGAGGACCGGATCAGCAAGCGGCAGTTCCGCCACCTCCTCACCAGGGGCAATGCAAGGGTGCTGGTGATGGAGCAGGACGGCAAGCTTGTCGGTAACGTGGTCCTGCTGTTTTCCAGGGCGACTGCGGTTGCGCGCCTGTATTCGCTGGCCGTGGATCCGGGCATGCGTGGTCGGGGGTTGGCACGACAACTGGTGCAGGACGCGGAAAAGGCCGTCTGGGCAAACCGCCGCGCCTATGTGCGCCTTGAGGTTCGCAAGGACAACGTGCCGGCAATTACCCTGTACGAAAGCCTTGGCTACCGGCGGTTCGGACAAGTGGAAGATTATTACACCGATCATGCCGCTGCATGGCGTTATGAAAAGCCCCTGTTTCCGGAACTCCATCCTGATCTGCGCCAGGTCATCTGGTATGAGCAAAGCCTGGATTTCACCTGCGGTCCTGCCGCTCTGATGATGGCGATGGCCACCCTGAAACCGAGTGTGGTGCCAGAGCGTAAACTGGAGCTGCGTTTGTGGCGCGAAGCCACAACGGTATTCATGACCTCAGGGCATGGTGGATGCGGCCCCTACGGCCTGGCGCTGGCGGCAGCCCGGCGGGGTTTCAGAGTGCAGGTGTATGTCAGTGATGAGGGTGTACACCTGGGCGACACAGTGCGCAGCGAGGAAAAGAAGGAGGTCATGCGCCTTGTGCAGGAAGACATGCTGGAACAGCTGCAGGCCATGACGGTACCGATCACCATCGGCACCATCACGGACGCAGAAATGGAAGCCACATTCGCCGCCGGTGCCATCCCGCTGGTGCTGATCTCCTCGTGGCAGATCTACCGGGAGCGTTTCCCCCACTGGGTAGTCGTTACCGGTTTCGACGAGCACTTTATCTACGTGAACGACCCGTATGTCGATTACGACCAGGGAGAAACAGCGCTCGACTCCATCCATATGCCGATCGCCCGAGAGCGCTTTGCGCACATGGCCCGCTACGGCCGGGTTAAGCTGCAGGCCGTGGTGTTCCTGACAGCGCCCGGGTGAAGAGCCTATCCGGTCCAGCGTGAATTTCCTGTTGCATTTTTGCTTCTGATACATAAAATTCGCGCCACTTAATGTAAGTTCCGGATTATTTATGCGATTGCGCTAGACGCGCGTTGTCTGCCCACGGATCAGCGCGTTTACACACCCTGTTGTAACGACTGTTTGCGGAGGACACCTTTGATGGGGCTAAACCCAGCTACGGATGGCTCTAAGCCCGAGGGCATTTGGCCGATTCAGAACCAGGAATCAGGTATCCCTGCCGCGCTTGATCATTTCACGGCTCGAAATGGCATTGAGTTTGCAGGTATACACCTGATCATTGATCTTTGGGGCGCGCGGTATCTGGATAAGCTGAACCGGATGGAAAACGCGCTCCGCCGGGCTGTCACTGCTGCAGGGGCGACGCTGCTTCATATTCATCTTCACCACTTTACCCCCAATGGCGGAATCTCCGGTGTCGCCGTACTGGCGGAATCCCATATCAGCGTTCATACCTGGCCTGAGCGAGACTATGCCGCATTCGATATTTTCATGTGTGGTGATGCACAGCCCGAATTGGCGTTACCAGTTCTGAAAAAAGCCTTTCATCCCGAGAGCCTGCACATCACTGAGCATCTCCGCGGCATTAGACCGGGACGGCCATGAAATATTTCAAGGAGACGCTTTACGATTCGATTTGCCAGGAATTTCGTATCGATAAGCTGTACTTTGAGCATAAAACCGATTTTCAGCATTTGATCGTCTTCCACAATGCGCAGCTTGGTCGTGTCATGACGCTGGATGGCGTGGTGCAGACCACCGAGGCTGATGAGTTTATCTACCATGAGATGATGGTGCATGTACCCCTGTTCGCACATGGTAGCGCCAAACGCGTTCTGATAATCGGTGGCGGTGATGGCGGCATGCTGCGAGAAGTCCTGAAGCATCCAATTGAACATGTGACCCAGGTCGAAATAGATCAGACCGTGGTTGACATGGCAAAAGAGTATTTGCCTAACCATTCAGCTGGCAGCTATGACGACCCGCGACTGAATCTGGTGATTGCTGATGGTATGGATTATGTGCGCGAGTCCAACGGGCAGTTTGATGTCATTATCTCTGACAGCACTGACCCCATTGGACCGGGTGAGATACTGTTTAGTGAGAATTTCTATGCGGCGGCAAAGCGGCGCCTCAGCGAGGGCGGTGTCATGGCTACCCAGAATGGTGTACCATTTTTTCAACCGGACGAGTTACGGACAACCTGGCAGCGCATGGCGCCTTACTTTGAGGATTTGTGTTTTTACTGCGCACCCGTGCCTACCTATTACGGCGGATTCATGGCCTTCGCCTGGGGTAGCGACAACACCTGTCTGCGCGGCATCAATCTGCAAGTATTGCAGGGGCGGTTTGCAGAAAGTGGCATAGCGACGCGCTACTATAACCCCGGCATCCACAGCGCTTCGTTTGCACTGCCACAATACATGGTGGATGCACTCAACGAGGCCAACTAATGGCGGATTCGCGTCGAATCCTCATCGGCGCTGCACCGGAAGAACGCGCACGCTTTGAGGCATTGGTGGAGCAACATGGCTCTCCGCTCCTGTTGTTTGATTCTGCGATACTCAGGCAACAGTATCAGGCCCTGACAAAAGCGCTGCCCGGCACAGACCTGTATTACGCGGTCAAGTCGCATCCTAATGAACACATTATTCGCGAACTGGATGCGCTGGGCGCTGGCTTTGATGTCGCATCGGCGGGTGAGATGGATATGCTCATGGATTTACAGATCTCTGGATGGCGCACCATTCATACCCATCCCATCAAAAAGGATCAGGAAATTCGTGATGCCCTGCGGTTTGGAGCAACGACCTTTGTTGTCGATAACATCGATGAACTAAAAAAGCTGACGCCGTATCGCTCGCGTGTCGGAATCCTGCTCAGGGTCAGTTTTCGCAGCGACCAAGCGGTGGTGGATTTGTCGCGCAAGTTTGGCTGTGATCCTGATGAGGTGCCCGCTATTACCCATGCAGCGAATGCGCTGGGACTGCATGTGAAGGGACTGTCATTTCACGTGGGCTCTCAGTGCGGCAACGCGGACAAACATGTGGAGGCTATTGATCGTTGCCATACGATCATGCAGCAACTGAATAGACGTTGCAGTGCCCCTATGGGCAGTCTGGATATCGGCGGCGGTTTTCCGGCCGATTACGCAATGGCGGGATTCGACATCGAAGCCTTTTGCGCACCCATCAGGCAGGCACTGGCCAAACTTCCTGATGATTGGCACATACTCGCTGAGCCCGGTCGTTTTCTGATCGCTCCGGCCGTCACCAGCGTCACCACAATCACCGGAAAATCCATACGCCACGGCATACGCTGGTACTATCTGGACGATGGCGTTTACGGTTCTTTCTCCGGTCAGATCTTCGACCATGCACAGTATCCACTGCAGGTTCTAACCGATGGCCCCCGTCGGCTCAGCATTCTTGCAGGCCCGACCTGTGACAGCATCGATGTCGTTGCCGAAGGGGTTGAATTACCTGAACTGGAAACCGGCGACCTTGTCATCGGGTATCAGATGGGTGCGTATACCGCGGCTACCAGGACCCGATTTAATCTTCTGCCTGATGCACAATTTATTCACCTTCCGGAAACCTCCGCCGAAGAAATCCGCTAATCCTTTTCAGGGATGTCCATGATTTGGTAGTAAGCAACGAATGTCGAGTTGAGCAAGATTGCAAGGCGATATACGTAACCCTGGCATGTTGGAGAGCTGCCTGATGCCAAGCTGGCGGTTTCCAATATCACGTGTAGCTGTAGATATTTTAGAAGAACACTCTCTGCGATTCTGGCCCTGGCCCGACCGGGGCCAGCGCGCTTGGCCAGCTCAGTCAGAACAGGTATGACGCGTAGGGCCGGGGTCTTCATGTGGAGAGAAATTAGACCGGGTTCGCGGCCTGAAAACATTAATATTGATGTGGTCAATGACATTACACACACCCGCCGGAAGTGATAAAGAAAATATGTTGCGGCTTGAAGTGCTCACTTATCCTTGGGAAATGCCGAACGGCAGCTCAGATACCCGGTGAGGAAAAACTCGCAAAAACAGCCAGTCGTGAGCCATAATCAGCCACTGCCAAGCGTGCCATTTACCGTATAAATACCGGGTCGGGTACAAGTGAATATCAATACGTTGACAAGATTATCCCGTACCTCCGAGTCGTCACGCATACCCGCTTCCGCCATCCCGGAGAACACATATGTCCAACACAGCTGATTTGACTATCGACGGCAAGCACCATGAGTTCCCCATCGTGGAGGGTGAAGAAGGAGATCGCGCTATCGACATCACCCGGTTGCGTGAGCTTACCGGTCTGACTGCACTTGATCCCGCCTATGGCAACACTGCAAGTTGCCTTAGCAGTATCACCTATATTGACGGTGACCAGGGAATATTGCGTTACCGTGGCATACCGCTGGAGAGCTTTGCTGATCATCCGAATTTTGTGGAAGTGGCCTGGTTGCTGATTTTTGGCCACCTGCCCAACAAGGCCGAGTATGAATGTTTCAGCGCGGAACTTACCGGCAATGCCAATCTTAACGAAGATATGAAACATCACTTCGCCGGGTTTCCGCATTCTGCACCACCGATGGCGGTTTTGTCGGCAATGATATCGACGCTGTCCTGTTTTCATCCGCAACTGCTGGAGTTTGACAACCCGGACCAGTTTGAGCGGGCGGCAGCCCGCCTGCTCAGCAAGATTCGCACTCTTGCAGCTTATACTTACCGGCGCACGAGCGGGTTGCCTTACATTTACCCGGATCCAAAACTCTCATATGTCACCAACTTTCTGCACATGATGTTTTCAGAGCCCTACCAGCCCTATGTATGCAAGCCGGAAGTGAATCGCGCGCTCAATCTGGTACTGATCCTTCACGCAGATCATGAGCAAAACTGTAGTACGTCGACGGTACGAATGGTGGGTTCGAGCCGCGCCAATCTGTTTGCCTCCTGTGCTGCAGGCGTATGCGCCCTGTGGGGGCCCTTGCACGGCGGCGCGAATGTCAAGGTTATCGAGATGCTTGAGGCAATCCATAAAGGCAGGCAGACACCGCTGGAATTTGTCGAACAGGCCAAGGACAAATCCAGCAATGTGCGCCTGATGGGTTTTGGTCATCGTATTTACAAGAATTTCGATCCGCGCGCCACTATGCTGCGTACGGTCAGCGAGCAACTGTTCAATAAACTGGGGGTGAGTGACCCACTATTGGATATCGCCCGTAATCTGGAAGAAATAGCCCTCAGCGATGACTATTTTCTGGAGCGCAAGCTGTACCCGAATGTGGATTTTTACAGCGGCATTATCCTGCGCGCCATCGGTATCCCGACCAATATGTTCACCGTCCTGTTTGCTATTGGCAGACTGCCCGGCTGGATCGCTCACTGGTATGAACAGAACAATGATCCAAAAATGAGGATTGCCAGGCCACGCCAGATCTATACCGGTAACGGCTTGTCCAGGTATATTCCCATGGAGGAACGCGTCTGAACCTGGAGGATGGCCGTGCAGACTCCGATGTCGCAATTGATTCCGCACATTTGACCGTTTATCGATTCAGTGGACCAGGAAACCAACACGCTTTCGTGAGTTTCCCGCAGCGCTGTTGTTCATGGCGTTGACCGGTCTACCACGATACGTGAATACATATTCATGGTGTGCACCTCGAACCTCTTCAGTAAATTTCGATACAGGAGGACAACTCTTTCTTCACCAGGCACACCAGTTCAATTAATTTTGGCGATCGGTCCCCGCTTGTGCATTGTGCCAGCGCGCACCCGTTTTGATTTCGGTCTGAACTGTGGAGACCGGTGACCCGACCATCAGGAAAACCACGCTTATGAGCGACATAGACGAAATCAACAACGATGCGGCCATCGAAGATGCTCTGGGGGCGGCGCTGAGTGCCGCAGACGGTGAACATCTCACGGAAATTGTGGAATCGATTTCTACCCAGGATGCCCTGCGTCATGTCTCGCGTCTGGGGCCGGAGGAACGCGGCCGCGTGGTGACACTGATTTCCCAGGAGGCAGCTGCCAGTCTCGTTGAGGAGGCACCAGAGGAATTGGCGGTAAGCTTGATTGAAGGGCTCGAGTCACCAGTCGCCGCGAGAATCATGGAAGAGCTCGACAGCGACACCCAGGCCGACATTGTGCAGGATCTGGAGACGGGTGAGGCCGAGGCTATCCTTTCTGAAATGGACCCCGAGGAGGCCGCGGGGGTCCGTAAGCTGGCTCAATACGCCCCGGATACCAGCGGCGGCCTGATGGAGTCAGAGATCTTTTCGTTCCGAACCACCGACACGGTGAGTGCGGTGCTGCAGCGTATGGCAAGTGGTGACGAGGATTTCGAACGCTATCGCGGGCAACACCCGTACATTATCGACGATGCCGGCAAACTGGTCGGCGTCGTGTCACTGCGCGGTCTGTTGACTAGTAAGCGGTCGGGCTCCCTTGCCGAGATCATGTCGCTCCCGCAGACCGTGACGGCTGACACAACACTGGACGATCTGGAGTCCCTGTTCGAGGCACATCCCTTTCTTGGGGTGCCGGTGGTCGATGACCGGGGCACCCCACTGGGAGTTGTCTCTCGGGTGGCCGTTGCCGAGGCAGCATTCAAGCGGGCTGAGCATGACAGCCTGTCCCGCCAGCAAGTGAGCGATGAGTTACGCTCTATGCCTACCGGGGTTCGTTCCAGACGCAGATTGGCCTGGTTGAGTTCCAACATCGTCCTCAACATCATCGCAGCGAGCGTCATTTCTGCGTATGAGCAGACGCTGGCCGCGGTGATTGCTATTGCTGTCTTTCTGCCAATGGTATCCGATATGAGTGGCTGTTCCGGCAACCAGGCGGTTGGCGTGAGCATGCGGGAGCTTGCGTTGGGACTGGCCCGGCCGGCCGACGTCTTCCATGTGTGGCGCAAGGAACTCAGCGTCGGCCTGGTCAACGGGATCGTGCTCGGCATCATGATCGGGATCGTGGCCTGGATCTGGAAGGGAAACCCCTATCTCGGCCTGGTAATCGGACTTGCGCTGGCGGTCAATACGGTGATTGCCGTTTCCATCGGTGGCACTGTGCCCTTGCTGCTCAAACGGTTTGGCGTGGATCCGGCTGTTGCCTCCGGCCCGTTACTCACCACAGTCACCGATATGGCCGGCTTCTTTCTGGTGCTGAGCCTGGCAACGCTGTTCATGCCTTACCTGGTATTGTGACAATGGTAGCGTGTGGCTGGCAGGTCCACCCCTGTTGTTATGCCTGGGGGTAGATTGACTGGGGTGTATAATGAGCACGCTTATCGCTGCAGTTCTTTAAACTGGCGTATCCAGGGCTTGAGATGCCTGAGCGACCGCTTTGCGTTGTCAGCCTCTGATCGGTTCCTGTAACTGCCGAAGAGTACCGCATAAAGGGCGCGGTTATCTTTGTACATTGGGTAATTGACGACGATGCCGCTGAGGGACTCCTGGTCAATAAAGTTCTGGGCGGCTTTGGAGGTATTGAAGGCGGCCAACTGCAGGGTAAAGTGATTTTTATCCTGCTTCAGAACCCAGCTTTTACCCGCTTTGACCGTGGTTCCGCTTGACTGTCTGGCAGGCACATTGTTGCTTTTGTTGCCGACGGATTTCTTCATTTCTATTGCTGGCTTGGAAGCGGTGCCGTCAATCTTGCCCGCGCCCAGGCACCGAGCGATGTGCAATTCTTTACCTTGTTTTACCGTACGATATTTCTCCCAAAATGCGCTATCGATTATTTTATGAGCGGAAGCCGCAGTCGGATCCCGATAACGGGAGACTTGGCTGGGTCCACCGTTATAGGCTGAATACGTGGCCCTGGCGAGATTATCCAGACCGCCTCGCCGTTTGTGTTCGTCCTGTTTAAGCGCATATCTGACCAGATAGTTCAGCAGCACTTCAGTCCCTGCGCGGACGTTGTAGGCGATATCCCAACGTAGCTTCTGAATGTCATAGAATCCGCGCCAGACCCTTTCGTTCAGCTGCATCAGACCGACATCACCGGTGTTCGACCGCAAGGGAACTATTTTTTTCTGCCGGATCACGTATTGCCGCCAACAACTCTCCTGCCAACCGGTTGCCATGACCAGTTGACGATACAGTGTGACAACCGGGGGATCGAGACCCGTATTTCGCACCGTTGACGCCGCTGTCTTTTTCAACAATTGGTCCACCAACGGCAAATATTCGTCCAGCTCGCTTATTGTCGGCACCCAGTGGTCTAGACGGTCGACTGCTGTGTCGGCGTGGGCGGAACGCATCGGCCAGAAGTCTAAGCGAAGACTGTCCGGTTCCGGTGGCTCCGGTGATGACGGCAATTGCATCAGACGCCGCAGTTCAGGGTCAACAGCTTCTTCGTAGCGAAGCGGATCAATGCCCGGTTGATGATTGACCATACGCGCCAGCCGCCTGAGTCCATCCGCCGAAATATCCAGGCCGATTGCTGGACCCAGTTGATCCAGCGCGCGCAGGGTGTCGGTGGCGGTCAAAAGGCTGATCAACAGCAGGGACTCCTGTCCGGGGGTTTCAAGGCTGATTTCCCGGATCACCGGGCTCAGGCGTTCCCAGCTGCTGACAAACCAGTGGCGAACCGGGTCGTATGCCGGGCTGGTGGGCGTCGTTAGCGCATCCTGTAACTGATAGCGGGCATCAAGAAGTATTTCCAGCAAGGTCGCGCGCAGGTCCTGGCGTTTTGTCGTGCTTGCATAGTGTTTGACGGCAAAGGTGAATACGGCATCCATCATCTGCCAGTTACTTTCCCACTGCTGTACCTCCTGTTGGCTGAGCGGTGCTTCAGGCTGCGATTTTTCCGGTAATCGCTCAACCTGAAAGTTGACGTCGACGTCGAGAGCAGCTTTTTCAGACCGGATACCCGCGAGTGTCAGACTGTCGACGACAGCCCGCAGTTGTTGTGCGGAACGCCGGGGAATGACTTCCGGCAAAAACAGACGTAATTCGCCGATGGAAGGGGCCAGATCGACCTGGAACTGTCCAAGCAACGGCTGAAAGTGATCGCCGGCGAGCTCCCATAAGCGGCCGGAGCTAATCATTTCACCTTGGCGGTTGTACAGTCGGCTATCGATAACATTGAGTTTTACCGACCTGGACCCGGACAGGATAACCGGCTCTGTGAGGAATCTGGCCTCACCTTTCCAGTACAACAGCTTGGTACAGTGTCCCAATAACGCGGTGCCCAGGCTGGTCTTTACCTCGGTTACAATTTCCAGCCGTTGCCGTTGTTCACCCAGGCGTGGATTAGACAGAACGATTTTATTACAGCCAGCTGGGTCGTGCAGTATCTCTGCGCTGTGACCGGGATCGGTGAACAGCCGATTCAGCATCAGCTGTTGCAGTACAGGGTAATCCAGCTGAATCGATACTGTGACGGTCTCGGCGTAAAGCCGCGATGAAATGGTTATGCCTAGCAGTATAAAAAGCCAGGCGTGTAGAATCTGGCCGGTTGATTGTTTTGTCTTCGTCATTGATGGTTGTTATATCGATAAATAACAAGAAATCCCAGTGCTATTTTCTTTTCGCCGGATGTGACACAAGGCGAAAGCATTGAGTCTGATCGGTAACGCTGTAGTATGCTTAATGGCAAGATGATCTGGATTGAGTGATGAACGAGGGAATTTGGCGAATCAGACGCTCCCAGGGACCAGTCATCGCGGTGGCCAACCACAATGGTCATGAACTGAGGCCGGAGATTGCTGCCCTGTCGGCGCTGGATGATGCCTCACGGTTACGCGAGGAAGACCCGTTCACGGGGGAGTGGGCTGAAGTCGTGCCTACCAGCATGGTGGCGGAACGCTCGCGCTTCGAGGTGGATCTCAACCGCCCGCGGGAAACAGCTGTCTACATGACGGCGGATGATGCCTGGGGTCTTGAGTTGTGGAAGAGCACGCCACCAGCACAGACCGTGATTGACGCGTCGCTTTCCGAGTATGACGCGTACTATGAAGCGCTGGAGTCCTTGTGCTGCGAGAAACAGCAGCAGCACGGTGCCTTCGTCGTGCTCGATCTGCACAGCTATAACCATCGGCGCGACGGGCCTTCCGGTGCTGAAGCCGATCCGGCAGGGAATCCCGAAGTCAATATCGGTACCGGCACTATGGACCGTCAACGCTGGGGGTGCCTGGTCGATCGTTTGATACAGGATTTGCGGGCTTTTGATTTTCTGGGGCGTCATCTGGACGTGCGCGAAAACGTCAAGTTCGTCGGCAGGCAGTTTCCCAGATGGGTGCATACAAGGTTTCCGGAAACAGGGTGCGCCATTGCCATTGAGATGAAAAAGTTCTTCATGGATGAGTGGACGGGTGAACTATACTCTGAACAACACCGTGCAATTCAGAACGCACTGGCTTCAACGCTGAATGGCCTGGTGGGGGAGCTTGGAAAATACGACGCAAGGAATTGAGAATCAGACTGTGATGGTTCAGTGACAATGGCACCGTCAGGCATCGGATCGACGCAGACCGCCCCTGCGGGCAAGCGTTTGGGACCACCAACGCTGATAGAGGAGCCGCTGATTGCGGCGATCGTCAAACGCCTCGAAACGGGCAAGTCCATCCGGCGCACACTTCCCTCCGGCGGTTATCTGCACATCGACCGGCAGTTGCCTTTTCTTTTGGTTTACCGGCGATCCGCCAGTCAAGAGGATACCGCGATAGATCAGTTGTTGCGAGGTGAATCGTCCTATTTGATTGCTAACAGCCAGCGGCGTTTTAACAAGGGTCTGGTTAAACTGGTCTCGGCCATCGCCGAGATGCTGGCGGACAGTTTCGGGGCAGTTCTGCTCATCGAGATCTGGAGCGGCAAGGAGACCGATTTCACTCAGGTGACCCCCAGCATTCGCCCCGCTTTCCGTATCCTGTCACGGCCCGATGATGTCGTGAGTTCTCTGTCGCGGACCCTGCAGAAGGCCTTGGCGCGCATCAAGGTGCAACGAATGCTCGCTCAGGTGGAGCAGGTCGACAGTAGCAAGCCGTGGGCACCGGGTCTACCGGGCCTGATCGCGCCCGAACTGATTAGACGTATCAGCTGTCACCGGCTCGGTATCGCGATCCGGCCGGTTCTCCATGATCCTGATACGGGTGAAGAGTTTCCGCTCAACCGGCGCATCCTGCATCGCGGGCTTGGCCGCGCCATTCGGCGCACGGTGTTCAAGTTTACCAGTAACCAGACCACCCAGCGGCCACCGCATTACCACGCGCTGGGACCGCACAGCCTGGTGAAACTGGTTTGGCAAGTCGACCAGGAACTGGCGGAAATTGCCGACAACTTCGATTTTCTGCTATGCGTAACACCGACCAACGCAGACCGTGCCTGGAACACCTTCAGGCGTCATCGTTTCGAGGTAACGCCCAGTTTTGTCTACCGCCCGCTACCGGTCGATCCGGCGCTGGTAAAACGCCAGCTCTACCGGATTCCTATCGAGAATATCGAGGACCCGGCACTGGAAGCCCTGTTCCGTGCCCAGCAGAGGGAACTGGATCGCAAGCTGACGATGCTGGGCGACCGCGGTACCCGAAATTTTCTCTACGGGAGTCTGCAACTCTATGGCAGCGTAGACGACTCCTTGTTACAGGCCGCCCGGGAAATCCTGGAAAAAGTGCCATCCCGAAGCCGTGGCGGTACTCATGCCTCCAGCCTGAATGCCGAGGCATTCGCCGCCCGTGTGGAGGCGGATATTCGCTATTACCGGGAAAGGGACGAACGTGTATGGAGTCGCGTCGATATACGCGACGACGTGGTAGGTGTTATGGTTTCACAGGGCAATCTTCTGATCAACAAGCGCCAGAAAATTCCGGAGAACCGCGTCGAGGCGCTGTTGGCACACGAGATTGGTACCCACGTTGTCACCTTTTTTAACGGCCGTGCGCAGCCGTTTCGACAGCTCAGTACCGGATTGCCGGATTATGAGGAGCTACAGGAGGGGCTGGCTGTGCTGGCGGAGTACCTGGTCGGTGGTCTGACCCGTCCCAGGCTGCGCTTGCTCGCGGGACGGGCGCTGGCGGCGTACATGCTTAGCGAAGGTGCGACGTTTCCGGAGGTGTTTCGACTACTGAACCATACGCATGATTTTCCGCAGAAGACTGCGTTCAATATCACCCTGCGTGTCTTTCGTGGCGGCGGGCTGCTCAAAGACATGGTGTATCTTCGCGGGCTGATACGGCTGTTGGATTACCTTGGCCAGGGCGGAGAACTCGAACCCTTGCTGGTGGGGAAGTTCGGCGCCGGCCACCTGCCGATCATACAGGAGCTGCAATGGCGCAAGGTGCTTTCGCCGCCGCGGCTCACACCGCGTTATCTGGAAAACCCGCGGGCAATCGAACGACTGGATCGTCTCCGTGGCGGCACCACGATTCTGGAACTGGTCAAGAGGGCATAAGGATGAGGATCGGATTTTTAGTCAATGATATAGAAACCGAAAGAGCCGGCTACACCACAGTGCGGCTGGCAATGACGGCGGCCAACCGGGGTCACGATGTCTGGTTCATCAATGCGGGTGATTTTGCCTTCGATACCGATGAAAAAATCCGTGCCAGGGCACGGACCACCTCGGGGAAAAAATACAAGACCACGGTCAGTTACCTGAAAGTTCTCAAGAGCGAAACGGCCAAAGTGGAACGGATCACGGTTGACGAACTGGATATACTCATGCTCAGAATTGATCCGGCAGACGAAACCGGCCAGCGCGCCTGGGCCAAGACCGCCGGCATCATCTTTGGCAATGTTGCCTTGCGCAGCGGCGTTATTGTCCTCAACGATCCGACAGCGCTGGCCGGTGCGCTGGACAAAATGTATATGCAGCTGTTGCCACAGAACATCCGTCCCAGGACCCTGATATCCTGTGACCGGGATGAGATCAAGGCGTTTGTGCGTGACCAGGGTGGCGTGGCAGTACTGAAAGGTTTTCAGGGAACCGGCTCCCAGGCGGTGTTTATGGTGACCGAAGGCAATCGTGCCAATCTCAACCAGATGATCGATGCGATAGTTCGCTACGGCTATGTCATTGCGCAGGAATATCTGCCCGCTTCAGAGCGGGGCAGCGTCCGGCTGTTCCTGGTGAATGGCGAGCCGTTGCGCTACAAGGGCAAGGTGGCGGCTTTCCAATGGGTGCGTACCGGTGAGGGTATGCGCGCGAATATCCATGAACCCGGCCAAACGGAAGCGGTTAAGCTCACCGATGCCCACTTCCATATCGCAGAGGCCGTCAGGCCACGTCTGGTCCAGGACGGTATGTTCCTGGCGGGGCTCGAGATCATCGATGACAAGCTGATCGATATCGACGTATTCAGCCCGGGCGGACTGGGTACTGCGCAATTGTTTGAAAAGGTCAATTTCAACGAAGCCGTTATCCATGCCCTGGAACAGAAAGTGGACTATATGGCCTACTACCGGCGGCGTTTCGATAACGTGGATATGGCGACGCTTTGACGAGGCAGGAGAATACGACATGAGACTGGGTTTATTTGTAAACGATGTCATGACCGAGTTCGCCGCTTATACGACGACGCGTCTCGCCCTGACTGCGACAAACCGCGGCGACGAGGTATGGTACTTCAGCGCGCCGGATTTCACTTACGGCGTGGATGAAAAGATTCATGCCCATGGCACATCGGTAGCGAAGAAAAAATACAACAGTCAAAGCGCTTACCTGGCCGATTTGCAAAGCCCGCAGGCTGTGAAGCAGACGGTTGTGATTGACGATTTTGACGTGTTGATGCTGCGCAGCGACCCTTCTATCGATACCGGATCACGCGTCTGGGCGCAGACTGCGGGCATCTCTTTTGGTCGTGCCGCAATGCGGCGCGGTGTGGTGGTGCTCAACGACCCCGAGGGACTGCTCAAGGCCATGAACAAGATGTATTTTCAGCATTTCCCGGAGGAGGTGCGGCCGCAGACGCTGATTTCCAGAAATCGCGATGATATCAAGTCGTTCATCGCCGAGGTGGGCGGCAATGCTGTGATAAAGCCCTTGTCGGGGTCCGGCGGTACCGGTGTATTCATGGCAACAGTGGATGACCGCTCCAATATCAATCAGATGATCGATACGCTCATTCGTGACGGCTATGTCATCGCGCAGGAATACCTGACCGCGGCTTCCGAGGGTGACACCCGGCTGTTCATGATGAACGGGCGTCCATTGCGACACCGCGGCAAGTATGCGGCTTTCCGCCGGTTGCGCCTCGGCGAAGATCTGCGCAGTAATATCCATGCTGGCGGCAAAAAAGCCAAGGCCGAAATCACCGAGGCCCACCTGCGCCTGGCAGAGATCGTGCGTCCCAAGCTGGTTCAGGACGGCATGTTTCTGGTCGGCCTGGATATCGTCGGTGACAAACTCATGGAGATCAACGTGTTCAGCCCGGGCGGACTCGGCAGCGCCCAGCAGTTTGAAAAGGTGAATTTCAACGATGCCGTGATTAACGCGCTGCACCGAAAAGTTGCCTATATGAGCTACTACCACCGCAACTTCGCCAATGTGGAAATGGCGATGCTTTAGCGCTTGAGCGATCCGCGGCACCAAACGGGTATATCAGTCGCAGCATTACGCGCAAGTCCCGTATGGTGCAAATACTCGTACAACGCAAGAGTATGTCTCATATCCCGAAGGTGGATGGGTTTACTGTGTTACGAATTTTCGGGACACATCGGGTGATCAAAGTGCCTTCTGCTGGCGGCCTGCAGCATCGCTATGAGAGGCTCGCGGCATGAGCCCAGTTACCAATATTACCACTGTTAATTTATAGAGGACGCGCAAGCTATGGGAATCGCATTCATATCCCATCCCGATTGCGAGTTGCACGACACCGGGGCCGGACATCCGGAGTCGCCGACCCGCATGAGAGCGGTGCTGAACTATCTCCCGACCACGGAGATCTGGTGTCGGTTGATGCAACACGAAGCGCCTCTGGCCACTATGGAGCAACTCTATCGGGTTCACGACAAGGACTACGTGAATGCGGTAGTCGCCGCCGAGCCCTCGCAGGGTCGCGTTTTCCTGGACCCGGATACCAGCATGGCTCCACATTCGCTTAATGCGGCCCTGCGTGCTGCCGGTTCCGTGGTCAAAGGCGTAGACCTCGTCATGTCCGGCGACACGGATCAGGCCTTCTGTTGTGTGCGTCCTTGCGGTCACCATGCAGAAGTCGGTCGTCCCATGGGCTTTTGCCTGTTCAACAATGTCGCCGTCGGTGCCCGCTATGCCCAGGACCAATACGGACTTAACAAGGTCGCGATCGTCGACTTCGACGTGCACCATGGCAATGGTACGGAGGACATCTTTCGCAGCGATCCCTCCGTGTTCTTCAGCTCCACATTCCAGCATCCCTTCTATCCCGGGAGCGGGGCCGACACCCGGTCCGATCACATCGTCAACGTACCCTTACCGGCCGGAACCCGGGGTGACCAGTTCCGCGCCGCATTCGAGGAAAGGATACTTCCCGCGCTGAACGGCTTCGAGCCGGAGTTGCTGTTTATCTCCGCCGGCTTCGATGCCCACAACGATGACCCGCTGGCGCAGCTCTGCCTGTTGGAAGAGGACTTCGCCTGGGCAACCAGGAAGATAAAGGGGGTCGCTGATGTTCACGCCCGGGGTCGCCTCATATCTGTCCTGGAAGGTGGTTATAGTCTGCCGGCACTCGCTCGCAGCGTGGAGGCACACTTGCAGGCGCTGTTGTAACCGCGCGCATTGATGACGAGGTCATTGGCCTGCAAACCAACTTGTCTGACAATGACGTTCAGGCAAGTCCAAGGGTTTTGGGCAGGGTGACGCGGCTTACTTTACCGCTAGCGCCATGAGGTAGCTCGGAAACGATGTGTATCCTGACGGGTACCATAAACCGGGGAAGTTTCTCCCGACAGTGGTCGAGGATATCTTCTTCAGTCAGGGGCCCGTCCGGGACAACAGCAGCGTGGACGGTTTCACCGTACATGGTGTCGGGTACACCGAATGCAACTGCTTTTGCGACACCGGTTAAAGCGAGAAGAACGTCGTCAATCTGCGCAGGAGGAATTTTTTCGCCGCCGCGGTTGATGAATTCCTTAAGACGTCCCAGCAGCGTGAGATAGCCGTTCTCGTCGATTTGCCCCAGATCTCCGGTGCGCAGGAAACCATTGGCAAATGCGTTGGCGTTGGCCTCAGGGTTGTTGAGGTAGCCGTTCATGACGTTGTCGCCACGGATGGCGACCTCGCCGCTTTCACCGGCCGCCAGGTTGCTTCCGTCGGGTCCCAGAATAGTCACTTCGACGCCCGTGCCCGGACCGACGGATCCCACCAGACGGTCGCCTGGTGGTAAGGGGTTGGACGCGATCTGGTGGGATGCTTCGGTCATACCGTAGGCTTCCAGCACCGGAGAGCCTAGCAGGTCTTCAAGCCGGCTCCTGGTTTCCGGCGCGAGGAACGAACTGCATGAGCGGATAAATCGAAACTGGCCCCTGGGTATGCTTTGTATTTCGGGGTGCCCGAGGAGAATTCGGTGTATGGTCGGCACAGCGGTGTACCAGGTGGGTTTTTCCGCAAGCGTCCATGCCACGAAATGGCTGGCTGAAAACCTCGGTGCCAGGATAACGCGCCCGCCGCTGAAGAGGGTGGAGAGAAGAGCAGCGACCAGGCCGTGCACGTGAAAAAGGGGCATCACCAGGAGCGTCGAATCGGCCGGAGAAAGTTTGTAGGTGGCCGTGATGTTGGCGATAGAGGCGAGGAGATTTGCATGGGTGAGCGGTACCCATTTGGGCTTGCCGGTCGTTCCACTGGTCTGCAAAAGCAGAGCGATTGAATGGGGGGCCGGGAGCCGGTTCTGGGCCTTGTCACCCTGTGGCATCCCCTCGATCCGGAAGTCCGGATGCATGGTCCAGCACGGGACGCCAACGCGTGCTGCCGCCTCATGCACGGCGCTCGGGCCCGGGGGTGCAATGAGCGCGCCGGGTTGCTCGTCGGAGAGCGGTTCAGCGGCGAGGTCCGCCGTCAGCGCGGGGTTGAGAGGCATGGCGGGAATACCGTTCCACGCAAGTGCGAGAAATGAAATAACAAACTCCGGGCAGTTCGAGAAGGCTAGAGCGATCGGCCTGTCTTTTGGCCAGTCAGCTACGGCCAGCCGGAACGACTCAGCCGTTTTAATGACCGCCTGCATAAGCTGGCCGAAGGTCAGGTTCAGGCCCCCGTCGGGTACTGTCAGCGCGATCTTGTCCGCTATACCCAGAGAATTTTGTTCAAGGATTTGAAAGGTCTTGTTCATGGATTCGCAACATATAGTCTAATTATTCAGCACACCTTGAAACCTGGACGGGTTGGCATACACGCTGTGTTTGTTAAGACGATCCTTCTCTTCGCCAGAGGCTTCACAAACAGTTCAGTTGCTTTCCCGAGGGCATAGACATTTGGTATTTTACCTGCTGGAATGAAGATTTTGCACGAGCCTAACTCGAAGCGTTGCAATGGCATTGGATAAACTCAGCAATGACCTTATAGGCTTCAGGATCCTCGCTCAGGAAACGATGCCCTCCCTCGAAGAAGCGTAATTCCGCCGCCGGTATCTGGCCATGCAGGTTTCTGACCGCTTCCGGTTTGGCCTGGCTATCGTACTTACCACCGCAAACCAGGGTCGGAATCTGGATTGACGGCAGGCGGTCGTAGGTGTCGTGATGGCTGCGGGCCTCAATCTGGCGGGTGATGCCGACGATGCCGCCTGGCTCTGTCAAGAAGGGTGACGCATTCGCTGCCGCCTTCTTCAGCATGCGTTCTGACTCTTCGGCATGATCTGCCTGCCAGGCTTCGTTGTAACGGTTGTCCCCGATCGCGAGTATCTTCCGTGCGCGCTCGGCGGGGGAGAGACTGGACAGCTCATGGATCGGGTAGGAAGAGCCGCCCGCGCCACCGGCCGTGGAGCAGCACAACACCAGGCTCTGAACCCGCTGTGGACTCTTAAGCACCAGTTCCTGGGCCACCATGCCGCCGAAGGAGACGCCGACGACATGGGCGCTGTTCCAGCCGACTGCATCCATGACCGCCTCTGCATCCTGTGCGTATTGCGCCATTGTGTATGTGACGTCAGGCTTGTCGGTGAGACCGGTTCCGCGCTGGTCGAAGCAAAGGATGTCGAAGATTTCCGCCAAGTGGCTGTCGAAGACGTTAGGCTTGCTGCGCAGGTCGCCTCCCACGCCACCGAGAAACAGGACGGCGCAGCCTTTTCCCTGGCGCTGGTAGTGAATGCGTATGTCCGAGGTGCTGGTATAGGGCATATCCGGTTCCGTAAACAGAATCCTAAGCGCCGCGCAACTTCTCGGCGTGGTAGGCGAGGTGCTCGCCGATGAAGGTGGCGATAAAATGATAGCTGTGGTCATAATCCTGCTGCATACGCAGGGTCAGTGGGAAATCGCGCGCCCGGCAGGCGGCCTCCAGGTTCTGAGGATACAGTTGTTCGGCCAGAAACTCGTCGCCGCTGCCGCTGTCGATGAGCAGGGGTATCGGCGGCGCACCGGCAACCACCAAAGAGGTGGCATCGTAAGCCTGCCAGGCTTCCCGGTCCTCGCCAAGATAGGCTTCAAAGCAACCCTGACCCCAGCTACAGACAGTGGGGTTACAAATGGGGGCAAAGGCCGAAACAGACCGATAGGCCTCCGGGTTCTTCAGGGCACAGATCAGTGCGCCATGACCGCCCATGGAGTGGCCACTAATGGACTTTATACCGGGCTGGACATGGAGTTCACTCTCGATCAGCGCCGGCAGCTCCCGGGTGATGTAGTCGTACATTCGATAGTGCTGTGACCAGGGAGCCTGGGTGGCGTTTACATAGAATCCTGCCCCCTTACCGAGGTCATAGCGGTTTTGCTCATCCGGAACACTGGTGCCGCGCGGGCTGGTGTCGGGGAAAACCAGCGCAAGTCCCAGCTCGGCAGCATAGCGTTGCATTCCACCCTTGGTCCGCGCGTTATCATCCGTGCAGGTGAGGCCGGATAGCCAGTACACAACCGGGACCCGTTCCCTGGCAGCCTGAGGCGGCAGGTAGACGGAGAACCTCATGGTGCAATTGCAGGCGTCGGAGCTATGCCGGTAGCGGTTGAGCCAGCCACCGGATTCTTTGATACGTTCGATCTGCTGCATAAAAATGCTCCTCGGTTAGTCGAAAATGCGTCTGTGCAGGCTATAATAGGATTCTGTTCTCGATCTGCCCGGAACCCTGTCTATGCACGCAATCGTCGGTTTTACCCTGGTACCCATTGATGCGGGCATATCGGTCTCGCCCTATGTCGCAGCCATTGAACGGGTGCTCGAGGAAGCGGGCCTGACCTTCGAGCTCAACTGTAACAGCACTAACGTGGAAGGGGAGTGGGAGGACGTATTCGCCGCCATCAAACGTTGCCACGAGGTGGTCCACGGCGAGGGCGCGCCCCGCATCCACACCTGCCTTCAGGTGGGCACGCGGGTGGACCGCGAACAGCGCATGGCCGAGAAACTTGAAAGCGTGGACAGACAGCGCCACAAATAGCAACAGATCCTTCATGACCCTGGTGCTCATTGAGGCGGGAAATAATATCTAGAAATGTGGCTTTTCCGGTGCATTTTTGAACATTTCCACGCTGTCCATGATTTCCCGCTTGGCTTCGTCCACTCCGCCCCAGCCTTCTACGCGCACCCATTTGCCTTCGTCCAGGTCTTTGTAATGTTCAAAGAAGTGAGCGATTTGATCGAGGGTCGCGGGTGAAAGGTCACGGAAGTCCTGCACATTACGATAGGCCTTGCACAACTTGTCGATCGGTACAGCAAGAACCTTGGGGTCGTCGCCGGATTCGTCAGTCATCTTCAGCACGCCGACCGGGCGACAGCGTACCACTGAACCGCTGATCAGCGGCACCGGCGTCAACACCAGGACATCCACCGGGTCGCCATCGTTT
>Ga0055476_10000013_pt1 | contig 35336 bp, 26 predicted proteins | sample Muzzi_CordC_D2_FD_57682 | JGI IMG/M metagenome (GOLD analysis project Ga0055476, IMG submission 57682) | Wetland microbial communities from San Francisco Bay, California, USA, that impact long-term carbon sequestration - Muzzi_CordC_D2 | ecosystem: Environmental > Aquatic > Marine > Wetlands ... | reverse complement strand
GACGCGAGCCGTATCACGACGCCTTCGGGCAAGATGCGGTCGATCGCCACGCCGGTGTTCAGGATCACGCGCGCGCGGTCGAGCCCGTCCATGTGCTCGCCGCGGCGCTTGGCGCCGACTTCCGGAGCGATGTCGTCGCCGCTCGCCAGCACGCTCACGCGGCGGCCGCGCCGCGCGAGGAATTCCGCGAGCTCGACGGCGGCGAGGTCTGCGCCGACGATGACCACGCGCCGGCCGAAGGGCAGCCAGCTGCGGCTCAGCTCGCGCAGCAGGCTCGGAGCGACCAGGCGACCCGCCGGGCCCGCGAGCAGGCGGCCGCCGAGGCGTTGCCAGACGGGCAGGCGGGACGCCGCGAGTGCGCTCGATCGGCCCTCGAGCAGCTCGCGCATTCGTGCTCCGGTCCAGACGTGGGGCAGCTCGTCGCCGCGAATCTCCTGCGTCACCAAGCGCCCGCCCGTCGCGACGATCCAGGCGTCGGCTGCCAGCCGGGTGGCGGCATCCACGTCGAGCTCGGAGCCCAGGTGCAGCGTGACTCCGGGCTGTCGCTCCACGCCGCGGATCAGGTAGTCGAGGAACGGCTGGTTCTCGGGATGGACGATCGACGCCATCGCGAATGCGCCGCCGAGGCGGCGGCTGCGCTCGTAGAGGTCGACCCTGTGACCGCGCTCGGCGGCGACACGCGCCGCCTCGAGCCCGCCCGGGCCGCCGCCGATCACGACGACGCGCTTGGGCTCGCGAACGCGTCGCGTTCGCAGCTCGGTCTCGCGCCCGGTGCGCGGATTCACCGCGCAATCCATCGCGAATCGGATCTCCATCGCGTCGATGCAGTTCTGGCACGAGATACAGCGCCGCAGATCGGCCACGCGGCCCAGCCGCGCCTTTTTCGGGAGTTCGGGATCCGCGAGCAGCGGTCGACCCATCGCGATCAGGTCGGCGCTGCCCTCTGCGAGTATCCGTTCGGCGAGCGCGGGTGTGTGGATGCGGCCGACCGCGATCACGGGCACGTCGACCACGCGCCTCACCGCCGCCGCGGCGGCTACGTTGAGCGCATTCGGGTCGTGCGCTCCGTTCACCATCCGGGTCACGAAGCGGTCGATTACGCCACCACTGACGTGGAACGCGTCGACGCCCGCGTCCGCGAGCGCGGGCGCGATGCGTTGCGTGTCGTAGCTTTCACGCCCGCCCGCAATGCGCTCGTAGCCCGAAATGCGCAGAGTCAGGGGGAAGTCGACGCCCACCTCGCGCTTGATCGCTCGGACGACTTCGGCGACCGCATTGGCGCGCGTGTCGCGTGTCCGCGCGGAGTAGCGGTCGCGCCGCGCGTTGCGCCAGGGTGTGAGGAACGAGCCGAGCAGCATGTATCCGTGGGCTGCGTGCAGCTCGATTCCGTCGTAGCCGGCTTCGCGCGCGTTCGCGGCGGCGCGGCGGAACTCGTCGACGAGCTGCGCGAATTCGCCGGTGGTGATCTCACGTGCGGTGGTGCCGGTGAGGTAGGACTGGATGGCCGAGGCGGCGAGCGCTTCTCGCTGGTGCATTTCGGGCCCGAGCCCGTCGGGGCCCGCGTGCGCGATCTGGGGTTGGATCATTGCGCCGTGCTCGTGTACCGCCGCCGTCAACGCGCGGTGGGCTTCGCGGTCGAAGCCCTCGCCGAAGGTGAGCGCGTTGGGAACCTCCTTGTGCCACGGGTTCGTCGCTGCTGCGCCGAGCGTGATCAAGCCGACGCCGCCCTCGGCGCGGGCGCGGTAGTAGTCGATCGTGCGCTCGGAGGGCGCGCCCTGCGGCGTGCCGTAGAGCGTTTCCATCGGCGACATCACCAATCGGTTGCGGAGCTCCATCGCGGCGATGCGGATGGGTGTGAAGAGCGTCGGGAAGTCGTTCAACCGTTCACTTCCAGGGGGCGAGAGCGGCGGCGTTGCGGCCGGCGACACGCCCGAAGAAGGTGGCGTCGCCGATCGAGAGCCCACTCGCGTAGGTGCGGCCTTCGAGACAGAGGCCGGCCGCGTTGCGGCCGGCGGCGTACAGGCCGACGATGGGTTGCTGCTCCGACGTGAGGACCCTCGATTCGGCGTCGGTGGCGAGCCCGCCGAGCGTGAGGACGCCGTAGAAGGAGTTCGAGGTGCAGCAGTCGAGCGCGGCGAACGGCGGCGAGGAGAGTGGCTTCAGGTGTTCGGGTGCCTTGTGGAAGGTCGGATCTTCGCCGCGCGCAGCGTGCGTGTTGTAGCTGGCGACGGTCGCGACGAGCCGGCCCTCCGGGAGCCCGAGCGCGCGTTCGAGGCCTTCGATGCTCTCTTCGACGGCCGCGAGCTTGTGGAACCCCTGACTTCGTCCGTAGCATTCGTCGTCGACGACCAGCCAGGCACGTCCGTCGGCCCGGGTGATGATGGCGTCGCTGGTGCGGCCGATGTACGCGTCTTCATTGATGAATCGCTGCCCGTTCCGATCGACGAGGATGCCCTTCAGATTGGAGGCCGGCGGGTAGTAGGCATTCAGTACGAGCCCTTCGTGCATGTTCACCGGGTTTCCGCCGGCTCCGGCACCGATCCGGATGCCGAGCCCGTCGTCGCCGGGTGTCGAGCACTTGTAGTTGCACTGCAGCAGGTGGGGTGCGTGTTGCCTCAGCATGGTTTCGTTCTCGACGAAGCCGCCCGCACACAGGATCACGCCGCGGCGAGCTTTGAGGTGGAGGCGTTCGTCGTTGCGCCGAGCGACGAGTCCGACGACGCGGCCGTCTTCGTGCTGGATCAGACGCTCGGCGCGACAGTCGGTGAGCACCCGCGCACCCGCCGTCTCGGTGCTCTTCAGGAACGGTTCCATCAGGAAGCCGCCCGCTTCACCCGGGTGGGCGGGTTTGTGGCCGCGTGGTGAGGGCGCTGCAGCGTCGGCGAACGGGTAGGCGAGCTCGTTCCCGCTGTAGAACAGGCAGTTGTCGTCGAGCGGATGGGTGGTCTTTTCGGCGACGTAGCTGTCCTTGAATTCGACGCCGAGGTCGCAGATCCAGTCGAAATGCTCGACGCTCTCGCCGCAGAATCTTCGGACCTTCGCCTCGTCGGCGTGCGCACCTGCGGCGACGCGCACCGCCTTGATCATCTCGTCGACCGGATCGTCGAAACCGCAGGCCTTCTGCACGCGCGTGCCGCCGCCGAAATACACCACGCCGGTCGACAGCGCGGTGGTTCCACCGCCGCGGGTCATTCGCTCGATGACGAGCGTGTCCGCGCCCGCCCGCGCGGCCTCGATCGCCGCCGAGGCGCCGGCGCCGCCGTGTCCGACCACGATCACGTCGACCTCGCGGTCGAAGCCCGGCACCGCTTCTATTCGCAACGCGCGTGTCGACTCCACGCGGGCCTCAGGCATGATCTTCCCTCACGAACGATCGGTACGCCGACTCCACGTTCGTTCAGCGGCGCACGAAAGAGCGATCGATCTGCTGTTCGATTTCACGTACGACGGTCTCGGGCGTGGTCTGCATGTCGCCTTCGAGCCACAACGCGAGTTCGACCTGTTGCATCGCGATCATCATGCGCGCGAGCAGCGCGGGATCGCGGTCGATCACCAGGCCACGGTCGATGCAGCGCCGGAATGCGTTGGTGAGCATGTCGACCCCGGTTCGCCAGGCGATGGTGCGATCGCGGCTGCCCGCGCCGGCTCCTTCGGTTCCCCAGGTCAATCCCTCGCGCAGGTGCATTCGCAGGAAGTCCGGCCGTTCGAGGAAGTACAGAGTGTAGGCGCGAACGCCGGCGCGCAATGCCGCGAACGGGTCGTCGAGGCCGCTCGTCGCCGCGACCGCGCGCTCGAGCAGGGCCCGGTCGCCGTCGTCGTGGATCGCACGGAAGATCTCGCTCTTGCCCGCGAATACGGAGTAGACGGTCTGGATCGAGAGACCGGATTCGTGGGCGATCTCGTCCATCTTGGAGTCGTCGTAACCCTTCTGCGCGAACACGCGCAGGGCGGCTTCGAGCACCAGGCGGCGGTAGAGCGCCTCCTTGGCGGCGCGGACCCGCTGCTTGGCCGGTAGCGTGGTCATCCCGCCTCCTGTGAAAAACATAATTTATATTATGATAATTGTGGATCATTATTATTTTCTTCGCAAGCTATAATCTAGGCAAATGCCGACTCCGCCCGAGGACCGAACATGACGAACGCCGACGTCGCAGGCTCGCTTCCCTCTCGCGATCAAGAGCGGGGTGCGGCACCGCCCGTCGCGCCCGGCGCGCTGCCGTTCCTCGGGCACCTGCTCGGATTTCGCCGGGATCCGATCGCGATGATGCGGCGGGTTCGCGACGACTGCGGCGAAATCGGCGAGCTGCGGCTCGCGGGCCAGAAGATCGCGATGCTGTACGGATCCGAAGCCCAGGAAGCGTTCTTTCGCGCGCCCGACGAGGTCCTCGATCAGGGTTCGGCCTATCCGTTCATGAAGCCGATCTTCGGCGAGGGGGTCGTGTTCGACGCAACCCCCGAACAGCGCAAGCAGGCGATGAAGAACCAGAGCCTGCGCGACAGCTTCATGCGCGGCCACGCCGAAGTGATCGCGGCCGAGACGGAGCGGATGGTCGCGAATTGGGGCGAGCGGGGAGAGGTCGACGTGCTCGACTTCTTCGCCGAGCTCACGATCTACACCTCGAGCGCGTGCCTGATCGGCCGCGAGTTTCGCGACGAGCTCGGACCGGAATACATTCCGATCTTCAAGGATCTCGAACGCGGCACCGACGCCTTCGCGTACGTGAATCCGTATCTCCCGCTGCCCGCGTTTCGACGGCGTGACCGCGCGCGCCGCGAGCTGGTGGCGCTGATCGAGGCCATCTTCGAGCGGCGCAAGCAGTCGGGGAGGGAATACACGGACCTGTTCCACATCCTGCACCAGCTTTGCGACGAGTCGGGGACGCGTCGCTATACCGACGACCAGATCACGGGCATGTTCATCTCGATGATGTTCGCCGGCCATCACACCACGTCGGTGATCGCGTCGTGGACCCTGCTCGAGCTGCTGATGCATCCCCAGTGGATGGTGCGGATCGTCGACGAACTCGATGCGATGTACGCGGATGGCCGCGAGGTGAGCTATCAGGCCCTGCGCGAGATCCCGCTGCTCGAATGTGCGCTCAAGGAGACGCTGCGACTCCACCCCCCCTTGATCATCCTGATGCGCAAGGCCATGTGCGACTTCCACTACAAGGGTTGGACGGTGCCGGCCGGGAACCTCGTCGCGGCCTCGCCCGCGGTTTCGAATCGCGATCCGGAGCACTTTCCGAACCCCGACGACTACGTTCCCGAGCGCTATCTCGGCGATCGTGCCGAGGACAAGCAGTCGTTTGCGTGGATTCCCTTCGGCGCGGGTCGCCACCGTTGTGTCGGTGCCGCGTTCGCAATGACCCAGCTGAAGGCGATCTTCTCGATCCTGCTGCGCAATTTCGAATTCGAACTCGTGCAGCCGAAGGCGACCTACGGCAACGACCTGACGAAGCTCGTGGTCGCGGTGCGGCAACCCTGCGCGGTCGGGTACCGACGCCGTGACACGAAGCGGGTCGTGAATCCGAGCCGTGCGCCGGCGATCGAAACCTCCGAAGCCTTCGGCAGACCATTCCGAGTTCGAGTCGACCGGGATCTCTGTCAGGGGCACGGCGTGTGCGTGAACGAGGCCCCCGAGGTGTTTGCGCTCGATCGCGCCGCAATGAAGGTGCGGGTTCTCGACGAAGATCCGCCTTCGTCCCGGCGCGCAGCCGTGGAGTCGGCGGTGAGGTACTGCCCAACGCACGCGCTCGGCATTCGCGAAACGGATGCCGACGAATCGGAGGAAAGACGAGAATGACGGGTTTCCCGCGCCAGGAAATGGAGGACATGGTCGGCCGCTGGGTCGAGGCGAACGGCGAGGCCGGACGGACCGGCGACTGGTCGAAGATGTCGCGGTTCTACACCGAGGACGCGATCTACAGCTGGAACAACGGTGCGAACTGGGAATTCGTCGCGCGCGGTCGGCAACAGATCCACGAATGGGCGTTCGGCAGCGAGATGGAAGGCCTCGAGCACTGGACCTACCCCTACGTCCGAACGCTGATCGACGACGTGAAGGGTGAATTCATGGGGATCTGGCGGCAACTCGCGCCGGTGAAGGACCCGGACGGGAACCCCTACGAAATCGCGGGCACCGGTGGCTCCTGGTTCCGCTACGCGGGCAACCAGCAGTGGTGTTGGCAGCGGGACTTCTTCGATCACGGCAATGCGGGCGCGGTCTTCGGCGCAATGGCGAAGAACGGCCAGCTCACGCCGAAGATGATCGAGAGAATGAAGAAGGGCTCGAACATGGCGGGCTGGGTGAAACGCAGCGAGTTCGACTGGTACGAGACGCTCGCCGACAACGAAGCGGAATAGCCCCATTCCGGGCCTGCGGCGGCGCCGCGACTCGAGTCGAAGCGCTGGTCGACCGATCAGGGGAGTGGTCCTGAAACCCGGGCTAGACTCGCGGTCGAGGAGCATGCCGTGATCGCCGTCGTCATCCCCTGCTATCGGGTGCGCAAGCAGATCATCGAGGTTCTGTCCGCCATCGGGCCGGAATGCGACGCAATCTACGTGGTCGACGACGGCTGCCCGGACGGAAGCGGCGCGCGCGTCGAATCGGAATGCCGCGATCCGCGCGTCCACGTGATCCGTCATGCCGAAAACCGGGGTGTGGGCGCGGCGACGATCACCGGTTACCGAGCGGCATTGGAGGACGGGGCCAAGTGGATCGTGCGAATGGACGGCGACGGTCAGATGGACCCGGCGCTGATCCCCCGGCTGGTTCGGCCGATCCAGCAGGGGCGTGCGGACTACACCAAGGGCAACCGCTTCTTCGACCTCGAAGGCATCCACACGATGCCGACGATCCGGATCATCGGGAATTCGCTGCTGTCTTTCGCGAGCAAGCTGTCGAGCGGCTATTGGGACATCTTCGACCCGAACAACGGTTTCACCGCGATCGACGCCTCCGTCGCGCGCCGGTTGCCGCTGGACGAGATCAGCCGCCGCTGGTTCTTCGAATCCGACATGCTCTTTCGCCTGGGGATCCTGCGTGCCGTGGTGGCCGACGTGCCGATGCGCGCGCGCTACGGGGACGAATCGAGCTCGCTGGTGGTGCGCCGCGTCATTTCCGAGTTCGCCTTCAAACACTTCGTGAACACCTGCAAGCGAATCGCCTACAACTACTACCTGCGGAACTTCAACATCGCGTCGATCGAGATCGCGCTGGGGCTGCTCTTCTTCACCGGCGGCATGACCTTCGGATTGAGCCGCTGGGCGGCGGGGAGCGCATCGGGGGTGGCGACCAACAGCGGCACGGTGATGGTTGCAGCCCTGCCGGTGATCATCGGGGTTCAGCTGATACTCGCCTTCCTGAGCTATGACACCCAGAACGTTCCGAAGGACGTTCTGCACGAGCGGCTCGGTCCCGACCTGTAGCGCTCGCCCGGCTTCAGACGAGCTTTCGCGCGATCAGCACGAATTCGTTGTGGCGGAAGAAGCGCCCGACCGCGCGCGGGAACGGGAACGAGTAGGTTCGTTCGACCGTGAGGCCGGCTCCTTCGGCGATCCGTCGCAGCGTGTCGAAGTCGCAGAAGTCGACGTGGCTCGCGTCCGAGCGGAAACCGGCTTCCTGCGGGCACAGGCAGACGATGCGTCCATTCGTGCGAAGCAACGGGGCGTACTTCGCGACCAGCGCGGCTGCAGCGTCGAATTCCATGTGTTCGAGGACGTGCGAGAACAGCAGACTGTCGAACGTCGCTTCCGCGGCGTATCGAGTCTGCCGGAATTCGTCTTCATCGTAGGCTTCGAAACCCTGCGCGCGCGCGAGTGCGAGGGATGTGGGGTTGTGATCGATGCCGACGCCGTTGCCGCCGCAGTGTGCGAGGCTGCGACCGATGCCGCAGCCGACGTCGAGGACGAAGCCGAGCCCGAGTCCGTGCAGGTGGCGGCGATAGGGTGCCTGCACGTCCAACCAGCGCTTCCAGCGAACGTCCTGCAGGGCGGCGAGGCGGCGCGCGTAATCGTGTTCGCGCGTATCCGTAGGCGGCTTGCCCAGTCGCTCGCTCCTGTTCGTCGGGACCCGCCCGAGCGCCGGCCGCCCTCTGCGCGCATACTATGGCCATGGGGGTGGGCGACACCGTTACGATAGCGATCCCGTTTCATCGCGGCCGGGACTACCTGCGCGTGGCGATCGAGAGTGTGCTGGCCCAGGCATCTCCGGATTGGAAGCTGCTGCTTCTCGACGATTCCGGCGGCGGTGATGATGCCGAGGAAGTCGCAGCGGATTTCGGCGACCCCCGCCTCGTCGTCCGCCGCAATCCGACCAACCTGGGCATGGTGGCGAGTTGGAATCGCTGTCTCGACCTCGCGGAGAGCGACCTGGTGACGTTGTTGCACGCGGACGATCGGCTCGAACCGGGCTACGTCGCGTTGATGCAGGAGCTCGTGCGGCTTCACCGAGATGCAGCCGGGTTCTTCTGCGGAGCGCGCATCATCGACGCAGCGGGCAGGGCGCGTTTTTCGTTCGCGGATTCGATCAAGCGGCTGTTCGTTCCGGGCCGGGACGACGAGATCGTCTTGACCGGGCGCACCGGGGTGAGGGCTCTGATGCGCGGGAACTTCATCATGTGTCCGACACTCTGCTATCGCAAGTCCGCGCTCGCCGGCGAGCGCTTCTCGGCCGACTGGAAGCAGGTGCAGGACCTGGAGTTCACGACGCGGTTGCTGATGGACGGCAGGACGTTGATCGGCGTGCGTGAGGAGGCCTATGCCTACCGCCGTCACGCGCAGGCCGCCACGAGCCTGCAAAGCGACAACCTGTTGCGCTTCGAGGAGGAATTTCGTCTGTTCGAGTGCGTCGCCGATCGCGCCGACGCGCTCGGTTGGGAGGAGGTGGCGCGCGTGTCCCGCCGCAAGGCGATCGTGCGCCTGCACCTCGGCTATCGCGCGGCAGCGGATGCGATGCGGCTACGGCCCGGGCGGGCGCTCGAGAAGCTGCGCTTTCTGCTGCGGCGTTGACGCGCCGTCGCTGCTGCCGCCGTCGTGTTACCCTGCCGGCGGGAATTCTTGCGGGATCCATGCGCCGGGAAGGCGACGCCGGAAACGGGGCTCGCGCGCGGTGGTCCATGCGGCGGCCGAAATCCGTACGCAACCTCGCGAGAGGCAAGAGGAGAGCACGATGAGCGGACTGCCTGCATCGCTGCACGATCTCGACATCGTGAACAACGAGACCTACGCGGCCCATGGCTACCCCCACGAGGCATGGACGGTGCTGCGACGCGAAGCGCCGGTCCATTGGTACGAGCGAGACGTGAAGGTCCCGTTCTGGGCCATCACCAAGCACGAGGACATCCGCTGGATTTCGCGACAACCCGAACGGATGTTGAACGCGCCGCGCCTGGCGGTCTTTCCGAAATACGCGCCGCCGAAGGAGGACGAGCGAATCGCGCGGCATCTGCTGAACATGGATGAGCCGGACCACGCGCCGTATCGCAAGCTCGCGGCGCCGCAATTCACACCGCGGGCGGTCCGTCGCCTGGCCGCTTCGATCGAGCGGATCGCGGCGGAGCTGCTCGACGGCCTCGCCGGCGGCGGCGACGAGCGCGAGATGGATTTCGTGACCGGGGTGGCGGCGCCGCTGTCGCTGGCGGTGCTCGCCGATCTGCTCGGTGTGCCGCGATCGGATTGGGAGCTGATGTTCCGCTGGACCAATGCGATCGTGGGGTCGAACGATCCCGAATACCAGATCGCCGACGATCCGGAGCAGTCCGCAGGCAAGGCGCGCACGGCGCTGTTCGAATACTTCTGGGCGATGGCCGAGCAACGCCGCAAACGGCCGACCGACGACATCATCAGCGTGCTTGCGAATTCGGCGCTGAACGGCGCGCCGCTACCGCCGTTCGAGCTGCTCTCGTACTATTTCCTGCTGGTGATCGCGGGCAACGAGACCACCCGCAATGCGATGAGCGGCGGACTCGTTGCGTTGATCGAGAATCCTGCCGAGTTCGAGAAGCTGCGACGCGACCCGGGCCTGGTCGACGGCGCGGTCGAGGAGATCCTGCGCTGGACGACTCCGGTGATCCAGTTCTGCCGCACCGCCGTCGAGCCCTTCGAATTGCGCGGGCAGAAGATCCGGGCCGGTGATTCGATGTGCCTGTTCTACCCGTCCGCGAATCGCGACGAGGAAGTCTTCGACGATCCGTTCGCATTTCGGGTGGACCGCAGTCCGAATCGTCACCTCGCGTTCGGAATCGGCGAGCACTTCTGTCTGGGCGCGAATCTCGCGCGTCTCGAGCTGCGGATCCTGTTCCGACTGCTCGCCGAGCGGCTCGAACACGCGGAGCTCACCGGGCCGATGGAGCGCCTGGCCTCGAGCTTCCTCGGTGGCGTGAAGCACGTTCCGCTGCGCTATCGGCTGGTGTAGGTCGCGCGATTCGGAGCGTGATCGTCAGCGGTAGGCGCCGAGCGGGTCCGTGACCAGCGCGTCTGCCAGTGCGCGCAGCCGGAGTCGCAGATTCTCCTGCTCGATTCGGGTCGCGGCCGATTCCAGACGCTTGCGGACGTTCGCGCCGTGGCGCTCGGCCAGCGCGGTATCGGCCCTTCGCCGTGCCAGCTCGATCAGCACGGCATCGCCTCGCCACAGAACGGGCTGGTAACCGATCGCCTCCGACACCTCCAGACCGTCGCGGATCGATTGTTCCGCTTCGTCGCGCAGGTCCATGGTCAGCAGCGCACGACCGCGGAGTTCGAGCGAACGGGCTTCGACTTTCCGCGAGTGGTGAGTTCGAGCCAGCTCGAGCTCACGGTCCGTCCACGCGATCGCGGCCTCGGGGTCCCGCCGCGCGAGCGCCGCGCGAGCCAGGCCGTCGTAGATGTGCGGTGCCCAACGCCATCGTTGCCACGGGTCACCGGCCTGCCCGAGTTCTTCCTGGAACGGCTCCAGCAGGTCGATCGCGCGCTCCGGGGCGCCGAGCGCGGTGAAGTTGTTCGCGAGATTCGAAGCGGCGTTCGCGTGCAGCTCCGGTGCGCCCGCGACCAGCCCGAGCTTGACCATTTCGGAGGCGATGACCTCCCCCATCTGGTTGTACTCGCGTGCGCGTTCGTAGTCGTGCATCTCCGCATGGACCCAGCCGAGGGTGTTCAGCAGGCGCGCGTGGAGAGAGCGGTCGCCGCAACGATCGGTGTCTTCGAGCGCCTTGCGGAGGACCAGCAGCGAGCGACCGTATTCGCTCACGCAACACAGCGCCTTTCCGAGCGCCCAGCGCGGGTAGACCGTCATCAGGCTCAGGCGGCCGCCGCGCGTACGGTCGAGGACGCGTTCGGAGAGATCGATCGCCTCGCGGAATCTGCCCTGTTGCTCGAGGAACAGGGCGCGTTGCGAGTAGGTCATCGCAATCGCTCCGACGTTGTCCGATGTGTCCGCGATCCGAATGGCTTCCTCGCCGATATCGACCCGGTCGCCGATTCCCTCACAGGCGACGGAGAGGAGGTCGGTGGCGCACATTGCGATCGCCTCGGCAGCGGGATCCGGGTGCCGTTCGGTCGCTTCAGCGACCCGCAGCGCGATGTCGGCGCAGTGCTCGTATTCGTGCGCCCAGACCAGGCTGAGCGCCGCGTGCGCGAGACTGAGAGCCCGCGATTCGCCGGCCTCCGCGGCTCGCAGATGCGCTTCCGCGCTCCTGGGGAAATCGGACAGCTCGAAGTAGATCCCGCCGAGGCGGGACTCCAGCGCATGGCGGAGCCCCGGGTGATCGTCGTCGCCGATCCGGTCGAGAATGGCGAGCGCGCGATGGCAGTGTTCGGTGACCGAGCGATTCGCGTAGGCGGCTGCGGCCTTCCCGGCGGCGAGTTCGTGGTAGTGGAGCGCGCGCTCCCACTCTTCCGCGCGTTCGAAGTGATGAGCGAGCGCCTCGTAGTGTTCGGCAACGCGATCGCCGTACAGCTCTTCGATCGCGGTTCCGACGATGCGGTGGAGCGTGACGCGGCGCGCGAGCAGGATGCTGTCGTATGCGACGTCGTGCGTCAGCGCGTGCTTGAACATGAAGGCCAGCTCCGGATGCGCGACCTTTTCGTAGATCAATTCGAGATCGCGCAGCTCGCCGATCGCTTCCTGCACGCGGTCACCCGCTTCGCGAATCTGCGACAACAGCCGCAGTGCGAATTCGCGCCCGATCACGGCGGCCACCTGGATGGCTCGCTTCGGTTCTTCGGGCAGCCGGTCCAGGCGCGCCATCAGCACGTCCTGGATGCGATCCGGGACGCTGATCTCGGCGAGGTTGCGCCGGAGCACGGGGTGCCCGTCGTCGAAGCTGACAACACCCTCTTCGATGAGCGACCTGGCGACCTCTTCGACGAAGAGCGGATTGCCTTCGGCCTTGCGGGTCAGCAGGTCGAGCAGCTCTTCGGGGAGTGAGTCGCCCCGACCCAGCAACGAACTCGCCATTGCGGTCATGTCGTCGGCCGACAAGGCCTGGAGCGCGAGGCGCACGTGGTAGCTGCGGTCACCGAACGGGTGCTGGTAGCCGCGCCGGAAGGTCACCAGCAGCAGGATTCGGGTCGCGGGGATCGCCTCGGCGATATACGCGAGAAATTCCTCGGAGGCGGCGTCGATCCAGTGCAGGTCTTCGAAGACGAGCGTGACCGGTCGTCGCTCGGCGATTCGCAGCAGCCAGGATTGGAGCGCCCGGTACGTCTCGCTGCGGCGGTCCATCGCGTCCATCGCGAGGAATGCCGGATCGACGACGGGGAGGGCGAGCAGCTGCCGAAGGTAGGGTTGCGTCCACTCGAGGTCGCCGCCGAAGCGCCGGACGGCCTCCTCGATCTTTGCGAGTGCTTCGGCCTCGTCGTCGCGGTCGTCGATATGGAACGACCGGCGCAGGGCATCGGAGAGCGCCTGGAACGCCGTCGTCGTTCCGAACGGGCTGCAGCGCCCCTCGAGCCAGACGTGGGCTTCGTTGGCGAGCGACTGGCGAAACTCATGGACCAGCCGGGACTTTCCGATTCCCGCTTCGCCGACCAGCATCGCGACTTGTCCGCGTTGCTCGCACGCTGCCTTGAATGCGGTTTGCAACATCGAGCGCTCGTGCTCGCGTCCCGCCATCGGCGTCAAGCCCGAGTCTTCGGCGGCTTCGATTTCGCTGCTTACATCGCGCTCGCCGAGCACCTCGAACGCATGGACCTCCCGGCGCTTGCCCTTGACCGACAGCTCGCCCAGGTCGAGCAGCTCGAAGTAATCGGACACGCGGGCTTGCGTCGCCTCCGACAGCCAGATCCGGCCGGCAGGTGCCCCCTGCTGGAGCCGCGCTGCGAGGTTGGTGGTGTCGCCCACGGCGGTGTAGTCCATGCGCAGGTCGTCGCCGATGCTGCCGACCACGACCGGGCCGCTGTGGATTCCCATGCGCATCCGGAACGGAAGTCCGTAGCGATCGCTGATCTCGGTGTTCAGCGGTTCGAGCTTGTGTTGGATCGCGAGCGCGGCGAGCACCGCGCGTCGGGGCGCATCTTCGAGCGCGATCGGCGCGCCGAACAAGGCCATGAATCCGTCTCCTGTGAACTGGTTGATCGTGCCTTCGTAGTGGTGCACCTCATCGAGCGCGATCTGGAACGAACGGTCGAGCAGCGCGTGCATCGTCTCCGGGTCTGCGATCTCGGCCAACGGAGTGAAGTCTGCGACGTCTGCGAACAGCACCGTCACGTGCTTCCGCTCACCTATGAGCGCGCTCTTCTGGGTCAGTATGCGCTCGGCGAGGTGCCGCGGTGTGTAGGAGCGCGGCGTCCGCTCGCTCTCCGCTTCGGGTTCGCGCTTCGCGGATTCGGGCGCCCGCCCGACTTCGGCACCGCAGCCGTCGCAGAAGCGGGCTCCGGGCCGCAATTCTCGGCTGCAGCGCGCGCAGCGGATCGCAAGCGCGGCGCCGCAGCCGTCGCAAAAGCGGGCGTCTGCGCGGTTCTCGCGGTCGCAGCCCGGGCAGTTCATTCGCGCGGCCCCTCCCGCTTGGATTCTACGCGACAACCCGGATCTTGCTAATCGTCGTGCCGCGTCGAACGGGCCGCCCGCACCACGGGAAGCCGGGACTGCGACCAACTCGATTCCGCAGCGCGGCATCGCGGCTCCGCTGCGGCGGATGCCGGGGAGCTACTGCGAATCCGTCCCGGGCTCGACGCTGACCTCGCTCCGGATCGAATTCGCGATGAAGCAGTGCTCGTGTGCGAGGTGGTGCAGGCGCTCGATCTCGCCTTCGCTGACGTCGACCGAGTCGTCGAAGTGGATTACGGGGCGCAGCAGCACCCGCGTGATGGCGAGTCGGCCCTGGGCGTTCTTCTCCATGAAGCCGACGGCGCGATCGCGATTGATGTCTACGGTGAGGCGCTTGCGGGCCGCGAGGGCGAGAAACGTCAGCATGTGGCAGCTCGAGACGGCCGCGACGAAGTCCTCCTCGGGGTCGACTCCGTCCGGGCTCCCGAGGAAGTTCGGAGCGGCCGACGCCTCGACCCGCGTGCCCCCGTCGAACTCCCAGCTGTGGTTGCGCGAGTAGCTCTCGTACTCGAACGCGACGTCTCCGCGCTGCCAGGTGACCGTGGCTCGGTGTTCGGACATGGCCTCTCCCCGGTCTTTGGTCCGATCCGGCACCGGAACGGGCGCCGCGCGGCGGAACCACCCCGATTTCGCGAGCAGATGGTATCACACGGGCTGCTTGCCCAGCCGGGCGCCGGGGCCGAAAATCAGCCATCGTTAGGGACGGTCAGCAGGGAGGATCCGGTGTGAAGCCCGAAAATTGCGTTTTGTTCAGCGGCGCCGCCAGCGGCGCGGAGTCCGAGTTCGGCATGGCGGCCGAGCGCCGCGGCATCGAGGAAGTGAACTTCACGTTCGCAGGCCACAAGGATGCACGTCATCGCGGTATCCGCGTGCTCACGAGCGAAGAGCTCGCGCAGGGAGACGTCAGTCTCGCCTACGTGAGCAAGCTGATGCATCGGAAATATCGCGACACCGCCCTATTCAAGAAAGTGCTCCAGAGCATCTGGCACCAGGTGAACAACGGCCAGGAAATCTATGTCGTGGGCAAGATCCTCGAAGACGACACCGTGAAGGGCGGAACCGGCTGGGGCGCCGAATTCGCAAAGATCTGCAATAAGCCGCTCTACGTCTACGATCAGGATCGCGGCGGCTGGTTCGCATGGAAGGCCGACCATTGGGACGAGAACCCGGGACCGGTGATCACGCACCCGCATTTCACGGGCACCGGCACGCGCTTCCTGGAAGACAACGCCCGCGCCGCGATCGAAGAGCTCTTCGCGCGTTCGTTCTAGCCGCGGCCGGCCGGCGTCTCGGCAGCGCACCTCGGATCGCCGGATCCGATCGTTCAGCGGATCCAAATCAAGCGTCGAGTCGCTGAATTGCGGCCTTCGCCGATCGATTTTGGTCGAATTCTCTTCCCGAATCGCCTTTCCCGTCCTGTACACTGTGCGAGTGAATATTCGACCGTTCCGGACCCGGTGTTGTGGAGACGCAGCGCTCGAATCCGACGAGAACGCCCGGCGTGGATGCAATGGGTGGTTCGACGTTCGGATCGGACTCCATTCACTTCGTTCCTATCAATAGGAGATACATGCGATGTTGCGCGCCCGATTCGATCTCCCGTTCCTGTTATGTCTGCTCGCGGCCTTCCTGACCGCCGCCTCTGCGGTCGCCCAGCCTTCGTTCATCACCTTCGAGAGCGGCCACGTCCGCCCGCTGGTGATTTCGCCGGACGGAAACAGGCTGGTAGCGGTCAACACGCCCGACAATCGGCTCGAAGTATTCCTGATCGTCGGCGGTAGTCTGGTCCATTCCGCGTCGATTCCGGTCGGAATGGAGCCCGTCGCGGTAGCGATGCGCGGGAACGACGAGGCGTGGGTCGTGAACCACCTCTCGGACAGCGTCAGCATCGTCGATCTGAGCACTCCGCTGGGTCAGGTCACGCGCACGCTGCTGGTCGGCGACGAACCGCGCGACATCGTGTTCGCGGGTACCGGGGGCAACCGAGCCTTCATCACCACGGCCCATCGCGGCCAGCACCGCACGGACGCGTCGATCGCAGCGGTGCCCGGAGCCGGCGATCCGCAGCTCACCACCGAGGGCATCGGCCGCGCCGACGTCTGGGTCTTCGATGCGACGGCGCTGGGCGCGACCATCGGCGGGACGCCGGTCGAGATCGTGAGCTTCTTCGCCGACACGCCGCGCGCGCTGGCGGTGAGCGCGGACGGCAACACCGTCTACGCCGCGGCCTTCCACTCCGGCAACCAGACCACCGCGATCAACGAGACCGCGGTTCCCGACGGCTTCGATGCCGCGGGACCGAGCGGCGGTGCTCCGGGCGGCGTGCCCGGTCCGGACGACAACGCAAACGGCGACCCCGCCCCCGAAACCGGCGTGATCGTGAAGTTCGACGGCGCCGCATGGCGGGATTCCCTGGGGCGCGACTGGAGCTCGCTCGTGAACTTCGATCTGCCCGACCACGACGTGTTCGCGATCAACGCCAACACGCTCGCGCCCGGATCGGTGCAGGAGTTCGACCACGTCGGAACGATCCTGTTCAACATGGCGGTCAACCCGGTCAACGGCAAGATCTACGTCACCAACACCGAGCTCCCGAACCACGTCCGCTTCGAGGGCCCCGGCAACCACGGCGGCTCGACGGTGCAGGGCCACCTGTCCGAATCGCGCATCACGGTGATCGACCCGGCCGGTCCGACGGTCGACCCGCAGCACCTGAATCTCCACATCGGCTACGCCGACCTCCACACCGACGCCGGCGCGAACCACACTGCCATCAACGCCCAGATCGACCACAGTCTGGCAACGCCGCTGCAGCCGGTCGTTTCGTCCGACGGCAGCACCATCTACATGGCGGCCTTCGGGTCGGCGAAGGTCGGCGTGTTCGACACCGCGGACATCGAAGACCCGAGCTTCGAGGCGAACTTCGACCCGACGGTCGAGAGTGCGAACTACATCGCGACCGGCGGCGGCCCGAGCGGCCTCGCGCTCGACGAGGCCAACGGGCGCCTCTACGTGATGACGCGCTTCGCGAACCGGGTGGAGGTGATCGACACCGCCACCAAGGCCACACTCGAGACCCACGACCTCCACAATCCCGAGCCGGCCTCGGTCGTCGACGGCCGCCCGTTCCTCTACGACGCGGTGGCGACCTCCGGCAACGGGGAAACGTCCTGCTCGAGCTGCCACATCTTCGCCGACTTCGACAGCCTGGCGTGGAACCTCGGCAATCCCGACGACGGTTTGTCGATCAACAACCAACCGTCTTCGTCGATTCTGCCGCCGGCCGGAACCTTCCATCCGATGAAGGGACCGATGACGACCCAGACGTTGCGCGGCCTGGCGACCCACGGCGGCATGCACTGGCGCGGCGATCGCGTCGACGGCTTCTTCGGAACCGACCCCTGCACGGAGCCGACGGGCGCACCGTGTGACGAAGACCTGTCGTTCCGCAACTTCATCGTCGCATTCGAGGGGCTCGTCGGGATGGAAGGCACGATTTCGGCCGTCGACATGCAGAAGTTTGCGGACTTCGCATTGCAGATCATGCTGCCGCCGAATCCGATTCGCGCCATCGACAACTCGCTCACCGCGGATCAGCAGTCGGGCAAGAACCTCTTCAACGGTCCCGTAACCGACACCGTGGAGACCTGCAACGGCTGTCACAACCTGGATCCGGCCAATGGATTCTTCGGTTCGGGCGGCGAGCAGAGCTTCGAGGGCGAGCCGCAGAACTTCAAGGTCGCGCACATGCGCAATCTCTACCAGAAGATCGGAATGTTCGGGCTGTCGACGGGAGGCCCCCACACGGGCGATCAGGTGCGCGGCTTCGGGGTGTTGCACGACGGCAGCGTCGATACCGTGAAGCATTTTCTCGAGGCGCCGGTCTTCTCGATCAATAATTCGGATGAGCTGGATATCGAGGCGTTTGCGCTCGCGTTTCCGAGCGACCTCGCCCCGATCGTGGGTCAGCAGGTCACCCTGACGTCGACGAACGGAGGCGTCGTGAATCCGCGCATCGATCTCTTGATTGCGCGCGCAGCGACGCCGTTCACCTCGCTGATGCTCGGCGGAGCCGTGACCGAGTGCGACGTCGTCGTGAAGGGCGACGAGGGCGGCAATCCGCGGGGTTGGGTACGTGAAGCGAGTGGCCTGTTCCGAAACGACATCGGCAATCTGGTGACCGATGCAAGCCTGCGCTCGCTCGCCACATGGTACGGGCCGCTCAGCTACACCTGCGTTCCACCCGGCTCCGGTACGCGCATGGGGATCAACCGCGACGGGGATGCGGTGCTCGACGGTCTCGACAACTGCCCGGGCGTTCCGAACGACGGCCAGGAGGACGTGAACGGCAATGGTATCGGTGACGCCTGCGATGCGGGTTTCGCGCCCGATACGGACCTCGACGGTGTGCCCGATGCCCTCGACAACTGCCCGTTGATCGCGGACGTGTCGCAGCTGGATTTCGACGGCGACCTGGTCGGCGACATCTGCGACATCGACGACGACAACGACGGGCTGCTCGACACCGTCGAGACGAATACGGGCATATTCGTCGACGAGAACGACACCGGGAGTGATCCCCTCGATGCGGACTCCGACGACGATGGGGTCGACGATGGTCAGGAAGTCATCGATGGCACGGATCCGAACAACGCGCTGTCGTACGTGACGGTGCCGTCCGTGCCGGCGTGGGGACTCGCGATGCTCGCCGCAATGCTGCTTGCGACGCCGTTGCTCGTGAATCGGCGCCGGGCTCGTGTGCGACGCTGAACCCGAACGGGGCGCCGTAGCAGGCGGCGCCCCGCCTCAGCGGACCCGGATCGCGTAGCGGCGCAGGGGCAGGTGGGTCTTCTCGGTCGTCCGGACCTCGACGATGTAGCGCCCCGGGCGGTTCAGCCAATCCGGTTCGATCGCGACCTCGGCGCGTTCGCGGTCGTCGTCGCGGACGGAGCCCGGCGACTCGAGGACTCGGCCGTCCTCCGCGATCAATCGCACCGGGAGCGTACCCACCCCGTCGGTCACGATCGGGACGGCCAGCGACAGCAGGATCGGCTCGCCGGCCGGCAGCGCGGCGGCCTCGATCTCGCGCTCTTCGCCGAGATCCAGATGCAACGCCGCGAGTGGTTCGATCGCGGCCGCGGTTCCGGACTCGACCCCGGTCGCTGCGTCCGCGATCGGCGCCCGATCTTCGGCAACGGCGGATGTGGATTCCGGAACGTCGCCCGAGCGCTCCGACAGCGCGAGCAGCGCGATCACGGCGACGATCACGGCTGCAGCCCCGGCCACCGCGACGCTCGGTGTCCTGGGGGGAGCTTCGGTCGGCGCTTCGAGGTGCCGCTGCAGCGCGGCGGCGCAGTCGCTGCAGTCGCCGGTATGGGCGACGAAATCGCGACACTCGGGCGAATCGGGCTCTCGAAAGAGCACCTCGAGATCGAACTCCGTCGCTCGATGGCACGCCATCGGGTCGAACTCCCATCGGCGGCGAGAACGGCCGCTTCCTCCGCTCGGTCCGTGGAGCATACACCCGCGCACGGCCGCACGAGCATTTCGACGCTGGGGACGTTCGGAGCACTTCCGAATGGTATGCTCCGCGTCAGAGACCGATCGGCGCCGAAGGAAGGGAGACGCTGTGGGCGAACGCGAACGTTCGAGCATTCCCGAGCGCCTGCAGGCGCTCGGGGGCTTGCGAGAGGGGCGGTCCCGCGAGATCGCCGCGGCGACGGGCGTGCCCGAAGCGCACGTCTACGGCGTCGGCAGCTTCTACGATCTGCTCGCGCGGCCGGACGCGGCCATCCGGGTCTGCTCGGGACTCTCGTGTCGACTCGCGGGTGCGGACGCGCTGCTCGAGGCCGCGCGCGCAGCCGGAATGCCGGTCGAGTCGAGCTCCTGCCTGGCCGCCTGCGATCGCCCGCCGGCGCTGCTGCATCGGCGCCGCGTCCTGCCCGCGGTCACCGTCGAGGATGTCGCGCGCGCAGCCGGCGACTGGCGCGCGCTCGCAGACGACGATCGCGCGCCGTGGCGGGGCTGCGTCGGGCCGGACGACGCAGCCGCCGACTCGCTCGCGTTCGACCTTCTCGGCCCGACCGAAGATCCCGAGTCGGCCTGTGAAACCGCCGCTCGGATCGGCCCGGAGGCGGTGATCGCGGAGCTCGAGACCGCGGGACTGCAGGGGCGCGGCGGCGCGGGCTTTCCCGCGCACGTGAAGTGGCGCGCCGTGCGCGACCAGCCCGAGAAACGACGCTACGTCGTGCTCAACGCCGACGAGAGCGAGCCGGGCACCTTCAAGGATCGCGAGCTGCTGCTGCGTCGACCCGATCGCGTGCTCGCGGGCCTCGCGATTGCAGCCCGCTGCGTCGGCGCCGATCAGATCTACCTGTATCTGCGCGGCGAGTTCGGCGATCCGTGGCGCGTTCTCGACGCCGCGATCGAGGGGATCGCGAAGAAGCCCGCCTTCGCGGGTCTGGAGTTCCACCTCCACTCCGGCGACGGCGCCTATATCTGCGGCGAGGAGTCGGCGTTGCTCGAAGCGCTCGAGGGCAAACGCGGGATGCCGCGCTTGCGCCCGCCGTTCCCGGTGGAGTGCGGTCTGTGGGGCCGGCCGACGCTGATCCACAACGTCGAGACCATCGCCGCCGTGCCCGCGATCGTGCAGCGTGGCGGCCGCTGGTTCCGCGAGCTCGGACGCACCGGGCCCGGCACCAAGCTCTATTGCATAAGCGGGCACGTCGAGCGCCCGGGAACCTACGAGTTGCCGCTCGGCGTGAGCCTCGACGAACTCGTCCGGGCCGCGGGAGGATACGTGGGCGAACTCAAGGCCTTCAGTCCCGGCGGCGCGAGCTCGGGCTTCCTGCCCGCGCGCGAGCGCGGCCGCCCGCTCGATTTCGCGGCGCTCGGTGAGGTCGGTTCGATGCTCGGTTCGGCGGGCGTCGTCGTGCTGAATTCGGAGGTCGACATGCGCTGGGCCGCGGCGCAGCAGTTGCGCTTCTTCGAGGACGAGAGCTGCGGGCAGTGCGCACCGTGTCGCATCGGCACCCGCTATCTGCGCGAGGCGCTCGACCGCCGAATCGCGGGCACGCCGGACGAGGACGGTGGCGCCTCGCTCGCGTTCACCGCCGATGTCGCCTGGCAGATGAACGAGGGTTCGATCTGCGGCCTCGGACAGACCGCACCGCTCGCTCTCACGAGCGCGCTCGCACATTTTCCGGAGGAGTTCGGCGTATGAAGTCGGAGAATCTTCTGCAACTCGACGGCGAGACCCTGTCGTTCGAGCCGGGCGAGACGCTGCTCGATGTGGCGCGCCGCAACGGCCGCGAGATTCCGACCCTGTGTCACGATCCGCGCCTGAAACCGGCGGGTGCCTGCCGCACCTGCCTGGTCGAAGTCGAGGGGGCGCGGCGGCTGTTGCCGTCGTGTGCGACCCCGGCGGTTGCGGGTCAGGTGGTCGCGACCAGGAACGACCGCATCGAGCGTCACCGCAGCAGCCTGATGGCCCTCTACCTCACCGATCACCCCGAACGTCCGGACGGTTCGCGCGGCCACGACGAGCTGCTCGAGATGGCGGAGCGCTGGGACGCGCCGCGCGACTGGGGGCGGATGGCGTCGATTCGCTCGGATCGATCGGACGATCGCAATCCCTACATCGACTTCGACGCGAGCGCCTGCATCGTGTGCGGCCGCTGCACGCGTTACTGCGACGAGGTCGAAGGGGTCAGCGCGATCACGCTGGCGGCGCGCGGCTCGCGAACCACGATCTCGACCGCGGATCGTCTGTCGTTGCTCGATACGACCTGCGAGCTGTGCGGTGGCTGCATCGATACCTGCCCGACGGGCGCGATGACCGAAAAGGGGCCGCTGCGGCTCGCGGATCTCGCGCAGACCTCGCTCTCGAAAGTGCGCACGACCTGCAATTTCTGCGGGGTCGGTTGCCAGATCGACCTGAACGTCGACCCGGACGGCAATGACGGTCGCGGCCGCGTCGTGCGAGTGACGAGCCCGGAGCCCGGGACCACGACGAACGACGGCAACCTGTGCGTGAAGGGGCGCTTCGCGTACGACTTCATCGACCATCCCGATCGACTCACCACGCCGCTGATTCGCGGCGAAGACGGCGAGCTCCACGAGGCCTCGTGGGACGACGCGCTCGCGGCGGCGGCGCGCGGCCTGTTGCGCGTCGCGGACGAATGCGGGCCGGACGCACTGGGTTTCGTGAGCTCGTCGCGTTGCACGGTGGAGGAGAACTACCTGGTGCAGAAGCTCGCCCGGGCGGTCTTCCACACCAACAACGTGCACCAATGCGCTGCCACCTGACACGCTCCTACGGTGGCCGGTCTGGTCGCCACGTTCGGAGCGGGAGCCATGACGAACTCGATCGGTGAGATTCGCGACGCGGATTTCCTGTTCGTGATCGGCAGCAACACCAGCGAAGCCCATCCCATCATCGCGATGGAGATGAAGCGCGCGGTGCGTCGCGGTGCGACGTTGGTGGTCGCCGACCCGCGTGCGATCTGGATGACGAGCATCGCCGATAAGCACCTCCAGATCCGCCCGGGCTCGGATGTCTGGCTGCTGAACGCGATGGCGCACGTCATCGTTGCAGAGGATCTCGTCGACCGGGAATTCATCGACCAGCATACGGAGGGCTTCGAGGCGGTGCGCGAGGTGGTCGCGCGTTACTCACCCGAGGCCGCGGAGGAGATTACCGGCGTGTCCGCGGCGGACATCCGCTGGACCGCGCGTCGCTACGCCACCACGCAGAAGGCGGGCATCTACTACACGCTCGGCATCACCGAGCACAGTCACGGCACCGACAACGTCTACGCGCTCGCGAACCTGGTGTTGATGACCGGGCATCTCGGCAAGCCCTCGGCGGGCCTGAACCCGCTGCGCGGGCAGAACAACGTCCAGGGTGCGAACGACGCGGGCGCAACCCCGGTCTTCTATCCGGGCTACCAGCGGGTCGATGACCCGGAGGTTCGCGCCAAGTACGAGCGCGCCTGGGGCACGGCGCTTTCGCCCGATCCCGGCATGAACCTGAACGTGATGATGAAGGCGGTCGGCAAGCAGATCCGCGGCCTGTTCGTGATGGGCGAGGACATCGTGATATCGGAGCCCAACGTCTCGCGCCTCGAGTCCGGCATGAACGAACTCGATTTCCTCGTGGTGCAGGAGCCGTTTCCGAACGAGACCACGCGGTTCGCGGATGTGGTCCTTCCTTCCGCGGTCTACGCGGAGAAGGATGGGGTCTTCACGAACTCCGAACGCCGCGTTCAAAGGGTTCGCCGGGCGGTCGAGCCGCCCGGACAGGCGCGGGCGGACTGGCAGATCCTGTCGCAGCTTGCGCGCGCGTGCGGCGCGGCCTGGAGCTACTCGGGCGCTGCCGAAATCTATGCCGAGATGGCCGAGCACGCGCCGAAGTTCGCAGGCATTCGCCACGAGCGGATCGAACACGAGCGCCCGAACGGCCTGTCGGGTCTGCAATGGCCGTGTCCCGACGAACATCACCCGGGCACGCCCTACCTCCACGAGGGGGGCGTGTTGCGCGGGAAGGGGCTGTTCGAGGCGGTCGAGTACCGTCCCTCGATGGAGGTCGCCGACGAGCAGTACGGTCTGCTGCTGTCGACCGGGCGCACCCTCTACCACTACAACGCGGCCACGCAGACGCGGCGTGAAGTCGGCCTGAACCTCAAGCAACCCGAGCCCTTCGTCGAGATCCACCCGCGCGATGCCGCCCGGCGCGGGATCGCGACGGACGACCTCGTCGACGTCAGCACGCGTCGCGGTCGGATTCGCGTGCGCGCGATCATCTCGCGCCAGGTCCGCCCGGGTTGCATCTGGATTCCACTGCACTTCCGGGAGGCGCGAGCCAACCTACTCACGAACGACGCCGGCGACCGGGTGACGGGCACCGCCGAGTACAAGGTGTGTGCAGCCGAGGTCGAGCGCGCGGTCGCGGCCGAAGGCGGTCGCGCGCGCTTCCCGGGCAGCTACTACGGGTCGGACGGCCCGGGACCGTCCGCCGCTTCCCCGGAGCAGGACCCGTGAGCGGATTTCGCAATCGCATCAAGCCGCGCATCCAGGATTGGATGATGGCATTCATGAGCGACCTGCGGCCCGAGACGGTCGCGAAGCTCTCGGGCGACGTGCTCGAAGTCGGCTTCGGGACCGGACTGAACCTCGAGCATTGCCCGCCGTCCGTGACGAAGTTGACCGGGCTCGATCCGCTCGTGACCGACGCGATCGGCGACAGGTTGAGCGAGCGGATCGCCGCGGTGCCGTTTCCGGTCGAACGCGCGCAATTGCGCGCGGACGACGAGCTCCCGTTCGAGGATGCCCGCTTCGATTGCGTGATGACAACCTGGACTCTCTGCTCGATCGACGATCCGGAGGCCGCGCTCGCCGAGATGCGGCGCGTGCTTCGCCCCGGCGGCCATTACGTCTTCGTCGAGCACGGGCGGAGCGACGACGCGCGCACCGCGGTCTGGCAGGATCGCATCAACCCGTACTGGCGGCGCATGGCCGACGGCTGCAACATCAATCGGCCGATCGACCGCCTGGTCGCGGGAATGGGCTTCGATCTCGTCGAAATGAACCGGTTCCGTCACAAGGGGCCGGGCATCATCGCGCAGATGTACCGCGGCGTGGCTGCACGTTCCGACAGCGCCGGCACCTGAGCGGCGTGCCGCGGTCCCCCCCGCTGTCCTAGAATCGGCCAGCGCCGATCGCGGTGGCGTTGCTGGCGCTGGCGGCAGCAACGCGAAGCCTCGGGGGGAGTCCTCGCGTGTTGAAGCTGACGGTCGGTGTCGCGATTCTGCTCATCGTCGCACTCATCGGTCACCGTCAGACCTTTACGAGGCTCCGGCTGCCCGCGGGCGCGCGGCTGCTCTTCCTGACCGGCACCGAATTCATCCTGATCGGAGTCGCGCTCGGCGACGAGCTGATCGGCCTGCTCGACGAGCCCACCATCCGCGCGCTGACGCCGCTTTTCAGTCTCGGGTTGGGAGCGATCGGACTGATCTTCGGCCTCGGGCTCGATCTGCGGAACATCCGGCGCTTCCCGACACGCTATTTCCGGCTGACCGTGATCCAGTCGGTGCTGACGATGGCCGTGGTCTTCGTGCCGTTCTGGTTCGCGCTGTCGCGCCTGTTCGACGCATCGAATTCGGCCGCGCTGCTCGCCGCACTGGTACTCGCCGCGTCGGCGGGCTGCACCGCACAGACTTCGCTCGCGATGATCCACCACGAGTTCGACCTGCGTGATGCGCGACTGATGGGTCTGCTGCGCTATGTCTCGAGCCTCGATGCGGTCGTCGGCCTGTTCGCACTCGGCCTCGCGTTCTGCCTCGTCCACGAAGCGCCGGTGCTCGGATTGGCCGTGCTGCCGGGCCTGCAGTGGTATCTCCTGTCGTTGTTCCTCGGCGCTGCGATGGGCTTCCTGCTGCACGGACTCACTCGCCTTCGCTGCAGCGAAGACGAGCTGGTCGTCTTCGTGATCGGAACGGTGTTGCTCTCGAGCGGCATTGCGTTGTATTTCAAGCTCTCGCCGCTGTTCATCAACGCGATCATGGGAATGTTGATCGCGAACCTGCCCGGTTCGAAGGATCGGATCTTCGGCTTGTCGGTGCGGCTCGAGCGACCGTTCTACATCGTCTTCCTGATCCTTGCGGGTGCGATCTGGCGACCGGGGTCGGCCTGGGCGCTGCCGCTGGCGGCGCTGTACCTGTTGTTGCGTCTTGCGGGCAAGCTCGTGGGCGGCTTCGCTGCGGCGCGCGCATCGGGCGCCGGTGAAGAGCTTCCCGACGGCCTCGGACTCGGGCTGATCGCGCAGGGCGGCATGGCCGTCGCGATGGTGATGAATTACTACCCGCTCGGCTCCGGTGCGATGACCGATGTGGTCGTGACCATCGTGCTGGTCGGCGTGATCTTGAACGAGCTGGTCGGGCCGTCGCTCGCGATGCTGCTGCTGCGTCGCGCCGGGGAGATCCCGCGATGAGTCGCGCGTTCGCCCTGGCGCTGGTGCTGCTCTTGATGGTGTTGGCGCGGTTCTCTTTCGTCGACGTCGCGACCTTCGACGACGCTCTTCCGACATTGACCTTCGGCTTCCTGATGCTCGCTGCCTATCTCTCGGGCGACGTGCTCGCGCGATTCAAGATTCCGAAGATCACCGGCTACATCGTGGCCGGGATCCTGCTCGGCCCTGAAGCCAGCAATTTCGTCACCGCCGAAACGGTGAGCGGGCTCAAGTTGATCGACGACCTCGCGCTCAGCTTCATCGCACTGGCTGCAGGCGGAGAGCTCCGGCTCGCCGAGCTGCGTCCTCGCGCGAAGAGCGTCATGTCGATCCTGTTGTTGACGATCGTATTCGTCTTTCCGGGCGTTGCTGCATTCGTCGTGGTCGCACGACCGCTGCTGCCTTTCCTCGGAGCGAATTCGAGCTCCGAGCTGTTCGCCGTCGCCGGGATCGTGGGCGCGTTCGCGCTGGCACGTTCGCCGTCATCCGCGATTGCGATCATCAGCGAGTGTCGGGCACGCGGGCCGTTCACGGATACGACGCTGGGCGTCACCGTCGTGATGGATCTGGTCGTCATCATGATCTTCGCCGTCGTGATCTCCTTCGCCCTGGTGCTCGTGGACCCCGCCGCGTCGGCCGACTATGCCTTTCTGCTCGTCGTAGCGGCCGAGATCGTGACGTCGGTCGCCGTCGGCATCGCCGTGGGCGGCATCATCTCGTTCTACATCCGTGTGGTGAAGGCCGACCTGCCGGTCTTCATTCTCGGAATCGCGTTCATGATCGCGTTCTTCTCGAAGCAGCTCGGGATGTTTCTCGAGGAGTTCTACGGACTGTCCCTCCATCTCGAACCGATGCTGATCAGCGTGACTGCGGGCTTCTGGGTGCAGAACTTCTCGCAGGGCGGTTCGACCTTCATGGATCGGATCGGGCGCAGCTCGCTGCCGATCTACGTGATCTTCTTCTCGCTCACGGGAGCGGCGCTGGAGATCGGCGCGTTGCGCCACACCTGGTTGATTGCGTGTCTGCTGGTCGTGGTGCGCTTCGCCATGATCTGGATCGGATCGTACGCGGGCGCCGCACTCGCGGGCGACCCACCGGCCTTCCGCCGCCTGGCCGGCCTCGGCTACGTGACCCAGGCCGGCGTCAGCCTCGGACTGGCCGGTATCGTGGTGCGGCGATTTCCCGAGTGGGGTGGTGCGCTCGCGACCGTGATCGTGGCCGCGATCACGATCAATCAGCTGATCGGGCCGGTTCTGCTCGAATACGCGCTCACCGCGGTGGGCGAAGCGCGGATCAGGCCGGGCCGAAGAAGTTCGTGACCGGCAGGGTGAACACCACGCCGGTGCCCTTTTCCTTGAAGCCCTCGCAGATGTCGCGCAGCATCGCCACGGCGTCGTCGATCGCGTCGCCGTCGACGACGGACATCACCATGTAGCTCTCCTCGCCGCTGGCGGGGAACAGCGACCGGAAGCCCGAGAAGATCGGCATCTCGGTGCTGACGATCTGCCCCATGCCCTTGGCGTCGATCACCGTCGCTCCCCCCACGCCGATCTCGAGGTAGCCCTCCATGATTCGTTCCACGCGCCCGTGGCCCTTCACGATTGCGACCAGCAGCTGACGCCCGGGGTCAGGCATGTCGTGCGTCCTCCGCGAGCAGCGTGGCGAACAGCTCCTCCGCGTCCGCCGCCGCTCGCAATCGCGCGAGCGTGCCTTCGCCGCCCAGGATGCGCGCGAGCCGCGCGAGCACGCGCAGGTGGTCGCGAGTGCCGTCGGGGGGACTGAGCAGCAGGAAGAACAGGTCGACCGGCTGTGCGTCGAGGGCGGCGAAGTCGAGCCCGCTCGCCGAGCGGCCGATGACGACGACGGTCCGATCGAGGCCCGGCAGCACGGCGTGCGGCAGTGCCAGCCCACGGCCGATTCCGGTCGACTGCTGCTCTTCGCGCTCGTTCAGTCGTTCGAGCAGCAGGGCCTCGTCGACGTTCGGCAGACGCGCGGCGACCTCGGCGGCGAGCGACCGCATCAGCTCGCCCTTGTCGAGCCGAGGCAGGTCGAAGATGACGAGATCGTCCCGCAGGTAGTCGGCAAGCCGCAGCACCGGCATCGATTCCACCCCCGCCAAAGGGAACATCGGCTCCGACAAGGTACCCGCCGGGATGGCGAAATACCCGCGGCGAAGTCGGCCCGACCAGAGAGCGGCCGGGGGAGGGCGCTATGTTGCGGGCCGGGTCGCCGAGCGCAGCGGCCAATGCCGAGGGAGCGAACCGGATGCTCGACCCGCGTCGCGAGTACGGATCCGGCTGGGCGCAGTGGAATCCGCAGGCGCTGTTCGACTGGCTGGTCTGCGCCTTCGTGATGGGTCGCCTCGAAGACGTGATTCCGAAGACCTACGTGCCGATCCTGCGGCTCGCATCGGGCGATGCGGTTGCGGTGGACGCCGCCTACGCGGCGGTGCGCTCGCAGCGCGAGCCCGTGCTCCGCTTCGATTCCCCGCGCGAGCGCTGGCGAAAGCGTTACGGCGCCTTCGTGCGCGAGCTCGAGTGGGTCTACGGTGCGCTGCGTCTGCATTTTCCGCCGCGTGAATACGAGGAGCTCGTCGCCGACCTGATGTACCGCGCTCTACGGGATCACGTCTGGTCGTTCTTTCCGAGGCATGCGGTCGCGGACGCCGAACCGACCGCAGCCGCCGAGATCTCGCCCGCGCGCGTCGCGAAATTGCGCCGCGTCGTCGAGGGCCGGCTGATGCAATGGTGGATGCGGCACTTGAATCCGATGGGCTTCATGGTCGGCCCGGTCGAACTCTCGGTCGCCGCCAACGGCGCCATCTCGATGTTCGTGCCCCGCTGCTGGTGGCACACCGCCGTCGGGAACGACCGCACGCAGGACCAGAGTTGCCTGCTCGCGTGCAAACGCGGATCGGAGCGCTTGTTCGCGAGCGCGTTCGGCGTCCGCGCGGATTTCGATCCCCACCTGCCCGACTACTCCTGCACCATCCGGATCGAGACCGGTTCCTGACCTCCGCGATCGAGCGTCGGGATTCGGCGCCGAGACGGCGAAGGCACGGTTACAGGTTGCGTTGCATGCGCGCGAGGCCCGGCTCGCCGTAGTCGCGTTCGAAGTCCGGATGGCAGTGGTCCTCGATCCAGACGAACCCGACGCGTTCGTAGGCGGCCCGCGCGGGCGTGTTGCCCAGCAGGTGGCCGATCTGTGCGCGTTCGAAGCCCAGCGCGCGTCCTTCGTCGAGGATCTCGAGCAGCATCCGATTCATGAACGAGCGGCCGCGGAATTCGGGCCGCGTCGCCACCCACTCGACGATCCACAGGCCGTCGGGGTTCGGGTAGCCGGTGGCGCTGAAGCTGGCGGTATCCGCGATCGTGCGCTCGAGCTGCTGCTGCGTCCAACCCCGCTTCCGGGTGGCCTCGACGAGGCCGACCGCGAGCTTTTCCATGCCGTGTTCGGAATTCTCGTACGCCGACAGGCCCGCAGCCGGCACACCGTCGACCTCGAGCACGCGGAAGCGCGAGAAGTGCGCGAAATGGATCTGGTCGGTGAGGGTCAACGCGGCGAGGAAGTCGAGCCGCGGCTCGTCGGGACCCGGCAGCGCGAGGTCCCAGATCCCGATTTCGAGGTGGGAGCGCGCCGCTGCCTGCATCACCCATGCGAGGAAGGGCGCGTCGCCGGCGGTGGCGGGACGGGTCTCGATCAATGCGGGTCTCCTTGCCTGACGGGCGAAGCTTACCGCGTTCTCGCATCGAGGGGCGGCTCGTCGCCCGCTTGTCGACACCGCGACGGCTGTGGTAGAAGCGGCGGTCGGGGAGGCGCACGCATGAACGCAGCTACGACCAAAGCGGCCGGGAAGCCCTTCGGACGCCGATCGACGGCCGAGGAGGTGAGCGAAGGCATCGATCTCACCGGGCGGCACGCGATCGTGACCGGAGCGACCGCAGGCATCGGGCTCGAGACCGCGCGCGTGATCGCGCTGCGTGGCGGCACGTTGACGCTGGCGTGCCGCGATCTCGCCAAGGCCGAGGCGGTTCGGCAGCGCTTGGTGCGCGAGGGCGGGGGGCGTCTGAAGGACGATCAGTTCGCGATCGAGCGGCTCGACCTCGCCTCGCTCGCGTCGGTGCGGGCGTTCGCGGCGGCCTTCCTGCTCACCGATCGGCCGATCCACCTGTTGATCAACAACGCGGGCCTGATGATCCCGGATCGACGCCTGACACTCGACGGTTTCGAGGCGCACTTCGGAACCAATCACCTCGGCCACTTCCTGCTCACGACACTGCTGTTGGACCGGATTCGGGCGAGCGCGCCCGCGCGCATCGTGAACGTGGCGTCGGACGCCATGCACTTCGCTTCGCTCACGCCGGCCTTCGAAGACCTGAACTGGGAGCAGCGCAAGTGGAGCGGTTGGCGCGCGTACGGCGATTCGAAGCTGATGAATCTGATGTTCACGAACGAGCTCAATCGCCGCCTCGCCGGCAGCGGCGTCGAGTCGATCGCGCTGCACCCGGGGATCGTGACCACCGACCTCGCGCGTGACCAGAGCACGTGGATGAAGGCGATCGGTCTGCTGTTCCTGCCGTTCAGCAAGAACGTCGCGCAGGGCGCCGCCACGACCCTGTTCGCCGCGACCCGCGCCGACCTCGCCGAGCCCGGCGCGAGCTATCTCTCGCACTGCGCCCCGGCCCGGACGCCGAAGCTCGCCGGCGATGCCGCGCTGGAGAAGGCGCTCTGGGAGCGCAGCCTGGAGCTGACTGCGGTCGTCTCCGATTCCGGCGAGAGCTGAAAACGCGATAATTCCTACGTGGAAATGATGCGTTCTGACCCATTTCGAGTGCCGCGACCGCTTAACGACGTGATATCGACACAAGACGGCGGGAGGATTTGATTGACCGGGCTAGGCTCGACATACGATGATCCAGCACGGCAAGAACCGCGTCGCAAAGGGGACTTGCGCTGTAGCGGCGATCTGCACGGCGAATCGGAAGCGGGATGGTATCCCGGGGGGAGTCGGGAGACCCGGACCGGATCGGAGTCGAGAGTCACGCGAGCATCACGAGCACGAGCACGAGCAGGCTGGACGGAATTCCAATCAACCAACACAGCAACACGAGGAGCAACAAGATGCGGAAATTCACGACACTATTAGGTGCGTTGGCAATGCTGCTGGCGCTCGGCAGCTCGGCGAACGCCGGCTACTGGGAAGTCACCTACGACCTCGCAGGCAGCGTCGCCACGACCAACTCGCCCGGCGGCGCATTGACCGACCCGGTGACGGGCAAGTGGCGCTTCCAGTTCGACTCCGCCTCGGCTGCGGCTCCGGCACCGTACACGGGCGCTCGCATGATCGCGGGTACCCAGCACATCACGCTGAGCCAGGTCGTCACCTCGATTACGCTGACGCTGACGGGCGAAAGCGACACCAAGTTGCTTCCGGCCGCGGGCGGGCAGCCCAACACCTTGGCGGGTGCGACGCTCAACGCGTTCACCGTCGATTCCAGCACGAACTCGGGATACAACCACTGCTACGGTCCGTTCTGTGCGCTCGCGGGCTTCACCGTCGGGGCATCCGTCCCGATTCCGCTCACGGTTCCCCCGGTATCGTTCCCGGTTCCGAAGCTGGTGTTCACCGGTGCGAACGCGGGTGACGGCAGCAAATTCACCTCGACGACCAAGACGGATGTCGTTGGTCCGAACACCAACATCCAGACGGTCTACAAGGGAACGGAAGTCTCGCGCTACTACATCACCGGCGCCGTTCCGGCACTCGGCGGCGGAGCCCTCGCGGGCCTCGCAGCCTTCCTGCTGATCGGTGGAATGTCGACGCTGGCCCTGCGCAACCGACGCTAGTCGGCCGTACGGTCGAAGAAATCGCGCACGCTGGAATCACACCGGCGCGCCGACGAGAGCAAACACTGGGCCCGTACGCTGCACGCGTACGGGCCCAGTGTGTATTCGGACTCCCCCAGGCGCCGGGCCGGACTGGCGAATCCCTTCGTGTCGTGTGAGGCTTTCGAGAGTGCCGTCGATCTCCAGTCGCATCGGAAGAGTCCTGATCGCGTTCCTCGTGAGCGCGATCGTCGCCTGCGGGAGCGATGAAGATCGCGTCCAGGCGGCTCTCGGGCGCTTCGAACACGCCATCGCGAATCGCGACCTCTCGGCGGCCCGGGTCGCGGTCGGCGATGTCGCCGCCGCATTGCCCGATTCGGCGGAATCGGCCTACAAGGTGGCCCACCTGTGGATTCGCGCGGGCGAATACAGCACCGCCCTGTGGCTGCTCGAAGAGTCCATCGAGCGCTACCCCGAAGCGTACGACCTCGCGATCACCTTCGCGGATACTTCCTTGGCGGTCGGCGACGCGGGTAGCGCGCTCCGCGTTCTCGAGGAGATTCCCGAAGAAGCCGCCCAGGGGGCGATGGCGGCCTTGCTGCGCGCGCGTGCAGAGCGCGACCTCGGAGATGGTGCCCGCTCACTCGCGACGCTCGCGGCCGCCGAGGAGCGTTTCGACACGTGGGGCGACTTTCGCGGTGTTCGGATCGAATTCCTGATCGACGACCAGCGATTCGGCGAGGCACTCGAGCTGATTCGAGATGCGCGTTCACGCGATGATCTGGATCTCACGAAGCGGAATTGGTTCGCCGAGTCGGAGGCAAGCCTGCTGGCGCGTGCGGGGCAAACCGACGAGGCGCTGGCGATCCTCACGGAACTCGCCGAGGCGGACCCCGAGAACGAGCGCGCCTGGTCGCGGCGGGCGCAGCTGCTGGTGGAGCAGAAGCGATTCGACGAATCGCAACAATTGCTCAGCGCCGCACTCGAGCGACGACCGGATCTCGGCTTCCTCTACGACCTGCTCGCAGCAACGGAGACCGGCCGCGGGGATTCCGAGGCGGCCGAGGCGGCCGAGGCGGCCTATCGCAAGCGCGTCGAAGTCGTCGGAGATGTCACGGGAGTAGAGCGCCTCGCGCTCTACCTGCTCGGCCGGCGACGCGCGGCCGAGGCTGCGGAGGTCCTCGCAGCAAATCGCGGGAAGTTTGCAATCGGGGAAGCGACCGAATTGAACTACCTCGAGATCGCGATCCTGCTCGACCACGGGAATACCGAGGCTGCGCGAACGCGCTTCGAGGAATTCCGCAAGCAGCATTGGAGTGACCCGCGCACCGAATACCTACGCGCGCGTTTCGAGCTCGCAGACGGCGACGCGGCGGCGGCGGCCGAGCGCTTCAACCAGCTGTTGCCGCGCTTCGATCGTTCGGATGTACAGCACTGGTATGGCAAGGCGTTGCAGGCTCTCGGCGATTACGGTGCTGCGGAGAATCGCTATGGCATCGCGATCCTGCGCAACCCGCGCCAGGCTTCCTCCTACAAGGCATTGATGGTGTTGTTCGAGCGCCGCGGTGACTGGAAGGCGCTGCGCGAAACGGCCGAACGTCTGCTCCACGTGGAGCCCGACAGCGAAATCGCGGTGGCGTCGTTGAGTCGGGCCTTGATTCGCCTCGGCAAGCCCGAGTCCGCCGAGGAGTTCTTGCGACTTCACGCGAAGAGCTTCCCGGACCTCGAGGCGAGCGCTATCGGCCTGGTATCCGCAGTCCGTGCACAGGGACGCTCCGAGGAAGCGCTCGAGATTCTCGAGGCTTCGCGCGAGCGGTTCGGGGAGAAGATCTCGTGGCGCTCCGAGCGCGCGCTGACACTGATGGAGCTCGGTCGCAGCGAGGAGGCGCTCGCCGAGCTGGAAAGGCCCGGCCCCGACGGTTCTGCGGCGGCTTTGCACCGCATGCGCGCGATCGTGTTGTTCGAGTCCGGACGCGATGGGGCGGCGGTGGTCGAAGCCGAGCGCGCGGTCGAGCTCGACCCCGCGGAGCCGGCCCCCTGGCGTTGGCTCGCGGACCACCACGCGCAGCAGTCAGACTTCGAGGCGGCGGCCGCTGCCTACCAGCGCTATCTCGCGAGCCAACCCGCGGACGCCGAGGCCTACTTCCGCCTCGGAAACGTGCTGGAGCACAGCCACGACGAGCCGGCTGCGATCGCCGCCTATCGGCAGGCGATCGAAGTCGACGACGACCTGATCGCCGCTCGGAACAACCTCGCGCTGCTGCTCGACGCGGAGGGTCGCAGGCGCGAAGCGCTCGTGGTCGCGCAGGCGGCCTACGCCCGCGATCGCGACAGCCCGATGGTGCTCGACACGCTCGGTTGGCTCTACCTGGAGGCGGAACGCGGTGAGCGCGGCGCGCGCCTGCTCGAACGCGCGCACCGCCTGCTCCCCGACGACCCGAGCGTGGCCTACCACCTCGCAGTCGCTTTGCGCAAGACGGGGCGCGCGGAGGAATCGCGGGCCTTGTTGCTGGAGATCGAGCCGCAGCTCGGGCCCGATCACGCGCTTCGCGCGCCGGTGGCGGCCGCCGTTGCGGCGCTGGAGTCGCCCGATGCTTCGTGATCCGATCGCAGCGGCCCGAGTCTGCCTCGTCGCGATCGGGCTGCTGGCGCTGCTGCCCGGCTGCGAGAAGCCCACGCCGGCGCGGGAGCTGCGCGCCGCGATGGCGGAGATCGAGCGTCCGAACGTCGTCCTGATCGTCGTCGACATGCTGCGCGCGGATCGAACGACGCCCTATGGTTGTGAGATCGACACCACGCCGGAGCTGCAGCGCTGGGCCGAGCGCGGGGTGCTCTTCGAGCGGGCGCGCGCGCAGTCATCGTGGACGAAGGTGTCGATGGCCTCCCTCTTCACGTCGCTCTGGCCGCGAAGTCACGGCGTCCGTGCATCGACGGACGGCCTCGGGGAAGGTGCCCGAACGCTCGCAGACGTGCTGTCCGAGGCCGGCTACCGGACCTACGGCGTCCAGAGCAACGGCTGGCTCGATCAGTCCTTCGGTTTCCAACAGGGGTTCGACCGCTACGTCTTTCCGCAAGGCAACAAGCAGGACGCGAACCTGGGCAAGGCCTCGCATTGGCCGCACGCGGAACGGATCTATCAGGAGGCGGAGCGTTTGCTCGATGCCCATTCCGCCGGCGAGCCCTTCTTCCTCTACCTGCACTTCATGGACGTGCACGAATACGCCGCGCCGCCGGAGTTCCGCATTCACCGCGGCGGCATCGAGGCCACCTATCTCGCGGCGATTCGCTGGGTCGACAGTGTCGTGGCGCGCGTTCGGCAGAAGCTCGAACGCGACGGTCTGTCGGACTCGACCGTGATGATCTTTGCGAGCGACCACGGCGAGGCCTTCGGCGAGAACCGCAGGCATGGTCACGCCTTCAATGTCCATACGCCGGTGCTCCACGTTCCGCTCGTGATCCGGACTCCCTTTCCGATCG
>Ga0055476_10000012_pt1 | contig 36634 bp, 26 predicted proteins | sample Muzzi_CordC_D2_FD_57682 | JGI IMG/M metagenome (GOLD analysis project Ga0055476, IMG submission 57682) | Wetland microbial communities from San Francisco Bay, California, USA, that impact long-term carbon sequestration - Muzzi_CordC_D2 | ecosystem: Environmental > Aquatic > Marine > Wetlands ... | reverse complement strand
CGGCAGAATACCGCCAGGAGCACCATTGCTGCGCACCGGCGGGGTTATGTCCGGGCCGGGGGGAAGCAGCAAAGGGTTAGGACCTGTGATATCCGTCTGGATAGTTTCAATTATTCCCCTGATCGGGATTGGCCAACCTGGTGGATCACCGGGTGTGGAAGCAAGCTGTCCTTCCAGGATGGACAATACAACACCTGATGCAAGGTCCCAGGCAATATAGGAACCACCAGATCCTAATGCAACGGCCCAGGTAGATGCAGCTGCAGGCCAAAGATCCCGTTCTGTGTTCACCCACGTCATGTAACCATATGGGGACTCAGGGAAGTCTGATACCAGCAGTCCGGTATGTCCGTTATTGTCATTGTCGTAGTTAGGCGGGACACCGTAGGTCTGCTTGGTTGCCATAGCCTCCACGAACACTTCAGGGATCAATCTGTTGCCATTCCACACCCCCCCGCTGATCATCAGCAGTCCGAAGCGACCCATATCCTCAAGATCCAAAATAAATCGGATACCATCAGTTTGTACTCCTGTGGACCACCCACTGGCGCCGATGGGATCAAAAAGCGCGTCAGCCACGACATCGTTGTAGTGGTCATTGAAGTCGACCTTGCCCCAGACTCGAGCCAGTGCGCGGCAAAGCTGATATGGATTCGCATCGGAATACGCCCAAATATTACCCGGTAGCAACGCTGGTTCATCAAAGGCTGATGTCTGTGTTATGACGTGTCCCCAGGTGGCAGTGGCATCGACTCCACTTAGCTCCGGGTTCCATATGCTGATTGGTTGGTCAAGTGAAGGGATCAGTCCCCGTTGCAGCGCGACACCTACCGTTGCTGCGTGGATTGATTTGCGGGCGGATTTTATTTCTTTATTTGTGTTGAAGCTACCCTCTACGTGAACCAGATACCCATGGCGCCACAGGGCCCATCGACCACTGATAATTTTATTCCGAAGATCTGTAATAATACCGACATCGAGACCTACCTCTATTGGCGTACGCTGATCCTGATAAAGCACAGACTCGCCCGGTGGCGGGAAGTATAATCCCTCTTGCGTAAAAGCAGCCGAGTTTGATTCATGAACAGGAGCCAGAGCAACCAACAAGGAAAGCCAGCAGGATTGCCTGACGAAAGGCAACATTCTCCGGAAAAATATCCACCGCATGGTCGCACAACAGCGGGTTATTATTGATATGTTTCGGCCCCACATCTTATTATTCGTTAAAACCGTCCTGAAAATCACAATCTCAATATACATTTCCCTTGCTGGTTTCTTGACCTACCCACTGGTACAACAAGCCATGAGCATGATTCTTATTAAATATAGCAGAATGCAATAGCTCTGCAATATCTGACCAGGCCACAGACTTCCCGGGAACCTCCCTAACAGGCTCTAGAAAAGCAGCCATTTTCGCCCTGCAAAGAGAGAAAATTGATGAAATTGAATACAACGACAGGAACAATGAATGATCGTATTTAATAACTGAGATTTGCTCCCTAGAAGATATCGGCGATTCGAAAGCCATAGACAAGATTTATGTATGCGCTAAACTCATTGTACTCGGCTTTATCGACCGTGCTATCTTTCTTTCGATACTCGATACGAAAACTGGTAAGGAGATCCCTAGACAGGCTGTAAGACAAAGCACCACCCACAAGATACTTCTTGTCTGTACGGTTGATGTCAGTTTGTTTGACCTTATCATAACGTCCATTAATGTCTGTTCGCATCAATGGCGTAACATTATAACCGAGTTTCGCACCAATAGACTTCACCGTTCGGTCATCTGGTTGCTCCTTGTAATCGAAGTCTCGATATTGAAGCCAAAAACTAGTATCGAGAGTTGAACCCTCATTACTGTATGCCAGTCTTGCAGTAGAGTTGCGTAAAACATCACCGGTTATCTGCTCATTCTGGAAATCACCGGTATCAGGGTCTTCTTCCGAACGCAATAAATCCGAACTGGCATCGGTGATCACTTTGGATGCATATGCTCTTAAACTCGAACTTCCGGTCAGACTGTAGCGGAAATTCACATCTCCGTCGAACCCGCTTACATTATCAAATCCGTCCCTTTGTACATAATTTTTACCCAGATTTACGGTATATGCTGACCGGGGACGCCTACCGTTTACCCTTATACCAAGAAAGCTTATGGTGTAGTCTTGAATTTGATCATTCTCATAATCAATCTTGGTCACTCTCCCGACTGGACCGACATCCATTGTTCGATACATCTGATAGGACCACTGGCCACCCAGTTCGTACTGCTGGTTATCGGTGTCAGAATCCTCGTAGTAGAAATCACGGAATACCGGGTTCAGGAACAAACTGTTTCTTGGGGATATAGAAAAAGTAATACTGGGTCCGGTGCTGAATGCATTAGCATTCTCTTGGTTATCCGGTGTGTCCGAGTCAAGAGAGTTTGTGCGGATCCTAGTAAAGTAGTCCGCGACCTGCCAGTTGAGACGATCCCTGATTATGTCCCATTGGGCATTTGAGTTTAGATTGAAGTTGTATTGATCGCCGAAGGTATTATCGGTGTATTTCTCGTAGACCAATGATGCCAGGACATGGGCATTAACCGGTCCGGTGTTTTCACTTACATTCGCACCCAAATATCCCTTAACTATCAAGTCATCATCTTCATCATCTGATGTCAACGCCGCGTTATTCGTGTATTGCAGGCCGGCCCCGACTCCCGGTTTAATTTCCAGGGCAGTAACAACTGAACTCCCGAATAGCAGTGCAACCAAGATGGTCAGCTCTAACTGGCCGATTATTCTGCTATACATTCGTTGTCATCCCTTACACGCTGGTCAGGTATAAACTTATAATCAGAATCGGCGTTCTGGTACGGTGATAATATCACCAGGCATTAGTAAAATATTGGTTGTCATATCACCATCCTCCATAATATCTTCCAGCCGAATATCATAGGACGCAGTTTCTCCGTCTTTTCGCCGGTGCACCTTGGTACGGTTGCTGTCCGCATAAATATCAACACTCCCTGCCTCAAGTACAGCGTCCAGCACCGTCATTCCCTGCTGATAAGACATGGATCTGTTTGTTGCAACAGCGCCGGTAACGCGGATCCTGGACAGGAACTGCTGACCCTGCAGATTCCTCAAGATGACGGTAACATATGGATTTTTTACATAGTTCTCCAGTTTATATGTTATATCCTCTGCGAGTTCTTCCGGTTCCCGCCCGGCAGCTACAACATCGCCAGCCAAGGGCACTGTTATCTTTCCATCTGGCCGAATTGGAACGCTGACAGAAAGTTCTGGATTCTTCCATACATTTACCTGAACCTCATCTCCGACGCTCATCTTGTACGATTCAACCAACACACTTGACTCCATGCCATCTCCGCTTTCAGGCAGATTTGGACTACTTGCACAACCAGCCAATGCGAGAACAAACCAGGCAATAAATATATCCCTGCGTAACTCTTTCATTCTATTCCCCCTCATGATCCGTATGATCACCCAAGCATAGATACCAGGCCAAGCCAAGCGCCTGTTTGGGCAGAATACTACCATAATAAATCCAGTTATACAGAATAAAGTTGCGGGCAATTATTTAGCCCGAAAGTGCCAAAACGGCAGGAAATTGAATTAGCAAATGTCATGGTACGCCACCATCGACATCTATGAAAATCAAACAATATTGCACTTGCAAGTCGGGTTCAAGAGTCGATAATTTGCCGGATTTTTTCAATATCCGGTTTTCGCACACGGTTGTGCGTTGGAAGCGTGAGTATGCGTCTGGAAAACTCATCTGCAACTGGAAATTTCCCTTGCCCCTGCAACAGACCATACAGCCCTGAAATGTTTGGCAAGGACGATGGGTACATTCTAGACGGCCCCAGACCTTCACGCCGCAGGCGTCGATACAACCGGTCTCGCCGTTGCGGAACGACCAGCAGAGGATAACGCAGTAACCTCCTGTTCACCGGAATATCGCATGCCACAGGCAAGTCAATTATGTCTTTCCCGGTTTCTCTCAACTTACGGATTGTTTCCGCCAATGCCAGTTGAGTATTCGGGCTGTCATCACGGTACTTTTGCATATTGCCTGCCAACAGCCTCAACCTCGCAGAATCCATGGCCTCTATTCCGGATAATGGATGATATTGCGTATCGCCCAAATGGAGAAATGGCAAACCCTGCGGAATCCAGTACAGATAAGGTGAAATCATCAGATTATAGATCACAATATTCAGCCAGATTAATGCACCACCACCGGCCCGGGCGTCCCCTTCCGGGAGCAGCCCATCCAGAACTTTCTCACGGTAAAGTAATGCCCCGCCACCCAACAGGCTGACCGGTTTTCCCCGGCCAAAACTGATGACCACCAGATCGCCGACCCAGAAAGAATCATCCTGTTGCACGGGGAATGCCTGTGCACTGTCTTCAATCAGAAGGATTGAAGATTGAGCGGATATTTTCCGCAGCGCATCCATCCGTTCTGGAATCCCGAAGAGGTTGACGGCAATAATCGCCACCGTTCGGCAGTTAATGTGTGATGACAACAGTTCAAGATCCATCCAGGGACGATCCGGTGCCATATCAACCAATACCGGTCTTGCTCCTGCGAAAACCACGGCACTGACCAGGTCCGGGCATCCATATGCGGGTAGTATAACCTCGGGAGTGTCTTTCCTCTTTAAACGGATAGCTACACCAACTGCTGCAGCGAGTGCCGAGGTACCGGAATCAAAATAACGTGGTGTATATGGTGAAAAAATATCCCGCGGTAACGCCTCTTCAGGAACCCGGGGAAACAGGCTAATCGGATCCCCAACAGGTGGACTTTGGTAAAACATTACCGCCGCCCTGCCACTCCGTTCCATCCCGGAGAGAGAATCGTGAAGACTGCTGTTTGTATTTGATGCATTGATATACAGTTGCCTTTATATGGAACGACCGCATGGTTACGGGAGGAGTTGAAGCACAGGGAGTCTACCGGGGCACATGAAGCTGGTATAGGAGGTAGAGCAACGCGGGGAATCGTTAAATAGGTAATAAAAGAGGATAAACACGCCCTGAACGCCATACAGATTTTTTCCCGAAAATCAATCCTGGCCATGCCGGTTAGGATACTAAGCAATGCGTCATCAAATAGATGGTTTATCTCTGGGTAGGCGTCCAAACGGTCATACGTTTGCCGAACAGGTATGATACTGCTGCCTGTGCCAGTGCCAGATTGGTCTGAACGAAGAAGAACACGATTTTTACAACCGTATTATCCCGCATCCGGGTTGAAACATGCCCTGTCAGTGCCAGAGCATAAAAGGCAATCTGTGCAATCAGCGCCAGCATATAGATCATACCCTGTCCCTGGAGCAGCAATGTAACAACAGCAAAGAATAACAAAAACCAGGGCACACCCCAACGCATGATCTTATGACTCCATACCTGAAATGCAAACAACCCCATACGAAAGGGATTGAGTACTTCCGGGTGCCGAACAATCGCAGTAATCCCCCTGATTACAGTGCGAACCTTCCGGCGATACTCCAGTCCGGGATTTTTCACATCACGGTAAGTCCCGACAACTCCGGAACAGGTTATCGCCACCAGCCTTTTTTTTGCGCAGTTGAGTGCCGTATTAAAATCGCTGGGAGAATAAATATCCCATGCCTCACACACCTCACGCCGGGCGGCAAAAAAGGAGCCACTCAAGCCCACCAGACCGGCACGGTCTGATTCCAGACGTCGCAACCACATTTCATATTTAACATAGGCGCCTTCGCCAACCACGCGGCCATCATTACTGACAAACCGGTCCTCGCTCGATAAGGCACCGATGTGTTTATTCGAAAACTGGCGGGCCAGAATCTGGAAAGCGTCCTGAGGTATCCCGGTCGCAACATCCGAAAATACCAGGATAGCGCCTTTTGCCGCATGGATCGCGCACAGCTGTGCATATTCCTTCCCCTTGTGTTCATCTGCGCGAACAAGACGAATACCCTGCCCTGCGAAGGACTCGACCACACTATCCGTTGCATCAGTTGAAAAATCCGACGCTACAATAACCTCCAGAAGATCCCGCGGATAATCTATTTCCAGTGTATTCTCGAGCTTTTCCCGTATTCGGGTCCCTTCATTATGCACTGTGATAATCAAGCTCAGCATTGGGGGCTCTGTATCCCCGCTGATCCGAATCTCCTGCAAAGACCTGGTAGGAATCATTTTCAGAACCAGGGGATACAGAAAATAACTATAAACACTCAGGATCGCGGAAAAATAAAATAGGTATTCCATAATCATGGTGGCCTGATATTCACATCTGGTTAAATCATAGGTACGCAGATCCAATGCATCTTAAGCTCCTGGGATAAATATACCGATAGCACGTTCCCGTCTACGTAAATCCTGCTTTGTGTAAAACCATGTGTATATTCTATATGTCTGTAGCATAACGAAAGCAATAGGCAATAAAAACAAGCTCTGCAGCAGAAAATGACTGGCATGTACATCTCTTCCTATCGGTTGCCATTCATGAAAACCCGGCTCTCCTATCCAGAATCTTCCTGTAAATACAGGAAGATCTCCCAGGACATTCAGGAATTTTTTACGGAATGGGAACTCCGGAAAAGCCGATGACAGCTTCTGCATGGGAGAGCCTGCACGCGGGGTTGGCGACAGAGACAGTATTGAAATTCAATTCACGTGGACCAGAATAATGAAACGTCAGAGAACCTGGCGGCCAACTATAGACCTGCCTGCAGAGCCGTGAATGTCCTTGTACAAGGTCCGCGTTTTAGCGCGTCTGACTGAATATATAATCATCTTCTGCAATTCACCAACTTGTCGCGCATGCGGACAATAAGCATGGCTATTTCCATCGCCTGTTCATAGTTCAGTCTTGGATCCACCTGTGACCTGTAGGCTCTATCAAGATCACTCTCAGTGAGATCCCTGGCACCACCGAGACACTCCGTGACATTCTCGCCCGTGAGTTCAAGGTGCACACCACCAAGCTGCGAACCGAGGTCAGCATGGATATCGAATGACTGCTCAAGCTCATTACGAATATTGTCGAAATGGCGTGTTTTTGCCCCACTCATCGTGGATTCTGTATTACCGTGCATGGGATCACAACACCACACAATTTGCCGCCCACTGTCTCCGACAGTCTTGATCATGGGCGGTAAATAACGCTCGATCTTGCTGGCTCCCATGCGATGAATCAGTGTCAAGCGCCCTGCCTCATCCTCTGGATTCAGGATTTCCATTAAACGCACAAGATTCCCGGGCGCTGTTGTCGGGCCCACCTTAACGGCAATGGGGTTGCGAATGCCACGACAGTATTCCACATGAGCGCCATCAGGATCGGCTGTGCGTAAACCGATCCAGGGCATATGGGTAGACAGGTTGAACCATCCCCATTGTCGGGGAACCTGGCGTGTATGACCCTGTTCATAGGGCAAATGGAGTGCCTCATGCGAGGTATAGAAATCTACCCGGTTGAAGCTATGAATACGACGCCCCGCCAGTGCCTCGAGGAAGGCGATCGAGTCAACTATTGATCGCACTACAGCCTGATATTCTTTTGCTAAAGGAGAGTTCTCAATCCAGCTCAGGTCCCAGTTTTCAGGGTGATGTAGATCAGCGAAACCACTATCCACCAATCCACGAACAAAGTTCATGGTCATGGCCGAGCGAGTATGCCCTTGCAGCAAGCGTTGCGGGTCCGGTGTGCGTGACTCCTCGCTAAACTCATATCCGCATATCAGGTCTCCCCGGTAGCTGGGCAAACTTATCCCGCTACGCGTCTCCAGATTTTCCGATCTCGGTTTTGCGTACTGCCCTGCAAACCGCCCCACCCGGACTACCGGCAATTTTAGCCCGTGTATCAGCATAATACTCATCTGCAACAGCACCTTGAGACGACTGGTGATGATATCGGGTTTGCAATCGGCAAAGGTCTCTGCACAATCACCACCCCACAGCAGAAATCGCTCACCCCTGGCAACTTCACCCAGTTGTTCCCTGAGACTTAGCACTTCCCAGGAATTTACGAGCGGTGGCAACATTTCCAGCTGCTCCACGACTCTGTCGAGGGCCGCTTCGTCTTTGTATTTGACTTGTTGTTCGGCAGTCTTGTTTTTCCAGGATTCGGGGGTCCAGACTTCAGGTTCGCGCATTGGGAGTGACGTGGTTGTCATTGTGCAGGGTGTGTAATTTACGTTTACACTTTCTGGATGATCCCACAAAGTGATGCAGATCGGAACTTATCCACATCGCGCCTGATCTGCACCCGGTACGCTATCTGGATATTCCTCTCTGTGATGTAACCGCAAATATTAATAGCCGAAAGGTGTGATCGATGACAGTGATAAATGTGTATTCTGTAAAAGACAGTGGATCCAGCTTGTCCTCTTGCTAATCGCAGGCTAACAATCAAGACGCAGCCACCGAAAGGTGGCTGCGTCTTGGCTTGTCTTCTAGGTCATTCGCACTGATTCCCCAGGCAGGGATGAATCTGGACGTTTCCTCCGACCAGCACAGTTCCACCATCTACGGGGTCGGCAGGATCACAGCCCATACCACAACTTGCGACAAAACCGCCCGAAGAGTCTCTGACTTCCAGACAAATCTTGTCGTTGGTATTCCCCTTCTTGCCCTGTGGTTCCTTGTTGTCCTGGAAAAAGCCCAGACAGGTATAACCCGACTCGCCATTGAACTTACCCTCGTCGCAGTTAAAGAACAGGGTATCGTCCACAAGCCCCTTCTTGGCACCGGGCTGTCCCGGACCGTTCGTCACATCCTCGCAATGATCCACGACGATGGCGTTGGTGTGGAACTTGGAGCCATCAAGGATCGGATTACCGGTATCATGCCAGTTCACCTCGAAGGAACCTGATGGAGGTGGGCCTACATTACCGCCGAAGGTACAGTACTTTTGACCGGCTGAATCACTGACGGTGCCGGTATCCTTGTTGAATCCACCCAGCGTCACCCAGCATGGACGTTCGATCTCTTCCTCGACAACCACCGTCGTCACGGCACCCGAGCCATCCAGAACCACCCTCATCCTGTCGACACCGGCAATGCCGGGAGTCAACGTCAGAACACCGTTGTCGCCCAGGGCATCGAGTCCGAAACTGCTCGGATCCAGGGTTCCGGGACCATAGAAAAGGACCATGGCATTGTCTTCACCTTCGTCATTGTCCAGGTAGGTAAGACTATTAACCGTAACGCCTTTGCCCTTGAGATCAGTGAAATCGAACTCAATGTACTGTCCTGCGGCATCGGCATCGTTAGGATTATCGACGTTTCCGTCGGGTGGATTTGTGTCGATGAGATTCTGGGCGACAACGGCTACGTTGCCCAGGGCGGCCAGGTTCTGGTAGGGTGATCCGCACTCGCCCCCTGTTCCATCGCCAATATCCTTATCGACACCGGGACCACCTACGCACTCGTTGGGTGTTCCGAGATCGTCATCACCTCCCGAACAATCCGCCGGGGTCCCTCCAGGGGGGCAGTCAGAGGCATAGACAATCGCCGCTCTCGGGCTGCCGGTAATCTTTACTACACCCGACAGAGAACCGGTTACGCCGTGTCCCGTGTATACCTCGTCGAGGATATACCCTTCCGGTAGCCCCTCAAAATCGATCTCGGCGGCTGGCAACGACAAGGGTGTCATGCCAGCCACCATGATTACCGAAGCTAATATATTGTTTGTACTTCCTTTCATTATTTGATCCCTCCTTACTCCATTAGCATTATTGCTTAACTTTTTGTTAGATACTGTTGGTTGATAATGAGTCTAATTGCCACCTCCTTAGTAAAACCTGCTTAAAATGTATAGAGTGACCACCGCTTTGAATACTTCTACGTAGCCCAAACCGCACAAAATCACTATGTTGTATTGCTAGTTACTCGTCATTTAATATTTAGTACATAAAGTTCGGGTTTTCCATATATTTATGCACTAAATATTCAATTTTTTGACGGCAACCCCGGCCACCTATACATTCACCATTAATTACATATAGTTACAGAGTATTTGCTGCAGCTCACATGGCCAAGAAATGGAACAAAAAGAGATAAGCACCCTGCCGGTTCTTCATGTTAATCCGTTTTTCCATAAAAACCCGGTAAGAAAGCGTCTATCGCTGCATGATTGGTAGAAATGAATATTTAATATTTTTCTGGAATTCACCGCTGGAGAATTCCCGGCTCTGTCCTGCAAGAGCATCCATAGCGGATAGAAATGTCGACCTTCGGCGCAACAGGCTCCGACTAGATTAGGTATAAAGTAGTATCCGGTATGGGGCGCTAACAACTCGGGAAATGTTTCAAGTTTTAAGGCCGGATAAGCATATGATCAAACCATGCCATCGAAGAGCGAACATTCGAGACTGATGATGATCACCCGGGATGTGGTGATTTTTATATTGGTGACGTGCCTGCTTCTCATAATAGTGGAAGGCCTGTCCAGCGCGGCGATAGCGTCATTTCAGATGCTGCAGGATGACTCACCGCACGAGGTCAGCCAATATGACGAATACCTGGGGTGGACAGGTATTCCAAACACATACATTCCCGATATGTATGGCCCAGGAAAATTTGTGCGCACAAATCTTCGCGGCTTTCGCAATGAAGATGATTTCGAGATCACCGAGCCAGCCTCGAAGATTCGCATTATCTGCTCCGGAGACTCATTCACCTATGGCCAGGGGGTAGCAAACAATGACACCTGGTGTCATCTCATCACCGAACATAACGACCGCCTGGAAACGGTAAATATGGCTCTACCCGGCTACGGCGTTGATCAGATGTACCTTCGGTATTTGAGGGATGGTACAGGTATAGAACATTCAATCCATATATTTGCATTCATTGTCGGTGACCTGGTTCGGATGGCGTTCAAAGACCAACACGAGTACGGAAAGCCGGTGATGAGAATCGATGAGGGCGCTCTTGTGGTGGACAATGTTCCAGTACCACGCTGGCGTTGGTCGATTAGCAGGCTACTGTCACGAGCTGACTTCCGGGTTGTTGATATAGCTAAACGGGTTATCAAAAGGTGGGAACAACATGAGGCCGGCACTCCCTCTACAATCGTACGGATTGGACCCGTAGCAATAAAGATTTTCGAGAGCATCCGGCAAAAATGTGCTGCGATGAACGTCGTTCCCGTTTTCGTGTTTCTTCCCACAGAAAGCGACCTCCGTAAAGAACATTCATGGCATCGCTGGGTGATAGCGAACATGGATGCCCTGGATCTTACTTTTGTCGATCTTACCCCCGCTCTTCTGGCTGTACCGACCGGCAGAGCAGCCTCTTTCTTTATCGCTCCCGGTGAACAGGCAGCGGGACATTATACGGAGGCGGGCAATAAATGGGCAGCCGGGGTACTCTACGAGAGTCTGATGGAAATCCCGCAAATCAAGGCACAGCTTGCAGAAAAATAGTCATCCGAAGCATTATCCAGACCTGATAAAGTTTAATGAAATTATAATTGCAGGGCCGCTTCTGAATTCCGGTTTACTTACACCGCCGTGTGCGCGCGAAACCGCAGACTCAGAAGCATGCAAATCGGCTGCCCCCCAGATGGCCAGCAGTAATATGCATGATCTGGCAGATAATCCAGGAGACATGGTCAGGCGCCCGTACAAAATTCCGAGCCCAGTTCTATATGTAACACCCATTACGCACAGGCTCAGTGGATACCTGTCTATAACGTACAAGCCGCTCAAACATCATCATGACGTCTACCGGGCTGTAGAATCGTGTACGGCGGTCCCCCATTTGCTTTTCCCTTCCCATTTCTTGCGTGTTGCCGCACTTCCGACCGGTCCTTCAACAAGGAAGTCACCGATCGCCAGGTAATCGAGCGCACTATCCAGAAAGGCACGCACGGCATCCTCAGGTGTACGAACTATCGGTTCTTCATGGATATTAAACGAGGTGTTAATAATCACGGGAACGCCGGTGCGCTTGCGGTACTCATCGATGATCCTGTGGTAGGACTCGTTATCTTCTTTTCTTACCAGTTGCGGGCGTGCGGTATCATCCACGTGCACCACCCCGGGGCACCGGTCCTTCATCCATTGCTTGCAATGGCTGGTAATCGTCATAAAACGCGCCGTCTCCATACTGCCATCCATTGGTTCAAACAACTGGTTCGCCGATTCATACAGGCAGGAAGGCGCAAATGGCATGAACTCCGTGCGCCGCAGCAATTCATTCAGCCAGTCGTTTACGGATGGATCGCCCGGTTGATAGAGAATACTGCGGTTACCCAATGCCCGTGGGCCGTATTCCATTCGACCGGCGAATCTCGCTACAACCTTCCCTTCCGATAGCTTCTCGGCGACAGCAGATTCAATACCGTCCTGCAGTTGCAGCGGCATCAACCCTGCCTTATCCAGCGCCGCCGCTATCTCACTCTCGGCATATGCATTACCGAGATACACATCTGGCAGTCCTGCCACCTGGTACTCTTCATTGGCGCGCCGACGTACCGAATTGTCATACGCGAGTGCTGCTCCCACCGCGAGTCCCTCGTCCGACATCCCCGGATGGATGAACACACTTTCGACCCCGGGCGCCCCAAGCACTTCTTCATTGATACGAACGTTGGCAAAAAGTCCACCGGCCAGAGCAACATTACGGTGACCGGTTTTCGCCACCCAGTAGGTAATACAGGCACGTGCCACATCTTCCGCAACGACCTGGATGGTTGCAGCAAGGTCTTCCTGCTCCCACCTGTCAGGCAGTGCCTCGCGTATCGCATCCAGCGCGTTGGTGAAAAGTACATGGCCGCGGTTCACCAGATGTCCATTCTCGCATCCGATCATCGCATCCAGAACATCACGGTAGATCGGACGCCCCCGGGCCGCAAGCCCCGTAATCTTACCCTCGTGGCGCTTGGCCTTGTATCCGCAAATGGCCGTGATGTAGGCGTAGAAATTGCCCAGGGAATCGTAGGAATCTGCCGTTGTGAGCTTTTTGAAAACACCGTCATGCACACTGTAGACATGCGAGCAGTGCCCGTCGCCCCCCCCGTCCATCGTAACAACCAGTGCGTCGCGGTACGGGCTGGTAAGATAGGCAGACGTGGCGTGAGCAAAGTGATGATGAAAAAACCTGATCGGGGCGGCTATACCAAACTCTTCCTTGAGCAGTTCGCCGATCCGGTTGCGCCGCCGCTTGTATATGGGTGTTCTGAGCGCATAATAACCCCGTTTCAGACCCGGAATGCGCGGCACCAGGCCACCGAAACGTGAAGCCATGCGGAAAAATGCGCTGTGCACATCGGTTTCCTCGTCACGCGCCTCAAACCAGCCCGGCCAGTCAGCGATTTCGTCCCGAAACTCCATATTGACCTGGCCGACAGCTACCGCATCTATCGAGTCCGGTCCGACACCCGCAATGCGGAGCACTTCACGGATCGATTCACGGGGAAATCCGCGTGCCAGCTTGATGCGAACGATCCGCTCCTCATTAACAGCTGCCACAATGCGGCCGTTTTCAACAACTGCAGCCCCGCTGGTCTGACCATCAGTTATACCTAGAATGCGCATTTTCTTTCCTTTTCAATCATAGCCTCAGCGCAGTAGCACTTGCAGATAAACACTACGCGGAAAATACCAGCCCCCTTGCCGGGCATATCAAATACCGTGTTACCTTCCATCTTCCGGGACAATTCTCAGCCCGCCATCAACCTGTCTGTTAAATCACGCAGCGAATCCTCCGTTTCACCCTCGAAATACAGGCGGTACCAAAGCTCGAGGTTGATAAGGATCCACAACCGGAAATTATGGTCTGCTTTCCCTTCCAGATGCTCATCGAGAAGCAGATTCATGTAATCCCGGTTAAAGATTCCCTGCTCCACGAAACGCGACTCGGCAAACAGGTTTTTGAGAAATGATTTCAGGTCGCTGCGCATCCATAAGCCAAGGGGGAAGCCAAAACCCTGCTTTTTCCTTGTAATCAACTCCTGCGGGATATATCTGGATGCGACTTTCTTCAGAATATATTTGAGATTACGTCCCTTGAGTTTCAAATTTGCGGGTATGGCTGCTGCATATTCAACCATTTTATAATCAACTATGGGGGCACGGGTTTCCAGAGAGTGGGCCATTGACATCCTGTCCACGATCGGCAACAGGTGGTCTGGCATACGGGTCATCAGATCTGTATAGAGCATGCGATCTACAAGATCTTCGGCATTCTCCGCGTTGAAGTAGCGCAGTATTTTCCCGACGGAATCGGCGTCTGTCAGTGCACCACGGGCTTCCGAGGTAAACAGACGGGATTTGGCCTCTGATGTAAACCTGAGAAAGCTCATGCTTTGTGCATAGCGTTCTCCGCTGGAATAAAACGACATGTCATTGATCCATGCCGCCTTCTGCGAAAAGCTCTTGTAGCCGAAGGATTCGGGGATACGGTCTATGAGCCGCTTCATGACCCGTTTTCGAAACCATTCCGGCAGTACACAATAGTAGTCTGTCAGCCGTTGCCCGGCAAACCGATCGTAGCCTGCAAAATTCTCGTCTCCACCGTCTCCGCTGAGAACCACCTTGGTCACTTCGCTGGCAACTTTCGAGACCAGATACACGCCAACAGCGAATGGATCAGAAGGCTCATCAAGATGATGGATCATCGCTGGCAGCAAATGTATCAGATCCGCCCTGACTACCTTCTCGTAGGTCTCCATCCCGTAGCGTTCAGCCACCATTCTGGCAAACGGGAGTTCATTGAATTGCTGCTCCTCAACCCCGATCGAAAAGGTCGGTATCGGTTCAGGGGAGACCTGCGCCATCATGGCGGCGATGGTGCTCGAATCAATCCCCCCGCTCAGAAACGCCCCCACCCTGACATCACTGAGCATATGCATACTGACCGTCTCCCTGAGCAGCTCATCAAGCCCTGCCTCAATCTCGGGCTCGCCGCCGGAAAGTTTCTTGCTGAAATCAGGGCGCCAGTACTGCCCGGTACGCACCGTACCATGCTCCCACTCCAGCCAGGACGCGGCCGGAAGCTTCCGGATGCCCCGAAACAGAGAATACTGATCAGGAATGAACCGCAAGGATACATAGTGCCACAGCGCATCGAGATCGATATCCGGTTTGACAATTCCGGATGCCAGTATCGATTTTATTTCCGAGGCGAAAAGGAATTCCTTGTCGCTCTGATAGAAAAACAGCGGTTTCTGTCCCATGTGATCACGCGCAAGGAAAAGCATCTGCCTGTCTGTGTCCCAGATTGCAAATGCAAACATCCCCCTCAGACGTTTGACGCATTCCTGCCCCAGCTCTTCATATAGATGAAGTATGACTTCTACATCGGTTCGGGTCTTGAACGTGTGGCCTCGTGCGATCAGCTCCTGCCGCAGTTCAGGGCTATTGTAGATCTCTCCATTGCAGATCAACTGCAATGCCCCGTTTTCATTGGAAATGGGCTGCTTTCCACCCTCCAGATCGATAATACTCAAGCGCCGGTGACCGAGGGCTATCGTATCGTCTGAGTAGAACCCTTCTCCGTCAGGCCCACGGTGTATCAGCGCCCGGGTCATGGGCGAGATTACATCTCGATTGGTTTTGGAAATAATTCCAGTGATTCCACACATACTGATTCTACTGTCTTTTTTGTTTACTACTGGTAATCGGGGCTTGCGAGAATGTTTTGGTATTCCCGATGCACTATAAAATACAGGCAACCCATAGTTTAATCAGCGCCGCATCCTAAAGGTAACCTTCTTCCAGGTACCACTCGGCCGTCTTTTTCAAGCCTTCATCAATGCCAATTCGCGGCTGATAACCAAGCTCCTTTTTTGCCTTGCTGATATCGAATGCACGGTTTTGCCGGTACCAGTCTACCCTGCGGGGAAAGATGGGAGGTGTAATTCCAAATGGCTTGCAGGCTTTCTCGCACACGTGTCCTGCTATCACCAGTGGTGTAATCGGATAATGAGGTATCCTCACAGGCACGCCCATCGCTTTCGCAACCCGTTTAACAAGCTCCTCGATTTCTAGGTATTCTTCATCCGCAATCAGATAGGCCTGCCCGTCCCCTTTCCCCTCTTCCATGGCAATCATGTGGGCATCTACCAGATTATCAACGTAAAGCGGGTGATAGTATGTCTTGCCACTACCAAACATCGGGAAGACACCCTTGGCTACGCGCTTGAAGATCATAAAGAAGCGCTCCGGGTCACCCGGGCCATAGATCGCTGCCGGGCGCAATATGCAGGTCTTCATGCCTTTGGCAAAGTATTCGTTAACCACAGGCTCTGCCTGGTACTTCGTCTTCTGGTAATAGTCAGCCGGCTGAATCGGGGAATCCTCCCCACCCGGAGGTTTATCGATATTGCCGTGCACACCGCAGGTACTGCAGTATATGAATTTCTTTACGCCCTCCTTTAAAGCTGCCTCGGCGACATTCCGTGTACCACCGATATTGATCTCGTCATAATAGCTCTCCGGGACATCCAACTCGCGAAAAGCCGCTGCCAGATGTTGCACTATGTCCACATCCTGCATACAGCGATTTACGATCTCCTTGTCGGCGACTGAACCAATCTCAACTTCAGCCCCCAGATCCCGCAATTCCTGGGTCTTCAGGCCCTCCTTGTAATCAAGTGCAACCACACCATGACCTTCCTTCAGCAAACGCTTGACCAGCGCCTTCCCTGTAAAACCCGTGCCTCCCGTGACAAGAACCTTCATTTTCATCTACCTTTGAACCATCATCACAATCATTAAGCCGGCAACCACCATCCGGACCCCACACCGCGCAGAAAGCAGTTTTCACCACGCATGAGAATAATCATTGTATACCAGATCTACCGCAGAAATCTCTTCTGAGATGCGGCGTTCACTCCACCCGAGTTCCTGCGCCATTATCGAGGCGCACTTCCGAATTACCTCTTTACCCGGATAGGCCTGACTTCCCAAGCCGGTGCGACGCAGGATGACATCTGACAATGTACACGCCATTTCATGCTGCACTGCATATACGACCTCGGCAGCAATTGTTTCATGACCTTTCCCCAACGCCAAGCCAAAAGCCGGCTCCTCACTCGCGTACTGCAGTACCCGCCGGTAAAGGGTACCGTATCGCTGCATCAGATGTGCGACCAGACGGGAACCGTTCCCTGTGGTTGCGCCATCGCCCTCCTTCGACCATTGCAATGCCTCGCGCTCGGACGGAATGTCCAGTAACTCATCGCCTCCGGCAAGAGGAGGATCCGGTATTTCCCGCCTGTGGCTGTAGCCCAATTTTGCCATAGCCATGTCTACCACATTGTCCGCCACCTGAACGGCCGTGGTATATTTCACACCGGTAACCGATATGATGCCTTTGATAGCACGTGTTGATTCAAGGTCCAGTATCTGCTCATTCTTGGTCAACTCGACGTTTCCATCTCCGGCCTCCCTCCTGGACTTCATCGGGAGCAGGCCCGCATGGGAGAACGACACCTCGTCTTCCGAAAGACTGGCTGCAGGGTAGATCCGGTTGACCTCATTTACGATTGCGGCGATATTTTCAGGCTTCAGACTGCAATTTCCAGGATACCCCTCATAGGCCTCATAATCCGTGCCAATGAGCGTCCCTCCCCGCCATGGTACAAAAAAGAAGTACCGGGAACCCTTGTTCATCACGGCATCCTTATCGACAAACTTTTGGCTACCCATAATACCGACAGCGAAATTTCCGAAAATCGGGCGATCGACAACAATGTTCATAGCCCTGGCCCACCCTCTTATCGCGCCCGCCGTACCGCCACCGGGTAGTGTCTGTAGCAGCTGCCCTTCCCATGGCCCGGCAGTATTTACGACGAGTCGCGCATGGACATCGAACACACGGCCGTTCAGGCAATCCATGACTTGTGCGCCATTTACTTCGTGCTCGGAAACAAGGTATTTGTTGGCCCGGACATAGTTTGCCACGCAGGCTCCCAGTTCATTGGCAGCAAGTACGAATAACAGCGTCAAACGCTCCGTGTCACTGACAACACAATCGTACCATTGCGCCCCTCCGGTCAGGCGATGCCCGTCTATACCCGGCATGATATCCAGGCATTCACGTCGGGAAAGAATCCTGCCGACCGGAATATGCCTGCGTGGGTATACTGCGGCATTCCGGTCCCAGGCAATCAGATCATTAACGAGAAGAACCGCCGACATAAGCAGCCGACTGTGTATCCCATATCCATAGGTTGGAAGTACAAATGCCTGTGGTTGAACAAGGTGTGGTGCAAGTCGTAACAGTCTTCTGCGTGCAACGATCGACTCACGCATCCGTTTCAAATTCAGGTGCTGCAGATAGCGCAAGCCTCCGTGTATCACCTTCAGGCTGTTAGCCGAGGTTCCCTGGCCGAAATCACCCTGCTCTATTAGTGCGACTTTAAGACCACGCAGCGCTGCGGCGCGTGCTGTCGTAGCACCATAGATCCCGCCCCCTATAACCAATACATCAAAGGTTTCACTGCTTAGTCGATCGGTATCGCGTTTCACAATGAATCCAGATAACGATATGCATCAAGCAGCTTGTTTCGAAAAGCTTCATAAGTATGGTTCGTCGCGGCGCGCGCTGCCGCAGCCTTGCCAAGTCGGTCCCGCATTTCCTCATTATCAAGCAGGGTCTTCAGTCCGGAGGCAATACTTTCTCCATCAGCCTTGACCAGGCAGGCACAGTCTGAATCCAGCACCTGGGTATGAGAGGATATATCTGTAGCCAGCACCGGTTTACCGGAAGCCATGTAGGAGTAGATCTTCATCGGCGTATTCTTGCCCTTGGTTCTCGGCGAGACGAGAATATCGGCCTGTTTAAGATAATACATCAGCTGTCCAACCGGTCTGGGCCCAAGCAGATGCACGTTTCCCGAAATACTCATCTGTTCTGCCTTGTTCCTGTAGTCCCTCACGTCGTCCTGCGATCCGCCGATTATCACCAGATGCAGTTTCGGTTCCGCAAGTAGCTTTTCCATAGCCTGCAGGAGAAGATCGATACCCTGGTAATGTTCGAGATTACCAACGTAGACCGCGATCAATCCTTCGATACCCAACTCGATCCGAATGTCCTCCGAATCATCCGGCTGCTCCTCAGATTCAAGAGCGACGTCTTCCAGAAGATACATTTTTCTGTCCGGACAATGCCGACGTGCCTTTTCTGCAAGCGCCTTGCATACCGGCAGCACCAGATCAGACCTTTTAATGGCCTGATACTCGAACCAGTCGAAAACCGGGGCCAGCATATGCAATGCCTTCCACTTCTCTACCAGTTGGTCCGCCATTGACGAGTCCATATCGTAAACCAGCCTGGCAGGCACAAAGGGAAGCATCATCAATGTTATAAACACCGACTCTTCAACCGCGTGAATGACCTGGTATCTGTTGTTTCGAACAAGCCCCACCATTTTGAAGACCATCAGAAAATCGTAGAGCAGTTTCTGCCATGAAAAGCCTATCGGGACATGTTTAATAAAAGGGACCTTGTGCACGCGGCAAATACGCAGCCCATCTATCTCCACGTCCTCCCCCTCGGGGTAGGTTAGCAGGTCCACTTTGTGCCCGGCCTCACACAAAGCCCGCAACAGAAGGCTTACTGCGATGGGGGTACCGCGTTCTATATAGAAAGGCTGTGGTGCCATTACTAGTATATTCATACTTACCGACACTGTTTTTTGGCCGGAACCCGGGGAAAGCGCCAGCACAAATTTACAGTCGCATGGCGATTATCACCATTCCCGTCACTCGCCTAACCACTCCAGCTGCCTTCGCAACGGTCCGCACGCAAAATGACGGGGGAGCCAACAACCCGGGTCAGACCAAAGGTTGCACAGAACTTTTCCACAGCCCGTAGCCAGAGCGCACCCTTCATGGCACGGTGAATTACCATAGGCAGCAGAAACTGCGGATAAAGGCCGGAAACACAGAAATCGTTCCGGTGTAATTCCCCGGAAAGCTCCTTTCTGGAAAAACTTTTATAGGTTCTAGTATTCTTTTCGATACCCTTCTTCACCTTGAACAACAGGGGTGTGAGTGCATTAATCCCAATGGTGCTCGGGTAGTCTATAACTATGGCAATCCGTGCCACCCGGCAGAATTCATGTACCAGACGTGGCCAGTCTTCGATATGCGAAATAAGTCGCACCGAAATCACGAGATCAAAACTCTTGTCAGGAAAAGGCAGATTGAGAAGATCACCGGTTACCAGCATTACATCCCCGCCCCCCTTGCTCTGGCGAACTCTTTTATAACAGCCGTTAGAGCTTCCCAGTACTGTTACATCGTGCCCGGATTCCACCAGATCGGGAACCAGTTGCCCATGCCCCCCGCCGACATCGAGAACAGTGCTGCCAAACCGGGCGCCAAGGGCTTCCCCGATTTTCTCTTGCTGAATCGAAAGCAGATACTCACCGGCAGCGCCTGAAAAACGTTGCGCGTATGAATCAGATGAAGTTTCGATATCCGGTGTCTCTCTCACGTATTGATTCCTTGTTAAGCCCCGGGATAGTCTGGATCAAGCCAGTCTGAGCAACAGCTGGTTACGAACAAAGCGACCAGTAGACTCAAGTTCACCATAGGGCTCAATGATTACCGAATCCTTACCAAGGAGACGCCCGAGGTCCCTTCCCGGATAGTCCGGTGAAAGCACCCCACGCACAGCGAAACCATAGCTCCCGCAGCGCTCTCCCTCGGTTTTCAAGGGTAGTGGATCGCTCCCCGGGATGACATGAATCCCGATTTGCCCGGCTTTGGTGAAGTGTACCGGCGGCGGCCAGAATCCGGGGCGCCCGCCGTTATCGCCAAGAAACAGCTTGCCTCGATTCTCTTCGGTCAACAGGGATCCAACAACCTCCCCGCGTCCGCCCATCCATTTACCGACGCCCCACGGGATAACGGCAATGGCACCATAACGATTGATATCCTCAATTAAAACTGTGATCGGTAAACCGTCTGAAAAACCCTGCATGGTAATCAAGGCAAGTACTTCCAGGTTTTCGCGGGTGATGAGCTGGCGCCCTGCAATCACAAACATTTGATCGTCAAGCTCATTGCCGACCAACAACGAGCACATCTCACCGGTCGCCCGTACATTCCACTCCTTGCCGCCTGCCGATACAATTGACCGGTTATTTCCTGCATAACGGCTCAATGCCTGGAAATAGTTTTCACTTGCCCTCTCGGATAAAAGCAACACCCCTGTAAAATCATCGTCATTACAACGCAACCGGGCCTGTTCCTTGAAATTACCGTAAGCAGCTTCAAGAAACTGTGACAGGTCAAAACAGTCATATATGTGCACATGTCCGTCCACCAGATTGATATGCTGCGCATCAGACACCACAGTCATTTTGTCATTATCCTAATGTTTTTCATGCAGTTATCATCGAGGACAAGGCGTGACAGGGGTTGATCTCCCCACCTCGACCCAGAACCCGGGTATAAAATTCATTCGGCAACAATATGTCTCAAACCAGAGTAGTTATTATCAATACTGTTACAATATATTGATTAATACTCACGGTTTGCGGATGCACAAACAACATCTACTAATCGGGGCGAAAATTCTAATCGCCCTCTCCTTGCTCATATATCTGCTCCAGGATGCAAACCTGGGCGATATCTTCCAGACTTTCAGAGGCGCCAATATCCCTGTTCTGGCTTTTGCCTTTTCACTGTACGTCATTGGCTATCTCATTACCGGATTCAGGCTGCACTTGCTTATATCCGTATACGGTATGTGTGTGCCTGTAAAATCCCTGATCCAGTCATTCATGATCGCCACTTTTTTCAATAATTTTTTACCATCAACTGTGGGGGGAGATTTGTCAAGAGCCTATGATTTATGGCGATATTGCAGCAGCAAATCACGGGCAATAACATCGATATTGATTGACCGGTTTCTGGGACTATTTGCACTTTTATTGTTTACAGTGGTTTCCGTTTTATTCACTAAAGAAGTAATCTTCCCGGAAAGTATAGTTTATATCTGGGTAGCAGGCGGAGCACTTTCCTCCATGCTTATCGTATATCTGGTGTTCTTTACACCAGGTTGGGTGGTTGCGATTACCTCGCATTATTCTGGGTCATTCACTCACCCGTTGATCGATAAGATCAAGAATCTATTGGCCGCTCTTTACTCGTTCAGGGGGAAGAGAAGAATCTTATTCTATGCAATGGTGTTATCCATCGCATTGCAGGCCAACGTCGTTATCCAGTACTTCATCGTGGCCCAGGCAATAGCTATCGATATCCCGTTACACGCATTTTTTATTATTATCCCGCTGACGATATTTATAATGATGGTCCCCGTTTCTATCAATGCTATCGGGATAAGAGAGGGCGCCTTTGTATTTTTCTTCGCTTTCTATGGCATATCAAATAGCGAGGCTATTGCCTACGCATGGATTATGTATGCATTCGTTTTAATGCAAGGTATTCTAGGAGCAGTTGTATTTGTAGTTAGGCGGAAAAACGAAGCGCGGGTAATGTAGCTTCCTGTTATTATTTCTCGTTCCGAAAGAAGTAGGCCAACAAAAAACTGGTGCTGTCCAATGCGGATGTACCAGGAGTATTGCGGGATAGTTCCCGTAATTACATCACGTGCTTAATACCCTTGTCAGTTAACTATTACCATGGCATGAAGTCGTTGCGAGACGATGGCCGCCTAACCCGTGGTTCTCATCCTGCCTTTCGTTTGCGCCTCGCCACACCGGCCATCGACAGCAATCCCGTGGCGAACAACCATATCGCCGCCGGTAGCGGCACCGGAACCGTCAGCGCAGCGACATCGCCCGTGGCCACGGCCCACACGAAGCCGGTTGTGGACTCGGTCGTACCATCCTTAGGTAGCAATCGCTGCTGTCCGACATTCATGGAGAAACCAAATACATTGGTTGCATCGTACTCCGAACCGGATATATAACGGTGAAGCTGAACATTTTCAAACGAGCCCCAGTTTTGGGGTTTGTAAACCTGACCACTACCATCGGTATCATATGGTGCTAGATTTCCCAACGTGTTGTAGTACAAATAGGCCATTTCGCTAGCGGTGCTGCCGGCATAAAGGGTGCCCGGTGCACTAATGTTGTAGCCGATATCGGTGGTACCGTCGTAATGCTGGTTAGCGGCACCGGTCGCATCATATGACAAGCCGTCTATCGGCCCCGTAAGCGGTGCCCGCCATGTATTGATGTCCAGATACCCCGCTCCGCTATTGTAAGCGTTCATCTCGCCCAACCATGTAACGGCTGTGTTGGCGTTCATGCGCCCGTCAAAACCGGCAACCCCAATGCCGCTCACACCAAAGTCCATGCTTGCTGCCAGATTTGCATCCGTCAGCAAGGTGATCCCCAGCAAATCATCGTAGTAGGCTAGAAAATTTCCACTACCATCATCCAGGCGCCCCAACAATGCTGCTTCTGCAGCGTGTGTTGTTATTGCCAGGATCAATATCCCGGCCAATGAAAACTCCGTGATTTTCATACAATTACTCCTTGCTTGGTTCAGGCCTATTAATTATTTTTATTCGTATATTTAAGTAAGAGGCGTTGGTGTGATCTCCTGCCATACGTACTCTAGCGGCTAACTCGGGATACGGCCATTCGTACGAATAGCCATTCTGGCTCCATTCTAAAACTCATTAATATGTTATATATCAATCAGTTGCTTCGTTGGTTTAAATCAAAAACCCTCGCCACCTGACTACTCACAGGTTGCGAGACGCAAGGTTAATTGAGATTCAAATATAACGCAATGGTTTAAATACTGTAAACGCTAAGCGTATAGATGGTTACGAATATTTACGATTTCGCTTTCGATCACAAACTTTCTCGGACGGTACAATACCTCAATCCACTCCCCCCCTGCCCTGAGAATTTCTGGTGTAATGTGTGACTCAACAACCGGGAAATCCAGGACCACCCGGATATGGAAACTCCTGTTGTGCACCTGAATCGCTGTGAAAACATCACACAGGTATGTCAGGCATAAACATCACTGGATGAAATCTTGCATCAAATAATTCGATCGCACCACTAATGCAGTCACCACACACAACACCTTCACATTGTGTCTCCCTCCACCAGGAACTGGTTGCTTGACCCGGAATCCTGAGTTAACTAGATTAGCAAGCGGATGGTGGTCATCTTCCCCAAGGTTCCGGGAGACGCGAAGCGCGAAAGACGGAACAACGAGACGACTGCAGAACAATAACCCGAATAGAAAGCAACGACATTTATGGTACCACAAACAAATAATAGTCCGCCCAATCAGCGTTCAAAAGGAATCATATTAATTGTTGTAGTGATGCTGCTATCTGCACAGCCTTTACTATCCTCGTGCACACCAGAGCCTGAAACCCGGCCTCCTGAGTACCGGGTGGACGTCAAAGGCTACAGTGGAAAACTCCTGGTCTCACTGCTCTCTGATTCCAACACATCCGATAACCATTCTTCAAATCATGTTAGCGTACTGGTGAATAATCGAGGCCATGACATCATGGAGGACAACGATATACGTGGCTTCCTGGATGGCAATTTCATGTGGGGCTGGAATCAGCCAGGACAGGTACACGTCAGAGTTGGCAGAAAAAACAAAAGTCCGGTATATGGGGAGTACGAGTTATTCAGAGTTACCTATCGATGGGAACCGCTGCCATTACCCGAAAATACAAACGTATTGGATGCAACACTGAAAATCTTTATCGAAAAACATTCGAAATATCCCTTAACCGTTTACTTGTACCAAATAAATAAAGACTGGAATCCAGGCACTGGCGGTATCCTGAATAATAATGTAAGCCCTCCTAAAGTGGGAGAAATGTGGTGGCGGGATATTGGGTATAAACAGCAAGGCTGGGGGTTACCCGGCGTGAATTTCGCATCTGATACAGACCCGTTATCCGACACTCCGGAAATGCCGCTGGCAGAAGCACACTACATGCCAGGTGATGAAGTTATAGAATTCTCCTCTTCAAGGTTAACTGACTATATAAATGAACGAGTTGATATTCATTCCCCGTTATTGTTCCTGCTGAAATTATCCGATTATCAAGAGGATATACCCGGGGCAAGAATAGCCCCTTACTCCGGCAGTACCGGCGACAACAGAAATACCGGCAAGCGCCCGTCACTGTATGTTGAGTGGCAGGCGAAAAATGTTGTTGCAGAATATCTGTATGATATAGATCTGGAATATGGCAGAGACTACACCTTTCCAAGAATTGAAAGCCCGGGTCATTATCTACTTGCTGCTTCCTTTACTGAAAGCTCCAACCAATTGCCCCCTGACATTGAATACCGCATCGGCAAAGCCGGCCACACCGCGAACTGGAAGAAAATAACCATCCCGGCTGGTGTGGATGCAGACTGGGTACAATTCAGAATAAGAGCCGCCCATGACGCGGTCATACTGGGCAATTCGTTTGACGCAGAGCTCAGCGATACCTGGATTCTGTCTGCTCCTCCTGAAGAACAGCATGTACCGTGGCACTTTATTTCCCCCAGTGGCAAGAAATACATGGTATCTGCTGATTACAAAGGGGACTTCAACTGGTCAATAACCTTCGTACCCGATGAACTGGGGCCCTGGAAATATTACTGGCTGAATGAATTCAGCGATGGGTACAAAAGTGATATTGGCACTTTCGATGTCATCATGGGTGATCGGGAGAATTCCGTCAAACAGCTGAAACGCTTCAAGGAAAGAATTGCAACAATCAATCTGAGTGATAGAAATATACTCAAAATCTATATGCATCAATTCGCCAAGCTGGAGAGATCCGCCATAGGTTTTCTTGATCCGGACACATTCAACACAGAACCCGGCTGGGAGATACGGAGCTTACTGAATGATATTCGCGGCATACTCGCCGACAAACCTCCCGATGAACTTCCACTAAAAAATAATCCGCCATTCAAATGGCAAAAACGGAACGGATCACAAATTTGACGGCAGCGTTTTCACAAGAGAAATAGCGGTCACGTAAAGAATTATCAGCAAGATACAGGATAACTGGAAATTGTAATCAACAATCACCATTGTTTGCCACCCGTTACTGAAACCCTGAGCCTGAAAATGGTTGGGCGGATTCAGCCATATTCGCGATCTTGGACAGAAGCAAGACCCAGTCATCCCTGCTTGGTGGTTTCAAGTGATGATCACCGCCACCCTCAAACCGGCCGGCAGCCTGTTCGGAACCAGTCCGCGTATCAAACCAGTTGGCCTCGAACCACCCTTTCGCGCCAGACAGCTTGATGGTAACTGCGCCACCGCCGCCTGAATCCCACTTGTCATTTCTGCCCACGATATAACACAGAATCCTGATTCTCTGAGGGTCTGCAAGGCAGTACCCGTTGGAAACCAGCGATGACTCTGGAACCATTGCACCAAACGTATCACCGAGCTTGCTTATGATAAAAGGGTTAATCAATTTCAGCCATTGTTCAGACTCCAGATCGTCAGGCAGGTCACTAATGTGGAAGTAGCCATCCGCACCACGGATCAGACCGCCCAGGCCGCCTGCCAAAACAGCATTCCAGAACGCGCGACGTATATCCTCCGGGAGGAAATTTTTTAGAGGGTGGCTGACTCGGTTCTCACCCCATGCATCGTCCATACTGACTGGAACATCCGAGGTCTCGAAGAAGTGCGTCATCTCGCTGATCGTGGCGAGTTGAGCTCCCCGGCTGTCAAAGGTCTGGCCTGACATCACAAGATCACCCGAACCGCCACCATAGCGGCTGGAAACCGGATGATCATAGGGATCCAGTTTACGTATCTGCTCACCAAACCAGTCAACCCAGGATTGATCGCGATACTCGGCAATGTCTATACCCGAGTTGAATATTACTACAGGGTAACTGGCCAGGCGGGCGATAACATAGCGTATAACAAGCTGCTCGGTCTCAGAGTAGCCCGACCAGGAAGGTTTGCCCGACGCATCCGAGTAGAACATGATGTGGGCACCCAGGCCTCTTTCTGTCAAGGCTGACATACGCGCTTCCATCCGGTCCCAGACCACGAGATCAAACTGATGATCTCTCCAGTCACCGTCAAAAATGAAGTCATGCCGACCTGCAAACTGGCCCGTTTCTTCCAGCAGGCGTGTTTCCAGCAGGTGCATGTTATGGGTCTGCAGAAAATCGGTGGTGGTGATAAATTGTTCCAGGGTCCCCGGTTCGCTGAAAAATTCAACCCGCAATGCAATCGGCACCACGTAGCCGCTATCCGTAAATTTCCACTTCCGGGGATGATCGGGGTCGGCCTTCAACATTCCAGCGAGGTCTGACCCAATACAGTTAATACTACCCCGCATACCATCCAGATCAGGATCATCAGAAAAAGTAACATAGGTCCACTCACCTTCCTCGTTTGGCATGAAGCCGATTTTCCAAGTATCACCACCCGAGTAATATCCGGGCAAAACAATGGTAGAACCGGATTCAACATGTGTGAATGTGGCCCCTAACGGAAGTTCAAACGGATTTCCGTCATACGAGTTGTTATGAAGGGAGATTACATGGCGCTGCCATTTGCCAATCGTGTCTGTGCCGGCAGAAACCTGCTGCGTGACAACCACTGTAAAAATACAACAGGCCAGAACAGCCAGATGTTTTATATAGGGAGAATCCATGCTTTATTCATGCATCTGGTATGCACACCGAGTATTTAATGATCTTTCTAACCCCAGCCACGTATTTTATGTTGTTAGGATGGTGTACTTAATAATATGGCCCAAACAACTACTTGCAGTTCACATTGAATCCCGCTTTTTTGCCAGGAACTGGCCGATTTCACTACAGCCCGGGAAGAAACCCGTTTTTTAAAATTCTACATGTATTGAAAGTGGCATGCTTTTGACATTTCACGGGCGTTAAGTTATTGTATGTACTAGCATATCTCATCCCAATAATCAGAAAAAAGTAATCTCATGGAACGTAGAGCCTTACTCAACCTGTTTGTTAAAGTCGGCATACTGTCACTGGTTGCAGCAAAAGTACCGGCACAGCCTGTTATCAGAAAAACACCGACGCACGGGAACAAACGCGCTCATTTCTCACCAGAAACCGACCAGCTGGGCCGCTTCTACCTCTCAGCCTGCCCTGAAGACACGCCATATTGTCGAAAGCTTATGCTGGAACTCGGCTACAGCCCTGCCAATCCATTAAAAGTCGACCATGGGCTTGGGCGGGTTTTCTCAAAACAGATTCGAAATGATTTCCGCGTGGGTAATACCTTCATCCTATGCGGGTGGGTTCTATCCCGCACAGAGTTAAGACTGGCGACACTGAATATACTCTGAACATAATTTACACCAGCCCCGCAGCAAGCTTCACGTCAAGTACAGTAATAATTTTGATTTCACTAAGGGAGAATCCCATTGTTTTCGGATATCAGTGATATAGAAACCGGGGCGATCAACGGTGACATATGCCTTGTTGGTGCCGGCGCTGCGGGAATCTCTCTCGCCAAACAATTTCTGAATTCGCCACACAAGGTGATTTTACTGGAAGCCGGCGGACTGGAGTATGAAGAAAGCACTCAAGCACTATATCGGGGTGAAAGCGAAGGTCTGATGTATTTTCCGCTAGCATCAGCCCGTCTACGCTATTTTGGCGGATCAACCGGGCACTGGGGCGGCGCATGTACGCCACTCGATGCCATAGACTTCGAAAAGCGTGGCTGGTTACCGCATAGTGGATGGCCATTTCAACGTACAGAGCTGGAACCTTACTACCCTATGGCACAGAAGATTTGCGGCATAGGCCCGTTTGATTATCGCACCGAATACTGGTCTGATCCTGAAAAAAGTCCTGCATTGCCATTGGCTGATACGGGGATTCAATCACGCATTATCCAGAACAGTAACCCCCCCTTGCGCTTTGGTACCGCGTATCGCACTGACCTTGAAGATGCGAAAAATATACAGGTTGTACTCCATGCCAATGTACTGGAATTTGTAGCAGATACCGAAAATGAAAATATAACCGGAGTTAATGCCAGAAACATTGACGGCAGGAGACTACATGTCAAGGCCAGGATATACGTTCTATGTGCCGGTGGCTTTGAAAATCCACGTCTGATGCTGCTATCTAATAAGCAGTATACCCAGGGGATCGGCAATCATAATAATCTGGTGGGCCGTTACTTTATGGAGCATATCTACGTGTCAGACGCGGGCAAGCTGATGTTGTCTGAACCGCGTAATATGAAATTATACGAGCGCCATAACGTCAACGGTACTGACATACGAACTGGCTTGTGCCTGTCACAGGATGCACAGCGCAGTGATAAATTGATGAACGCCTGGGTCGGTTTCAAATTGAAAGGCGCACCCTCCTCCCAGCGACGTTACAGTTCGCTGAACTATCTAAAGCGCAGCATAAGAAACGGCGAAATACCAGAGGATTTATGGCGCCACATCGGCGCGGCTATTGATGACCTCGGCGACCACATCAAGCGCAAATTTACCGGTGATAAACCCAATAAAAGAAAAGACAAGACCATAATCGGATTTTCCACCCACTCAGAGCAGGCTCCCAACCCGGAGAGTCGCGTGCACCTTGGCGAAGACATCGATGAATTCGGTCAGCGCACGCTGGTGCTTGACTGGCGCCTGACGGATATCGATCACGCCAGTATACGTAAAACGCTGGAGCGAATGGCACATGGGTTCGGTATGGCGGATCTTGGACGCATCATGACGGAGTTCAGTGGAAATGACGATGGCTGGGCTACACAGGATTCTACCCAGGGAAATACCACCCCATCCGGCAGTTTTCATCAAATGGGTACAACGCGCATGCATAGTAGCGCGAAAGAGGGTGTTGTGGACTCGAATCTAAAGGTTCATGGATTGAATAATATGTATGTGGCAGGCAGTTCAGTTTTCCCTACCTGCGGCTGGTCCAATCCGACCCTGACAATTGTAGCGTTGTCATGCCGCTTGGCTGACCATCTGAAGTTAACATTGTCATAGCCAGCACCGCCGTAGTAGTCATACATGATCCCCCGTCACAATGACTACCGTACTACAAACTGATCACCCTGACCCGGCCACGCTGTGGGCCAATAATCAACCAGTACAATCTAATAACGATCTGATCAGCCACACATATTACTTGTTTGAGCAGTAACCAGAATTGAGGTATCTTATTTGAATGATCTTACCTTTGTACAAGTGCTGGAAATGGAACTTTCTATCATAGTCCCTCTATATAATGAAGAGGCTAGCGTCGCCCCCCTCTATGATGCGATCGTTAACGCAGTCCAACCTCTCAACATCAAATTCGAAATCCTGTTTGTCGATGACGGCAGTACGGATAACACCGTACCCGAGGCAGTCAAGCTGGCCGGAAAGGATGAGCGGCTACGGATAATCAAGTTCCGCCGTAATTACGGTCAGACACCTGCCATGGCCGCCGGAATCGACCATGCTCGGGGCAACATACTGGTCACCATGGATGGAGACCTCCAGAACGACCCTGGTGATATTCCAAACTTCCTGCATAAGCTGCAGGAAGGCTACGATATTGTTGTAGGATGGCGGCACAAACGGCAGGACAAGCTGATCACAAGAAAAATCCCTTCCAGGATAGCCAACTGGCTTATTGGGAAAATCACCGGCGTACCAATCAAGGATAATGGTTGCTCACTCAAGGCCTACAGGGCGGATGTTATAAAAAACATCCCGCTCTACTCCGAAATGCACCGGTTCATTCCCGCCATGACATCGCTTGCGGGAACACGTATTGCCGAGATCAAGGTAAGGCATCACGCCAGAAAATTCGGTGAATCCAAATACGGCTTGTCGCGAATCTACAAGGTAATGGTTGACCTTCTCGCGATCAAGACAATTTTATCGTTTTTTTCCCGACCACTGATCATCTATGCCTACGGCGCAGGGATATCCGCGGTTGTTGGACTGATCGCCTTGATAGCCGGAATCACCCAGTATTCGGCAAACCAGAGCATCGTCTTCTTCAGTGTGGCATTCCTCTATACTGCTCTTGCCATAGTGCTATTCTTATGGGGCATGCTCGGCGAACTGGTATATAGAACAGGCGATCTGAAAACCGAACATTTTGCACAGATAAAATCCGTCAAAGATGCGTTATAGGGATAATAAATGATTAATAATGTAACAGACAGGCAGATTGAACTCTCTGTGATCATACCTGTCACCGAACGGCATGATCCAGTTCAGCAACTTTTTCACATCTACAAGAGCGAAATAGAAAAACTCGGGAAGACGTATGAAATCATTTATGTTCTGGATGGGGACTTCCCGGAAGCACTCGAAGAACTCAAAAAGCTGCGTGTTACCGAACGACTCACCATTATTACACTCGCCAAATGGTTTGGTGAGGCCACAGCGCTGAATGCTGCCTTCAGCAACTCGTCCGGCGACATCATTCTCACCCTGCCCGCCTATCAACAAATTGAGGCCTGGGAGATCTCCCCGCTTCTGGATGCACTCAGCAATTGCGATATGGTTCTGGCAAGACGATGGCCGAGAAACGATTCCTGGTTCAATCAACTGCAGTCCAGGATTTTCAATTCCCTGCTGCGCTCGTTTTCAGGGCTGCAGATTCATGATGCAGGCTGCAGTGCCCGAGCATTCAAGCGACAGGTCATTAACGAAATTTCAATTTACGGGGATTTGCATCGCTTCCTGCCTGTCATAGCACATCGCCAGGGCTTCCGTGTTACCGAAATTGATGCCGCCCAGTGTGAGAGTGACACATTCCGGAGAATCTACGCCCCAGGCCTGTACATGCGTCGCCTGCTGGATATCCTCACTGTCTTCTTCCTGATAAAGTTCACCAAGAAACCGCTGCGTTTCTTTGGACTGGTAGGTACCAGTCTTTTTGGTATCGGTGCAATCACTACACTGTATCTGGTTGTCGAACGACTTTTGTTTGACGTTGCCCTGGGTGACCGACCCGCCCTGATGCTGAGTTCATTGATGATTATTCTTGGTATACAGGTCATCGCGATTGGCCTGATTGGAGAGATCATTATATTTACGCACGCCAGGAACCTGAAGGAATATACAGTTGATGAGATTATAAACTAGGGCTACCTCTGGCGCGGTAAAACCTTAATAACAAACACAAGATAAAGCAACCTTGCGAACGCGGGATGATGGCTCGATAGACAAATGGGGCAAGAATTCCGTGAACATAAAAAGTAATTCAAAGCAGCAGGGAAACATCCATTGTCCGGCCGACTGGCTCTCTAATATACATATTCCTTAATGGGCCAAGCAGTACGAGCATATCTCTCTATCAGTTATTGTCCTACACGCCAACCTCAGCCATCACGATAAATAGACAGGACCGATAGCGTATTTCCGGCACCTATATTCCGGATATGTATGGTCCGGGAAGATACGTGCGCACCAATTCACCCGGTTCCCGTAACAATGGGGAAACCGTAATTGTTGCAAGCGTCACGTGGATTCATATCGTACACCATGAGCAAAGATATGATTGTCGAGTTAAGAACGCCAGTACCAGTTAATGACTGGACCGGGGACGGTCATAATATATCCCCTCGGAAGGCTGGGTATGGACTCTACACGGAGGCCGGAAAGCGGGTGGCCGATGCTTTTTACAGAAAGATGCGTGAATATAGATAAATCAGTGCCATATTCTTCGCTATAAAATCTTGCACAATGGATATCGGGAGTAATTCGCTGCAGTGACGCCGTGGACAGTCAGAAATACTCCGGACATTCTGTAATTGCTCAAGGTCAGTACTTGCTTGACTGGTATATTTCTTCAAGCTATTGTATTTTACGTTAATATAGTGCTTCCGAAGCAGGACAGGGAAAGTAAGAACTAGATTCCCGCCGGTAACATGGAGCTTTTTAACTACGCACTTGCGCAGGAAGAGGTCTCTTTAATAACTAACCAAGAGGCGGTGACCGTCAATCATAAAAACAAATTCACGGATACTGAAGCATGTCCTCCCAAACAGATCCCACTCCCAGAATTAATCCGGCAACGGTTTTCGTTCTTGCTGTTTTATTGTCAGTTGTTGCCGCAATACCGCGTCTGTATAACCTGGGCGGTTTGAGTTTTTACATGGACGAGGAAACAACCTCTTTCGCCTCTAAATCTCTGGCGGAGGGGAATGGACCCCGCATGCCAAGCGGGATGCCCTATTATCGCGCTCTTCCACACTCATGGCTGAATTCGATCTCCGCCAGAATAGCCGGATTAAATAATGAAATCTCTTATAGGCTGCCAGGCGCGATACTCGGGATAATCAGTGCCCCCCTTATCTTTGTTGTGGCAAGGCCCTTTGTGGGCACGCAGGTTGCATTTCTGGCTGCGCTATTACTGTCGCTGTCTGAGTGGCACATTATTGTTTCCCGCCAGGCGAGAATGTATGCGCCATTCATGTTTTTTTATATTGGCAGCGTTTTTTCCATATTACGGTGGGCACAAAAAGATGAATTCACATATCTAGCATTGTCCATAATTCTGTTTATTCTCGCTGCAACATTCCACAACCTGGGTGTTTTTTCAGCGTTTATTCCACTTATAGCACTGTTTATAAAAGGCTATGCAAAAACACCACACTACAAATTAATTGCTTTCTCCGTTGTTGCTGGCGTGTCTTCCTACTTCTATGGCCATATATTTATCAATGGTCCCTACAAGGAGTGGATAAATGCGCATGGCATTCTCAGCGACGACACAGGAGCCACAAGTATTCTTTCCCAAAATCTGCCCACAAACAGCATACTCATTATGCAGGGCGCACTTGGATTTATATTGGGTATTTGGCTTGGCAGAAGATCCAGCTTTCCTGACACCGATAATGGCAGGGAATTTCGTCTTCTTTCCAGGTATCTGCTTGCAATATTATTTGGCTGCTTTGCAAGCACCGGGCAATTGCACGGTGCATTCCTGGCATTTATGCTACTGATGTTGCTCTACCCTGGATCACTGGGCATTTACCTCAAACAAGCATATAGACCTCTTGTTGTCATTGGTGCCGTCGCGATAATCGTCTCGATTTCGATTATTGCTGGATCAGGATTGGTACCCGGGATGAAGTTCCTGCTTACTTTCCCCTATCCTAACTGGATCGTGTTAAACGAGATATCGCCAGGCATTACCCTGCTTTTTATATTTACCATGCTGTACCTGGCAGCAACGAAAATAAGTACGGATAAAGAGGGCATCCTGGTCTTGCTGATAAGCGCACTATTTCCCATCATCGTTGTTGGAATTTTCAAGAAATGGGCGCCGGCACGTTACTTGCTCGAGGCGTATCCCTTGATGCTGATTGTGAGTGCATATGCAATCCATATGTCAGTCAGCGCAACTCTAAAACGCATTAACACAGGCGGTCATGTAGCGCTTGCTGTGATTCCAGTTCTGCTCGTTTTGTCAGGTGTCCTTGGTGGCCATGGGCTGATACCGGCCTATAAGGCGGGGACCGTACAGCATGGAGAAGCCCTGAATGAGGCTGCACTTGTGTTTGCGATATATCCTGATCACAAATTTCCCGGTGAGTTCGTAGCCAGACACAGAAGACCCAATGACATAGTGATTGCAGAAGACGCCCTTGTGCAGCGATGGTATGCCGGCAAGATCGATTACTGGCTTCGCAATCGCAAAACTCACATGAGATACCTTCACAAGGATGATGACCAGCATTTCCGTGACATTTATGTCAACAGCATTATTGCAACACAGGACTTGCTATATTCCCTCGCAGATATCAAGGACCGGAGAATATGGATAATCACAAGTAGTGAAACTCTGGAGGAGAGGGATCATTATCTCAATAAGGAGCAACAGCAGTGGCTGGAAGACTTAGAAGCAAACCAGACACCATTATTCACGGGAAAGGACAATATAACAAAGGTATATTGTCTGAATTGCGAAAACATGGAATTGCCTGCCAAATGAATAGGGCATAGCCTTCTTTGATTAACACGTGGATTCTGAGATAGTTCTATCACCGCACTGAATTTATTGCCCAAGTCATTGAGAATGCAGAATTAGATTGACCAATTACCTTTAGTACGTGTATACATATTATTATAAGAAATAACAGATCCGCGCAGGATGAAAATCTCTAATATCCTTATTATATTCGAATAGTTAACATAGGCTTTCACGAATTCATCCTTGGTGAGAATTTTCTAGCAGGTACTCACATTGCAGTTCAAAATAAAAACACAGCCGGGTCTGAATATCCGCAGCTATCAACCAGGTGACGAACACTCGCTAGTAGAACTATGGGATTCTGCACACGCAGAACTAGGCGGCTTTGTTCCTAAAACGCCTGAGTACTGGAAATGGTGCATTGTTGATAGACCAGGCGTTGAACCCGAGGATATTATGATACTTGAGCATGACGAGCGCATTGTTGCCTACGCAGTGCTCGCACAGAAAAAAAAAGATGACGACAGTTACACTGGCTATGTGCTTGAGTTCGCAATCAAACCTTCCTTATCTGCCCGACAACGAGAACTCTTTGCAAACAGATTAGTAATACAAATCGAGAATAGAAGCCGATACCGGGGTGATGAGTTATTGAATCTGACAGTCCCAAGCAAGGATACAGTAGTAGTTAATGTCCTTGAAAAGTTCGGATACAGAGCAGAAGCTTTAGATGTTTTTCAGTTAGTGATTGTTGATCTCGTGGTGCTTTTGAAACAGATTCTGGATCAGCGGAAAAAAAGTTTCCCATCCGGGCAGTCTCCCAGTTTCAGGGTTGCCTTGCAGCCGGGCTACTACCGCTATTGTCCTTATGAAAGCGTTCGCATTGAATTAAGCCCCGAGCCTGTTGTAGAAGAGTCTACATCACGCGCTGACTATACCGTATCGACAGATCTATCAACGCTTACCGATATCATCTTCCGCCGCAGTAGCTTCAATGATGCATTAATGAGTAATAGTATAAAAATCTACCCAGAAGACGGTTCGGAAGCCGTTCGTTCGCTCTTCCAGCTGGTAACACTCAATAGCGAATGGTATCTACCAACAGTAGACGGAAGGTAGAAGTGATAATAAAAACAGCATCCATGGACCAGCTTTCGGAAAGCCAAGAACCTGGAAGTGAAGTGCAACTGAATGACTATCAGCAGGGAGATGAAGAAGCAATTCTTCAGGTTCTGTCGACAGTGTTCCCACAAACCTGGGATAATATAGAGGAGTGGCGTTGGAAGCATTGCAACCGTCCTGCCTTCAAGGCGCAGGATATTGTTACTGCCCGGGTCAATGATAAAATGGTAGCATGTTTTCATGGGGCAACCCTGCCGCTAAAGTTGGAGCCAGGCATCGTTATACCAATGAGTTTCGACGGCGATTTTGCCGTTTTACCCGAAAACCGGGGTCAGCATATCCCGTCTCGTGTGCATGACCTTACCGACAGGCGATTAAAAGAGGCCGGCGTTGCGCTGAGGGGCGGCTTTACTTCCCTGGCACTGAATGAGCGTTTTTACCATAAACAGTTTGGTTATGTGTTTATTCCCACTGCCTCAACCAATTTCAGAAAAGTCATCGGTATTAAATCGCTGCGGGAAAAAATAGAAATACTTGGCGAGAAGCTTATTGAGGACCCTGCGTTCAGGAACGTCCTCGAAAGCCATCCTATGACTATCAATTTTGAAGTCGATGG
>Ga0055476_10000011_pt1 | contig 37495 bp, 27 predicted proteins | sample Muzzi_CordC_D2_FD_57682 | JGI IMG/M metagenome (GOLD analysis project Ga0055476, IMG submission 57682) | Wetland microbial communities from San Francisco Bay, California, USA, that impact long-term carbon sequestration - Muzzi_CordC_D2 | ecosystem: Environmental > Aquatic > Marine > Wetlands ... | reverse complement strand
GTTCCTCGTATCCGATCGGGTCGAGCCCGATCACCTGAGCCACGCCATCTCCGGTTCGGCCGACGACGCCGCGAGGGCGCAGAACCTGCGAAAAATCGGCGCCGCGCGCCGCGCGCGAGAAAGCGCCTCTTCCGTCGGGATCAGCCATGATTCGAGTTCTCGCGATCAATCTGACCGAGGAGCACGCGCTCGGCCTCGGCCGCCAGGCCCGCCGCCGACGCATCGACGAGGCCCTCGGCGGTGAGGACTCGAAATCCAGCCACCAGATCGGGATCGACGCGATGGGACACGTCGGCCGCGGCAACGCCCGCCGCGGCGGCGAGGGCGGTGAGGGGCTCGTCCTCCAGGGCGTGTACGGATTCGACGATGACCGGTGCAAGCGGGCCCGAGCACCGCAGCTTCTCGAGTTCTCGACACGCCGCCCCGAGCAGCATGCGCTCGAGATCCAGACCCTGGATCTCCTCGAGGAGGTGTACCACGATCTCCTTGGCGGCGAACGCCGCGTCGCGGGCCAGCGATCGCGCTTGCGCGCGTCGCAGCGAAACGAGGTTCTGCTGCAGCGATTCACGTTCGCGCTGCATCTGGGCACGCGCGGACTCGACGATCCGCGCTCGCTCGTCGGCCGCTTCGCGCTGGACCCGCTCGCGGAGTTCTTCGAGCGAGCCCTCCAGCTCGCTGCGACGCGCACGGACTTCCTGCAACGCGCGCTCCGCTTCGGCGCGCGCGTCCACCGCGGCGCGCCGCTCGCTCTCGAGTTCGCTGCGCCGACGCTCGAGCACGTCCCGAACCGGCCGGAAGAAGAGCCAGCCGAGCACCGCCGCCAGCAACAGGAAGTTGGCGGCTTCGAACAGGAACGTGACCCAGGTGGTCGACACGACGGAGTCGCTAGCTCGCGGCGAATGGATTCGCGAACAGGAGAATCAGAGAGATGACGAGACAGAAGATCGCCGTGGACTCCACCATGGCCAGACTCACGAAGAGTGTGCGGGTGATCGAACCCGACTCGTCCGGCTGACGCGCCAACGCGTCCATCGCAGCCGCTGCGATCCGGCTCTCTCCGACGGCTGCTCCGATGGCGCCCGCCGCCATCGTGAACGCCGCCCCAAAGATCGAGATCACCGTCAGCCAGTCGTGACCACTCATATCGAAACCTCCTGCTCCGGGCGCTGCAGCGATCGCATCGACGACCGCGCCGGGCGCCCGAACCCGTGATTCACCGCTTCCGTGACACTACCGCTCCGTCGGAGCCGGTGCAGCAAAACCAGCCCGAAGAACGGCTCGTGGGTCCGAACCGATCGACCCGATCGACCGCTAAGAATCCGCGGAATAGCCCGGCAACAGACTCGCGATGCGGCTCAGCAGCGGGATCGGTCGCTCGTCCGCGAGGCGAGTGAGGACGGCCTGCATGCGCTCGCTGATCTCCTCGTAGCAGCGATCGACGACACGCGGGTCCGATGCGTCGTCGGGTCCGAACTCGGACCAGTCGAGCGGCTCGCAGATCTCGACCGTGACCTTCGCGGGCATGGGAATCCCCGGCAACGCGGGCAACGAGACACCCCAGGGAATCTGCCAGATGACGGGGGCGGCCCGGAGCCGTACGCGCTCGAGACCGATCGCACGCGCGAACCACTCGCCGCGCGTGAGCACGACGATGTTCTCGTGCCCGCCGTGACCGACGACCGGAACCACCGGAACGCGGTTTCGCAGCGCGACGCGCACGAACCCCTTCCGGCCGCCGAAATCGATCCGGTTCCGGTCCGTCCAGGGCCGGAAGGCTTCGTGGGAGCCGCCGGGATAGACGAGCACGGCGCGGCCCGCCGCGAGCGCCGCATCGGTGTCCGCGGGGTTCGCGGGAATCTCGCCGAGCCTTCGCATGAGCGTCTTCACCCCCGGGATTGCGAACATCGCATCGAATGCGAGCCCTACGAGCTGGTCGTCGAGACCGCGCTCCCGGTACCACGCGGAGATGAACGCAACGGTGTCGGGAACGATCAGGCCGCCGGAGTGGTTGCCGACGAGCAGCATCGGGCCCCGATCGGGCACCCGCTCGAAGCCGCGCACCTCCGCGTCGAAGTAGCGGTTGAAGATCTCCATCAACGGGAGGAGCGTTCGAATGAACTCGGGATCCCATTCCGCGCCGAGATCGGCGAGATTCGCTTCGATTCGCTCGGCGATGAACTCGATCAGGCCCACCTCTGCGACGCGCCGCAGCATCACGCCCGGAAATTCCAGCATCCCGCCCATCAACCCGTCGAATCCTCCTGCGCGCGTTTCGGCCCGCCGCGAGCGGTCGTCCCAGATCGATTCGCGCGTCGACGGTAGCCCAGCCGCTCGGCGCGGGGCCCGCCCGCCCCGGCCACACCCACGATCGCCGCTCGATGCGGCGCACCCCTTTCAGCCGTCCGGACGACTAGGTAACCTTCGGCTCCTACCCGTTTTTCAGAGGAGACCCGCCCGATGGAAACCTTCGTCGGAACCACCGCCCCCGAATTCACCCTCAATGCCGTCGTCAACGGCGGCGAGTTCACCGAAGTAACGTCCGAGTCCCTCAAGGGAAAATGGACGGTGCTGCTGTTCTACCCGCTCGACTTCACGTTCGTCTGTCCGACCGAGATCCTCGCCTACGACGATGCCCAGGGGAAACTCTCCGGCCTGAACGCACAGGTTCTCGGAATCAGCGTCGACAGCCACTTCACCCACCGCGTCTACGTCAAGACGCCGCGCTCCGAAGGCGGCATCGAAGGTGTCACGATGCCGCTGCTCGCCGATCCGGGCGGAGTCGTCGCCCGACAATTCGGCGTACTCACCGATGCCGGCGTGGCGCTGCGCGGACTGTTCCTGATCGACCCGGAAGGCACGATCCAGCACGCGACGATCAACAACCTTCCGGTCGGCCGCAACGTCGACGAGACCATCCGGGTCATCGAGGCATTCCAGTTCCATGCCGAACATGGCGAAGTCTGCCCCGCGAACTGGACCAAGGACGCCAAGTCGATGAAGCCGACCGACGAAGGCCTGAAGGACTACTTCAAGAGCTGATACGATTCCGGGCTCGTGCCCGAGTCCCGGTCGGCGGCGTCGCCCTTGCGTCGCCGCCGACCGGTCAGCAACTGAGCCGTCCGCGGGAGTGCTCGGATGAACAAGATCGAAGCCGTCATCAAGCCCGGAAAGCTGGACGCCGTCAAGGACGCTCTGCACGCGATCGGCGTGCAGGGAATGACCGTTTCCGAGGTCAAGGGCTTCGGCCGCCAGAAGGGTCACTCCGAAATCTATCGCGGCGCGGAATACGTCGTGGACTTCCAGCCCAAGGTGCTCGTGGAAGTCGTCGTCCGCGGCGACATCTCCGAGCAGGCGGTGAATGCGATCAGCGACGCGGCGAACACCGGCAAGATCGGAGACGGAAAGATCTTCGTCCGCAAACTCGAAGACGTGATCCGGATCCGCACCGGCGAGCACGGCGAAGCCGCCGTATAGGCGACGACCCGATCGCGACCCTCGGGCGCGCAACGAGCCGGCCGCAGCACGCACCCGGTTCGCCCCGCCGATTCAGGCGTGTTGGCTGCTCACGGGAACGCACTCTCCCGTCATGTAGCTCGCATAGTCACTCGCGAGGAAGACCATCACGTTGGCGACTTCCCACGGCTCGGCGCCCCTGCCGAACGCCTCCCGCGCCGTGAGTTCGTCGAGGACGTCCTGCGGCGTGACCTTCGACAGGAATTTGTGGGTGGCGAGGCTCGGCGAGACCGCGTTGATGCGGATTCCGTACTCCGCCACCTCGAGCGCGGCACAGCGCGTCAGCGCCATCACGCCCGCCTTCGCGGCGGCGTAGTGGGCCTGGCCGACCTGCGCGCGCCAGCCGAGCACCGAGGCGTTGTTCACGATCGCACCGGCGCGTCGCTCCATCATGTGCGGCAGAACCGCGCGAGTCATCCGAAAGGTGCCGGTGAGCGTGATCCCGAGCACCGCGTTCCACTGCTCGTCCGTCATGTCCACGACGTTGGCGGTGCCGCCGAGCCCGGCGTTGTTCACCAGGACGTCGAGTCGGCCGAATTCTTCGATCGCACCGTCGATCAGACCGCGCACGTCGTCCTCCTCGGTGACGTTGCACAATCGCGAGGGTGGCCTCACCCCGGTGAGCTTCTCGAGCTCGTCGCAGGCCTCGCCGAGTCGCCGCTCGTGGATGTCGCTGATCATCACCCGTGCGCCCTCTTCCGCGCACTTGCGAGCCACGGCAAAGCCGATGCCCGTGCCCGCCGCAGCGGTGACGAGCACCGTCTTGCCTGCGAGCAGCTCGTGACCCTCTACGTACGGGGGAACCGTCTTGCTCATCTCTCGATCTTCCTTCGCCGCTTCAAGTGGGACGGGGTTCTCGCGGCATGCCCAACGCACGCTCGCTGATGATGTTGCGCTGGATTTCATTCGAGCCCGCGTAGATGGTGTCCGAACGCGTAAACAGGAACATCCGCTGGAGCGCCGAGAGCTGGTACGGCGAACCTTCCGCAATCTCGGAGTCGGCGCCGAGGACGTCCATCGCGAGCTTGCCGAGGTTCCGATGCCAGGTCGCCCAGAAGATCTTCGTGATCATCGACTCGCGACCCGGCTCGGCGCCTTCGGCGCCCGACAACATCCGAAGCGCGTTGTAACGCTGGAGCCGCAAGCCGATCCAGGCGTCTGCGATCCGCTGTCGGATCAGCGGATCTCCGGCCCGCCCGTTCGCGACCGCGATGTCGATGATCTGCTGCAGCTCGTTTGCGAACGACATCTGCTGTCCGAGCGTCGACGCGCCGCGCTCGAACGCGAGCGTTCCCATCGCGACCTTCCAACCACCGTTCACTCCGCCGACGATGTTGTCGGCCGACGTGCGTGCGTCGTCGAAGAAGACTTCGCTGAACTCGGAGTCGCCGGTCATCTGCACGATGGGTCGGACCTCGACGCCGGCCTGACGCATCGGAACGAGGATGTACGAGATCCCGCGGTGCTTGGGCATCGCGTCGGGGTCGGTGCGGCAGACCACGAAGCACCAGTCCGACCAGGCCGCGCCCGAGGTCCAGACCTTCTGTCCGGAAAGCAGCCACTCGTCCCCCTCGAGCACCGCCCGGGTCTGCACGTTCGCGAGATCGGAACCCGCATTCGGCTCGGAGTAGCCCTGACACCAGATCTCCTCGCCGCTGACGATTCCGGGCAGGAAACGCCGCTTCTGATCCTCGTCGCCGAAGTGGATGATGGTCGGACCGATCAGCCCCTCGCCGATGTGACCGACACGCCCCGGCCCCTTCGCCCGCGCATACTCTTCGTAGAAGATCACCTGCTGATTGAGGCTCAGGCCGCGGCCGCCGTATTCCCTCGGCCAGCCGACGCAGGTCCAGCCGTCGGCGCCGAGCTTCCTCTCCCAGGCGTGGCGCTCCTCGAACAGCGCGTGCTCGTCGCCCGGTCCGCCGCGTCCGCGCACGGCCGCAAACTCGCCGCCGAGAGTCGCCTCGAGCCACTCGGCGATCTCGGCGCGAAAGGCTTCGTCCTGTTCGCTGAATCGGATGTTCATGGCGTCTTCCTATCCTCTCGCGAGCTTCCCGATCACCTTTTCGCTGAAAGCCCCCATGGCACGCTCGACACCTTCGACGTCGGGCTCGTGCGAAGCGACGATCATCCGATCGACGCCCGCGTCCGCGTAGGCCTTTGCGCTGGCTTCGTCGGGCAGCCCGAGACAGCTGATCTCGATCGCGGACGGATCGCGACCGGCACGACGCGCCGAATCCTCGACGATCGCGCGCAACCGCGCCAGCTCGTCGGGCCCGGCCGCGATCGGCAGGAAACCGTCGCCGAGCCGGCCCGCGCGACGCGCCGCGGCGGCGCTGTGGCCACCGACATGGATCGGAATCGGCCGCGTGGGCCTCGGATTGCACTTCACCTCGTCGAAGTCGACGGTCTCGCCGTGAAAGCTCGCGACCGGCTGCGTCCAGAGCGCCCGCATCGCTTCGATGTATTCGTCGGCGCGCCGGCCGCGCGCGCTGAAATCCGTGCCGACCGCGATGGCTTCCTCCCGCATCCAGCCCAACCCGACACCCAGGATCGTGCGCCCACCCGACAGCACGTCCAGGCTCGCGGCGATCTTCGCGAGCACGACCGGATTGCGTTGCGGCAGGATGATCATCGCCGTCCCGAGCACCAGTCGTTGCGTCACCGCCGCGACGAAGGTGTTCCAGACCAGCGGATCGGGGATCGCGGCGTCGGGAATCGGCATGCGACCGTCCGCCGAGTACGGGTAGGGGCTGCGGTAGCTCGCGGGCATCACGACGTGCTCGACCGGCCAGACCGATTCGAATCCGAGGCTCTCGACGCAGCGCGCGAAACCGACGGCGTACTCCGGCGTCGCGACCGGAGCGTTCCGATAGGCCGGCATGATTCCGAACTTCACGCGCGCTCCCGAAGCTCTAGGATGGTGAGTGGATTCCTGGATGCCGGATCCGCATTACGATACGATGCGATCCGTATGCTAGGCCCCGGGCGGGCCGTTGTCCACGCGGCGGCCGGTTCACGTGGATGGACGGCCGCTCTAAAGCCCACCCTTTCGCCAACGAGGCTCGCATGGAGCAGACGATTCCGAGGCTCGTCCAGGCGAGCGCCGCCGCCTACGCGAACGACAGCGCCGTCGAAGACGGCGACCTCCGACTCAGCTACGCCGAACTGGCGGAGGCCGGAATCGACGCCGCACGCGCATTCATTGCCGCGGGTGTCGAGCCCGGCGACCGGGTTGCGATCTGGGCGCCCAACATCGCCGAGTGGATCGTCGCTGCGATCGGCCTGCAGAGTGCCGGCGCGACGCTCGTCACGCTGAGCACCCGCTGGAAGGGAGCCGAGGCCGGCTACGCGCTTCGCAAGAGCGGTGCCCGACTGCTCTGCACCCTCGGTGACTTCCTCGGCATGAACTATGTCGATGCGCTCGCGGGCCAGGATCTGCCCGACCTCGGACGCATCATCGTTCTGCGCGGCTCGGCCGCAGGCGCGACTTCGTGGGCCGACTTCACCCGAGCGGGCGCCGCCATCCCGCGCGAGCAGGCGCTCGATCGCCTGAACGGGGTCGCTCCCGAAGACCTCTCCGACCTGATCTTCACCTCCGGAACGACCGGACGACCCAAGGCCGTCGCCACCATGCACGGCCAGAACATCCGCGCCTTCACGGCCTGGTCGGAGGTGACGGGACTCCGAGCGGGGGATCGTTATCTGATCGTGAACCCGTTCTTCCATTCCTTCGGCTACAAGGCGGGTTGGCTCGCGTGCTTGATTCGCGGCGCCACCGCGATCCCGCACGCGGTATTCGACGTTCCGGAGGTTCTGAAGCGGATCGGCGAAGAGGACATCAGCGTGCTGCCGGGCGCACCGACCCTGTATCAGTCGATCCTCTCCCACCCCGATCTGAAACGACACGATCTCTCGAACCTGCGCCTGGCGGTGACGGGAGCGGCCGCGATCCCGGTCGAGCTCATCCACCGAATGCGGCGGGAGCTCGGATTCGACACGATCATCACCGGTTACGGGCTCACGGAGACGTGCGGGGTCGTCACGATGTGCCGTTTCGACGACGATCCGGAGACGATCGCAAGAACCTCCGGGCGCGCCATTCCGGATGTCGAAGTTCGCTGCGTCGACGCCGAGGGGAACGAGGTGTCGCGCGGCGAACCCGGGGAGGTGGTCGTGCGCGGCTACAACGTGATGCGCGGCTACTTCGACGACGACAGCGAGACCCGGAAGGCCATCGACGCCGCCGGCTGGCTCCACACCGGCGACATCGGGGTGATGGACGAGCGCGGCTACCTGCGCATCACCGATCGCATCAAGGACATGTACATCGTGGGAGGCTTCAACTGCTATCCGGCCGAGATCGAGAACCTGATGTTCGGCAGCGGCTACTTCGCCCAGGTCGCGGTGATCGGCGTGCCCGACGAGCGCCAGGGCGAGGTCGGGATGGCGTTCGTGGTGCCCGCGATCGACACCGAGGTCAGCGAGGAGTCGGTGATCGCGTGGTGCCGTGACAACATGGCGAACTACAAGGTTCCGCGCAGCGTTCGGATCGTCGACGAGCTGCCGCTGAACGCGAGCGGCAAGGTCTCGAAGCTCGAGCTGCGCGAGCGCGCGAAGTCGCTGCGCGGCTGACGGCGCCGTTCGCGCGTCGACTCGCAGAACCCGATCGCGACGCGGCCGGGGCGCCGGCGTTCAGTTCCGGATGCCGGCGAGTGCGAGATCCACCATCGGGCCGACCATCTTCTGGTTCAAGCGGCCGCCCTTGAAGAAGAGCGCGACCGCGATCGGGCCGACCACGAGGTCCGCGGCCAGATCGAGATCGAGGTCGGGCGCCACCTCGCCGCGCGCGACCGCGCGCTCGAAGGCCTTCACGAGCGGGCGGCGACGATCCTTGCTCACCGGCTCGAAGAGCTGCGACAATTCGGGGTTGTGGGTGCGCTCTCCCGCGAGGCTGGGCAATACCGCGGACAATGGAGTCGAGTTGAAGGCGTCGAGGTAGCCGCGCAGCATCTTCTTCAAGTCGCCCGCGAGGTCGCCGGTGTCGACATCCTCGAAGCCCGGCAACTGGCCGAAGGCTTCCACCACGAGCGGCAGCTTCGACGGCCAACGGCGGTAGATCGTCGCTTTGCCGACACCCGCACGACTCGCCACGCCCTCGACGGTGAGCGCCGAGAAGCCGACCTCCACGAGCAGCTCGAGGGTCGCGTTCAAGATGGCCTGGTGAGCCTCCTCGCTGCGCGGCCTTCCGGCGCTCGAAGAATGTTCGTTGCTAGCGCCCACGACTCTCCACACCCATCCCCGGCTCAATCCAGCCGTTCGACCACCGTCGAAATCCCCATTCCCGCGCCGATGCACTGCGTCGCGAGCCCGTAGCGGGTGTTGCTGCGCCGCAATTCCTTCGCAACGGTCGTCACCAGCCGCGCACCCGTCGCTCCGAGCGGATGCCCGATCGCGAGCGAGCCGCCGTTCACGTTCACCTTGTCGCGGTCGATGTGAAGCTCCCGGATCGAGGGCAGCACCTGTGCGGAGAAGGCCTCGTTGAACTCGACGCGATCGATCTGCTCCGGGCTGATGCCCGCGTGCGCGAACGCCTTCTTCGACGAAACGACCGGCCCCAGACCCATCAGCTGCGGCTTCACGCCACCGACCGCGAAGCCGGAGATTCGCGCGAGCGGCTCGAGGCCGAGCTCGATCGCCTTCTCCTCGGCGATCAGCAGTGCCGCCGAGACACCGTCGTTGGTCGGACAGGCGTTGCCGGCCGTGATCACGACCTCCTTGTCGGCCCAGCTCTTCGTGCCGCGGATCGCGGGCAACGAGGCGAGCTTCTCGGCAGTCGTTCCGGCGCGAACGCACTCGTCGCGATCGAAGGTCAGCGTGGGTCCGCGCTCGTCCTCGACCCAGTTCTTGTCGTCGTCGAAAACCGGCTCTTCGACCTCGAGCGGAATCACCTCGTCCTTGTAGACACCTTTCGCATAGGCGGCATCGGTGCGCGTGTGGCTCTCGGCCGCATACTCGTCGAGCTCGGCGCGCGAGAGCCCGTAGACCTCGGCCACGTTCTGCGCGGTCTGCACCATGCTCTGGAGCCACGGAGAGTTCAGGATGTAGTCCGGGAACGGCACCGAGAAGTAGTCGTCGTGATCGAACGCGGCGGCGCGCTGGACGGAGTTCAATTGCGTGATCTTCTCGCTCATCTTCGTGATGCGCGTCTCGCCCGCGCCGCCGCCCAACGCGCGCCCCATGCGTTCGATCCCCATTGCGACGCCGCAATCGATCTGACCGATCATGATCGCCATGGCGATCCGGTGCAGCGTCTCCATGCTCGAACCGCATTGGCGATTCGAGTGGAAGGAGCACACCTCCAGCGGCAGCCCCGCGATGCGCTGGACGTTGCCGAGGTACGAGAACTCGCTGCGCCCGGCGACGTTGCCGATCCCGACGTCCGCGATGAGCGTGTCCGGAACCTTCGGGTTGCGATCGAGCAGCGCGCGCAACACGGTCGCGCCGACTTCGTCGAGGCGGGTCGCGGTGAGCTTGCCGCGTCCGCCGCGCGCGAACGCCGAGCGCGCCCCATCCACCAGGACCACGTTCCGGATTTCCATCGGAGACCTCACGAAACCCCGCCGGGCGGCGTTTCGTCTGCGCAGTGGGCCCGTCATGGGCCTGCCCGGACATCGCGCCGCGCGCCCGGAGTCCCATTACGATACTGCACGTCTCGTTCCAGATCACCCCGGCCCGGCCCGGACGACGGATGGCGCGGGCGACGCCGATCTAGAACGCGTCGGCGTCGATCGCAAACAGCACGTCGCCGCCCGCCGTGATCGCCGACATGCGAGCGACGGCTCCGGGCAGCACGTGCTCGGCGAAGAACCGCGCGGTGACGAGGCGATTCGCGAGCGAGGCGTCGTCGCGGCCGTCGGCGAGCAGCCGCATGGCAACGAGAGCGGACCTCGCGAGGCAACCGGCGCCCGCCACTTCCGAGAACATCCGGGCGTACGGCGTCGCAGCCGCGATGACACTCCTCGGGTCGCGCTCGTTTCGCTCGAGCAGCCACTCGCTGGCCTCTGCGAGCGCGCGTACGGCGCCGGCGAGGTTCTCGCGCACGACTGCCAACGCTTCTCCGGCAGCGGCGAGTTCCGCGTCGAGCGCGCGCAGCTCGTCGAGGTAGTCGCGCACGGCCGCACCACCGTCCATTTGGAGCTTGCGCGTGACGAGGTCGAGCGCCTGGATTCCGCTGGTGCCTTCATAGATCGAGATCACGCGCGAATCGCGGTAGTACTGCGCGACGCCGCTCTCTTCGACGTAACCCATGCCGCCGTGGACCTGGATCGCGAGGGACGCGACTTCGGCGCCCTGCTCCGAGAGCCAGAGCTTGGCGATCGGAGTCAGCAGCGCGAGTCGCGCTTCGTTTCTGGCCCGGATTTCGGCATCCGGATGAAGCGAAGCGAGATCGCTCGCCTTCGACGCGGTGTAGAGCAGGCAGCGCATCGCTTCGATGGTCGACTTCATCGTGAGCAGCATCCGGCGCACGTCGGCGTGATCGATGATCGGAGACGACACGCCCTTCGGCCGGTCGCTGCCGAACGCCCGCCCCTGCTCGCGCTCGCGCGCGTATTCGACAGCGCGTTGATACGCTCGCTCGGCGATCGCGAGCCCCTGGCAACCTGCGAGAATCCTCTCGTGGTTCATCATCGTGAACATGTACTCGAGGCCCCGATTCTCCTCCCCGATCAGGTAGCCGACTGCGCCCTCGACCTCGCCGAAATTCATCACGCAGGTCGGGCTCGCGTGGATGCCGAGCTTGTGCTCGAGCGATACGACGTCGACCTCGTTTCGCGCTCCGATCACGCCGTCGGGTCCGACCAGGAATTTGGGCACGATGAAGCACGAAATTCCCCGCACCCCCGGCGGCGCTTCCGGAGTGCGCGCGAGCACGAGGTGCACGACGTTGTCCGCCATGTCGTGATCGCCCCAGGTGATGAACACCTTGGTGCCCTTGATTCGGTACGAACCATCGACCTCGCGCGTTGCCGTCGTGCGCAGGGCCGCGAGGTCCGAACCCGCCTGGGGTTCCGTCAGGCACATCGAGGCGGTCCACTCGCCCGGTACGAGCTTCGGCAGATAGAGCCGCTTGAGCTCGTCGGAGCCGTGGTCGCGCAGCGCCGCGATCGCGCCTTCACCGAGCGAAGGGCACAACGCGAACGCCATGTTGGCCGAGACGTTCATCTCCTGGACCGCGATCGCGACGGTCTGCGGCAGGCCCGCGCCGCCGTACTCGGTCGGCAGCCCGACGGCCCCCCAGCCCGCTTCGCGGAACTTCGCATAGGCCTCGCGAAAGCCCGAAGGTGTCGCGACGCGATCACCCTCGATGCGCGAGCCTTCGAGGTCGCCGATACGATTCAGCGGCGACAACACCTCACCCATGAATTTCGCGGCCTCTTCGAGCAGGGCCGCCACGAAATCGGGCTGGGCGTCTTCGTAGCCCGGGAGCGCCGCGAGGTCGGCGAGTCCGACGACGTGTTCGAGCAGGAAGGTGATGTCTTCGAGGGGAGCCGCGTATTCACTCATTCTGCCTCCGGTCGGAACTCGAGGAATCGGATGGGGAGGGATCCGCACCTGGCAAGGTGCTCCGGCTGCGCCGACCGGCGAGCGTACCGCACCTGGGCCCGATCGGACCCGCCGCTCGAGGACTTCCCGGAGCCATCGATCGCGGAAATGACCGTCGGTCGCGCGGCGGAAAAAGCACTCGCCAATGCCTCCCGAGATGACCGATAATCGCCACGCCGGGGCGACCGGTGTGCTCCCGAGAATTCATGCCCAACACCGTCACCCGCGTCCTGTCCCACCTGCCCGTCGACACGCTCGCGCCGATCGCGCAGCGTTTCCCCGACATCGAATTCGTCCAGGTGCCGACGCAGGGCGACATTCCGCCGGATCTGCGGGGCGAGGTCCTGCTCGCGTTCACCTGGGGCAGCCCGAACCTCGAAGAGCTCGTCGAGCGCGGCGTGGAGTGGATCCATACCGTCGGAACCGGCGTCGACGGCTTCCCGATGGCTGCGGTCGGCGAGCGACTGCTGTCGTGCGCGCGCGGCGCGAGCGCGATCCCGATGGCGGAGTGGACGCTCGCGGCAATGCTCAATTTCGAAAAGCAGCTGCCGCAGCGATGGGCGAAGGAACCGCCCCCGCAATGGAATTTCGCCAAGCTCGGCGGACTGTACGGCCGCAGCGTCTGCCTGCTGGGGCTCGGTGCGGTCGCCGAGGCGATCGCCACGCGCGCGATCGCATTCGGTATGCGCGTGCGCGCGATTCGGCGAACGTCGAAGCCGAGCCCGATCCCCGGGGTCGAGATCGCCCCGAGTCTCGACGACCTGCTCGCCTCCGCCGATCATCTCGTCCTCGCACTCGCTTCCACTGCGGCGACGCGGCACATCATCGACCGCGATGCGCTCGCAAAGGTGAAGCCCGGCGTGCACCTCGTGAACATCGCCCGCGGCGCGCTCGTCGATCAGGACGCGCTCCGCGAAGCGCTCGATGCCGGGGTCGTCGCGCGCGCATCGCTCGATGTCGCCGACCCGGAGCCGCTCCCTGCCGGCCATTGGCTCTTCCAGCACCCGCAGGTCTTTCTCACCCCCCACGTTTCGTGGAGCATGCCCGGTTCGCTCGAATGGATCCTCGCGACCTTCGAAGAAAACCTCCGTCGCTATCTCGCGGGTGAGCCCCTCGCGGGCGTGGTCGACCGCGAGGCCGGTTACTGAACGTGGCGACCGGAATCGATCCTTGAATTCCCTGCGGGCTTCCCTGCGCCGCCTGCAGGGCGACCTGCACGGCCGCGCGCTCCTCGTCGTACTCGGCGCACTGCTCTGCCAGATGGGACTCGGCTTCGCCTACGTGCTCAGCCCGCTCGCCGGCGACATCATCGACGAATTCGGCTGGTCGCGCACGATGTACTCTTCGGCGCGCGCGCCGCAGCTGTTCGTGATCGCGGCGATCAGTCCGATCGTGGGTGCCCTCGCGGTCCGATTCGGCGCGCTCGCAGTACTCGCGTTCGGGGCCGCATCGCTCGGTTTCGTCTTCCTGCTGTTCGGCGCGATGCAGGATCTCTGGCAGATGTACGCGCTGGTGATGCTGCTCGGAACGTCGGTCGCCGCGCTCGGCGATATCGCGGTCGGCCAGCTCGTGACGCGTTGGATCGACCGCGGCCGTGGGCTCGCGCTCGGGCTCGTCTACACCGGCTCGAACCTCGGCGGCTGGCTGGTCGTTCCGTTCGCGGTCGGGATCGCGAGCCACCGCTCCTGGCGTGAAGCCTGCGTGGCTCTGGGAGCGGCCGCACTGCTCGTCATGCTGCCCGCGGCGCTGGTGCTGATTCGAGAACCCGGCGCCCCGCGCCGGCGCGAGAGCCTCGAGAGCCCTGCCCTCCCGCGGATTCCGATCGGCAGCGACCGCGACCTCGACCTGGCCGCCGCATTGCGCACGCGCAGCTTCTGGATCCTCGCCGGAGCGCTGTTCAGCTTCTTCTTCTACTTCCTCGGCGTTCTGGATTTCCTGGTGCTCTTCCTCACCGATTCCGGTCTGTCCAAGCAGACGGCCGGCCGCTACTTCGGTCACGGTCTCGGCATCGGCATCGCGGCGAAGATCTCGCTCGGTTTCGTCGCCGACCGCATCCGCCACCAGTCCGTGCTGCTGCTCGATTACGGCCTGCTCGCGCTGAGCTCGATCTTGTTGATCGCGCTTCCCGAGGCGGGCTCGGTCTGGGGCTTCGTGTCCTGCTTCTTCTTCGCGACGGCGGCCCGAGACGTCGTCTATCCGCTGATCATCTCGGAGTGCTTCGGGCCGCGCTACCTCGCGAAGATCTACGGCGGGCTGATGCTCACGCTCGCACCCGGCGGCGCGCTCGGGCCGATCTTCGCCGCGATGATGCACGATCGGTTCGGGGACTACCGCGTCGCGTGCTACAGCTTCGCGCTGCTGAACCTTATCTCGCTGGGCGCACTGTGCCTCCTGCGCAATGAGCGGGCGGCTTCGACCCCGGAGGAACACGGGTGAAACCCGACGCGCGCCCGCGTATCCTCCAGCCATGGCGTCGAAGCCCGCACGAGCTAGCGGACGCGCCGCTCGCAGACGCATCGGAGACGACATGCAGCAGGTGATGGACGGCGTACGGATTCTCGAGGTTGCGCAGTACACCTTCGTCCCCTCGGCCGGAGCGGTGCTGGCCGACTGGGGCGCGGACGTGATCAAGGTCGAACACCCGGTCAAGGGAGACGGTCAACGCGGGCTGCTCCAGGTCGGGGGACAGGCCAATACCGGACAGATCAACTTCCTGATGGAACATTCGAATCGCGGCAAGCGCAGCATCGGTATCGACCTCGCCAACGAGCAGGGTCGCGCGCTGTTGTACGAAATCGCGAAGACATCCGACGTATTCCTGACGAACTACCTGCCGGGAGTGCGCCGCAAGCTCGGCATCGAGGTCGACGACCTCCGCGCCGTCAACCCGAAGATCATCTACGCGCGCGGCTCCGCGCACGGCGAAAAGGGACCCGAACGCGAACGCGGCGGCTACGATTCGACCGACTACTGGGCGCGCTCCGGCAGCGGCATGGGTGGCCGCGCTGCGGGCGATGCGCCCGCGATGCCGCCCGGCCCCGCATACGGCGACTCCCTCGGCGGCATGACGATCGCGGGCGGCATCGCGGCGGCGCTCTTCGCACGCGAACGCACCGGCGAGCCTTCGATCGTCGACATCTCGCTGCTCGGAACCGGTCTCTGGGCGATGGGCGCGGCCCTCACCGCGTCGATGCTCGCGGGCGACGGCGCGAGCGGGGCCGCGGCTCCGTCGGCCGGCGCGGCGTACATGAATCCTCTCGTCGGACTCTTCCGTACCCGAGAGGGCGGGTCGCTGATGCTCACGATGCTTCAGGGTCACCACTACTGGGCCGACACCATCGAACAGCTCGGACGGCCCGAGCTCGCGCACGACCCCCGCTTCGCGACTCCGCAGGCCTTCTCCGACAACGCGAGCGAAGTGCGCGAGATCCTGTCCGAGATCTTCGCAACGGCAACGCTCGAAGAGTGGCGCACGCGGCTGCAAGCGATGAAGGGTCAGTGGGGGCCGTTTCAAACCGTCGCGCAGATTCCCGGCGACCCGCAGGTCGACGCGAACGGCCACATCATCGAGATCGAAGTCGCGCCCGGCCAGAGCTTCCGGGTCGTCGCGAATCCGGTGCAGTTCGATGAAACACCGCCCACGCTCCGCAAGGGCCCCGAACACGCACAACACACCGAAGAATTCCTGATGGACTTCGGACTCGACTGGGACGAGATCACCCGGCTCAAGCAGGCCGGCGTCATCAACTAGAACCCATCTCGACGAGCCTATGACGCCAGTCATACCACCACACGGGCGCACAGGGGACCCTTCTCCGGAACGTTCACCGGAGGCTGCAATTGGGTCGGCTCTCGAGACGTGAATTCCTCCAGGCAGGAGCCGCCGGCGTCCTGGTGCTGAGCTGCGATCGGCTGAGTCTGCCGGAGCCGCCGCCGGACGCGGCGACGCCCGTCGCAAAGGAGCCGCCCGAGTACAGCGACTGGCGCGACGTGTACCGCGCGCGTTGGCGCTGGGACCGGGTCGTGCGCGGCACCCATACCAACGCGAACTGCGTCTCCTCGTGTGCCTGGAATCTCTATGTGCGCGACGGAGTCGTCTGGCGCGAGGAGCAGTCGGCCCCCTACGTGGCGTCGAACGCGAGCGTTCCCGATTGGAACCCGCGCGGCTGCCAGAAGGGAGCGAGCTGCAGCGACCTGCTGATCGGCCCGACGCGCATCCTGCATCCCCTGCGCCGCGTCGGTCCGCGCGGCGGCGGACGCTGGAAGCGCATCGGCTGGGACGAGGCGCTCGAAGAGGTCGCGAGCGGACTGGTCGACACGCTTTCGCGCCGCGGCGGCGAAGGCGTGGTCTGCGAACTGGGACCCAACGTCGACTATGGCGCCAACACGGTCGCCGCGCTTCGCTTCTTCCGTCAGATCGGCGCGCCGCTGACCGACTCGATGGCGCAGATCGGCGACCTGGCGGTGGGCGGAACGATCACGCTCGGAACCCCCCACACCGACGGAAGCTCCGACGACTGGTTCCGCTCCAAATACCTCGTCTTGTGGGCTTTCAATCCGGCGGCCACTCGCATCCCCGACGCACACTTCGTTCACGAGGCGCGCTACAACGGAGCACGCGTCACTTGCATCGCACCGGACTACAACCAGAGTGCGATGCACACCGACCTGTGGATCTCGCCGCGGGCCGGCAGCGACGCCGCGCTGGCGTTGTCCGCCTGCCAGGTGATTCTCGAAGAAGGCCTGCACGACAGCTACTACGTGCGCGAGCAAACCGACCTCCCGTTCCTGGTGCGGATGGACGATCGACGCCTGCTGCGCGAATCGGACGTGTTGGAGGGCGGGCGCGACGATCGCTTCGCATTCTTCGACGAAGCCGGCGATCGGCTCTTCTGGGCACCGGGCACCGCCGGAAGCGACAAGAACACCTTGGCGCTCCCGCCCGAGGTGCGCCCCGCGCTCGAGGGTCGGCGCGACGTGAAGCTGCACTCGGGTCGAACGGTCTCGGTGATCCCCGCCTTCGAGCTGCTGCGCGAAGCGCTCGATGCGAGCTACCGCCCCGAGAGCGCCAGCCGGATCACCGGCGTCGGCCCGAATCTGATCCGCCGTTTCGCTCGCGACTTCGCGCAGGCCGACTCCGCGCTGATCCTGTCGCAGTGGGGTTCGTGCAAGAACTACCACTCGGACCTGATCCAGCGCTCGCAGATCCTGTTGGCGTCACTCACCGGAAACCTCGGTCGGGTCGGAGGCGGCTGGCGCTCGGGCGCCTTCATCGCGCTCGATGGATTGGGCGTGGTGGCGATCCAGGACCAGCTCGACATGCCCCACCTCGCGTGGCTGATGGCGCGCTCGCTCGTGAACTCGGAAGCCGTGCGCCGCGAATTCGAGGGCATGTACATCTCGAGCACGCTCTTCCACCAGGTCCACGGTGGACTCGGTGACGTCTCCGGATCGGCAGCCGAGGCGGATCCGGCACTCAAGGAAGGCGCCGCTCCGTATCTCGCGGAAGCCCTCCGCAAGGGTCACTTCCCGATTTCGCCGGCACCCGGCGCCGCCCCGCCCGAGGTGGTCTTCTCCTTCTGCGGCAACGTCCTGCGCCACGCGCCGCGCGGAGAAAGAATCCGCGACACCCTGTTCCGCGACGCCCGTCTCGTCGTCTCCGTCGACTTCCGGATGAGCCAGACCTGCCGCCACTCCGACATCGTCCTGCCTGCCGCGGGTTGGTACGAGAAGATCGGCATCAAGTACATCGCCGCGTTCGTCCCCTACGTGACGCTGGGCGATCGCGCCGTCGCACCGAACGGCGAGTCGAAACCGGAGTGGGAGATCTTCGCCCGGCTGGCCGAACACGTCGGCGCCGAGGCGACGCGCAGGGGTGTCGACGAGGTGCAGGGCTTCCGCGGGCAGACCTGCCGGATCGGAGAACTCGGAGCGCGCTTCAGCGACGACGGCCGCTTCGGACCGGACGCGCAGGAAGCCGTGACGGAATTCATCCTGGGCCTCTCCGGCGCCAGCAAGGACGTGAGCCTGGAAGACCTGCGCCGCGAAGGCGGCGCGGTGCGCATTCGCAGCCTGGGGCCCGAGGGCGGCACGGCCGGCATCTACTCCAAGTACGCGCTCGACGAGCCGGTGGTGCCGTTCCGCGACTTCGTGGAGAAGAAACGCCCCTATCCGACGTTGAGCGGCCGCCAGCAGTTCTACATCGACCACCCCTGGTTCCTCGAGCTGGGCGAGGAGCTCCCGACCCACAAGGATCCGCCGGCTTCCGGCGGCGACCATCCCTTCACGCTCACCGGCGGTCATACCCGCTGGAGCATCCACGCCATGTGGCGCGATCAGGCGCTGATGCTGCGGCTGCAGCGCGGCGAGCCCGTGGTCTTCCTCAATCACGAGCAGGCGCGTTCCCGCGGAATCGCAGACCACGACTGGGTGCGAGTGCAGAACGACTACGCCGGCTTCGAGGCCCGCGCGAAGCTCACCGGCGCGATCCGCCCCGACCAGGTGCACGTCTATCACGCCTGGGAGCCGTACCAGTTCCGCACGGGCAAGAGCCATCAGGCCGTCTGCCCGAGCCCCATCAAAGTGACGCAGCTCGTGGGCGACTACGGTCAGCTGCACTGGGCCTATGCCCATTACGAACCGAACCAAGTGAATCGGGACACCCGCGTCGATGTATCGAGAATCGGCGCCGCGAATGGAGAAACGACATGAGTCGGCAGATTGCAATGGTCTTCGATCTGAACAAATGCATCGGCTGTCAGACCTGCTCGGTGGCCTGCAAGGTGCTTTGGCACAAAGACGAGCCGGGAGCCGACGAGCAGTGGTGGTGCAGCGTGAACACCCTGCCCGGACGCGGTACGCCGCGCGACTGGGAGAAGATGGGCGGCGGTTACGACGAGAACGGCAAGGTGATTCTCGGCCAGCATCCGACCCCCGAGGAATTCGGCAGCCGATCCGGATCGAAGTACAACTGGGAGGAAGTCCACACCTCCGCAGACCACGTCCGCCTGCAGCCGAAGGACGGCGAACCCGAATGGGCGATGAACTGGGACGAGGACGAAGGCGCCGGCGAATTCCCGAACACCTACTTCTACTACATGCCGAGGATCTGCAACCACTGCTCTCGGCCGTCCTGCGTGGAGGCGTGCCCGCGACAGGCCCTCTACAAACGCGACGACTTCGGCGTCGTCCTGCGCGACGAAGGCCAGTGCGAGGGCAACCAAGCCTGCGCTCGAGCCTGCCCGTACAAGAAGATCTACTTCAACAAGGTCCGCAGCATCGGGCAGCACTGCATCGGCTGCTTTCCGCGCCTCGAAAAGAATGTGGCGCCCGCGTGCGTGCGCCAGTGCCCGGGCCGCGCCGTCTTCGTGGGCTACCGCGACGATCCGGACTCGACCGTCCACAAGCTGATCGACGAGTGGGGCGTCGCCCTGCCCCACCACCCGGAGTTCGGCACCGCGCCCAACGTCTTCTACGTACCACCGCTGGCGCCGTTCCGGCTCGCTCCGGACGGGCGCATCGAGGAGGGGCAGCGGCGTATTCCGCTCGATTTCCTGGAATCGCAGTTCGGACCGGCGGTCGGGGAGGCGATCGACATCCTGGAGACTGAAATCGACCGCAAGAAACGCGGTGAATCTTCGGAAATCATGGACACCTTGATCGGATACCGCTGGGAGGAGTTTCTCGGACCCTTCAACGCGGATCCGGCAGAAATCGATTGGAGGACGGAATGACAACGGCAACCACGACAGCGCGTTCGCAATCGGAAGACCGTTACCGGGATCGTTGGAAGTGGGACAAGGTCACCTGGGGCTGTCATGCCGTCGACTGCTATCCGGGCGGTTGTCCCTGGCGCGTCTACACGCGCGACGGGAAGATCGTTCGCGAGGAGCAGGCGTCGATCTTCCCCACCATCGAGCAGGGCGTGCCCGACATGAACCCCATGGGCTGTCAGAAGGGCGCCGTCTGGAGCCAGCAGCACTACAACGAGGAGCGGGTTCTCCACCCGATGAAACGCGTCGGAAAACGCGGCGAAGGCAAGTTCGAGCGCATTTCGTGGGATCAGGCGAATCGCGAACTGGCCGACGCGATCCTCGATGCCGTGGAGGAGCAGGGGCCGGCCTCGCTGTATCACATCGGCACTCCGGGCGAAGGCGGGATGCAGCAGATCCTGTGGAACGCCTTTTCAGCGCAGCTCGGATTCCAGGTGACGGATCTCCAGGCGGAGATCAACGACTTCAGCCCGGGGATCTACACGACGTTCGGGAAGTTCGACCCGTCTCCGGGGGCGGACGACTTCTTCAAGAGCGAGTTGATCCTGATCTGGCACGCCAATCCCGTGTACACGAACATGACCTGGTACCACTTCGTGCAGGAAGCGCGGTACAACGGGAGCGACGTGATCACGGTCGCGCCGGACGTCAGTCCCTCGACCGTTCACGCGGACATGCACGTGCCGATCGCGATCGGCACGGACGTGGCCTTCTCCAACGCGATGTGCCAGGTGATCCTCGCCGAAAACCTGATGGACGCCGGCTTCGCCAAGACGCAGACGGACCTGCCGTTGCTCGTGCGCGAGGACAATGGCCGTCTGCTGCGGGCGAGCGATCTCTCGGGCGGCTCCGACGAGCAGTTCCACTGGCTCGACGCGGCCACCGGGAACGTGGTCGAGACGACCCTCGCCACGCTGGACCCCGGCCCGATCGATCCCGCTCTCGAGGGTGAAGCGGAGGTCCAGCTCGCCGACGGCAGCCGCGTGGTGGTGCGGCCGGTGCTGGCGCTTCTCAAGGAAATGCTCGACCGGGAATACACACCGGAACAGGCTCAGGCGATTACGGGCATCCATCCGGATACGATTCGCGCCGTCGCCCGCAAGGTCGCGTCAAAGCGAACGCGCTTCCTGATGGGCTGGAATTCCGGCAAGTACTACCACGGCGATCTGATGGAACGCTCGATGGCCCTGCTGCTGGGTCTGACCGGCAACTGGGGCAAGTCGGGAACGGGCATGCGCAGCTGGGCGGTGGGACTGAACGACGGGATGTTCACCACGCTGCTGAAGGACGAGGTGGGAACGGAGGCGACCGAGGCGACGAGCGTGCTGCGCAAGACGATCATGCAGGGCCTGCTGGAAGGCGACCCGACGCTCACCGACGAGATGGCCTCCTACAAGGTCGAGCAGATGATGGCCGCCATGATGGGCCTCTTCACGCCGCCGGCCTTCTTCTGGTATCACCACTGCGGCTACCGGGAGATCTGGAACAAGCCGGGCTACGGCGATGCGGGCATGAAGCGCAGCTTCGACGAGTACTTCCAGGAGGCCCTCGAAAAGGGCTGGTGGGGAGACGCTTCCGACCTGGCCAAGTCCGCCGAGCCGCGCTTCCTGATCGAGGTGGGCGGCAATCTGCTGCGCCGCCAGCGCGGTGGAGCGGACCAGCTGCTCGAGCATCTGTGGCCGAAACTCAAGACCATCGTCTCGGTGGACTGGCGCATCAACACCACGGGCCTCTATGCCGACTACATCCTGCCCGCGGCCCAACACTACGAAAAGGAAAATCAACCCTACGCGAGTCCGATGCATCTGCACGTGATGCTGATCGAGAAGGCGGCGGAGCCCGCGGGCGAAGCCCGCAGCGAATGGCAGATGATCCAGGGCATCGCCAAAGCCCTCGAGGAGCGGGCGAAGGAGCGCGGCGTGTCGCCGTGGCTGCGGCGCAACGGCGAGCCCATCCGGCTCGAAGGACTGTGGGATCACATCACCAAGGGCGGTGCGCTGGCGGAGGACGAGCGCCTGGTCGAGGAAGTCATCTCCGACAGCACCTACCTGGGCACCCTCCCGGAGGGCACCACGCTCGCGACCCTGAAGGAAAAGGGATCGGTGCGAGCGGTCGATTGGGGCAGCTCGGCGATGATGATCTGCCAGCAGTCCCCGATCGAGCCGGACAAGACCCACACCCCCTGGCGGAACCACGTGGAGGACATGAAGCCCTATCCCACACTCTCGCGGCGGGCTTCGTTCTACATCGACCACGACTGGTATCTCGAGGCGGGCGAGCAGATGCCGGTCTACAAGGAGAACCCGCACCACGGAGGCGAGTTTCCGCTGCGTCTCACCAGCGGCCACCCGCGCTGGAGCATCCACTCCATGAACCACACCACCCGGGAGATCCTCGGGACGCATCGCGGGCATCCGGTGATGTACATGAACCCCGACGACATGGCGGAGCGTGGCCTCGGCGACGACGACTGGTCCGAAGTGGTGAACGATCGGGGGAGCATTCGCATCCAGGTGCGTCGCTCGCCCGGAACGAGGCCCGGGCAGGTCATCATCTACAACGGCTACGAGCCGCTGCAGTTCAAGGAGTGGCGCGGCGCCGAGAACATCGAGCCGGGCATGATCAAGTGGCTGCACCTCGCCGGCGGCTACGGCCACCTGCAGTACCGCGGCATTCACTGGCAACCCATCCCGATCGACCGCGCCGTCCACTGCGACGTGCGGCGGGTGTAGCGGAGGATGCAGCGACCGACCTGAACTTCATGCCCGACTTGACTCGACGCGAACTGCTCGTTGCGGGCACCGCGGCCACCGCGGTGTTGGTGTTGCGATCGCTGGCGCCCCATTCCGGAATCCTCCCCGGCGCCACCACGGCGAATGCAGCAATCCCCGCCTACGACGGCGTGGACGATCTGTACCGGAAGGCGTGGCGTTGGGATCGGGTCGTTCGCGGCACCCATCTGCGCGCCAATTGCTTCAGCGCCTGCGCGTTCGATCTGTTCGTAAAGGACGGCGTGGTGTGGCGCGAAGAGCAGGCCGACGTCTACGGGCGCGAGGCCGCCGGCCGTTCCGACTACGCGCCGCGAGGCTGCCAGAAAGGCGCCTGCTACAGCGACGCGATGATCGGCCCCGACCGCATCACGCATCCGCTCGAGCGCGTCGGGCCACGCGGCTCGGGGCGCTGGCGCCGGATCTCCTGGGAGCGGGCGCTCACGCGCCTGGCCGACGGGATCCTGGACGCCATCCTCGAAAACGGGCCGGAGACCGTCGTCTTCGACAACGGCACCTCCAACGTCGACGACGGACCGGACAGTCTGGGCGAGATGCGACTGTTCAGCCTGCTGGGTGCGACCCTGCTCGACGGCTTCGGGGGAACGGGCGACCTGGCGATGGGCGCCTTCCAGACCTGGGGAACGAGCTTCGTCGACGGCAGCTCCGACGATTGGATGCGCGCCGACACACTGATCTTCTGGCACTGCAATCCCGTCACCACCCGCATCCCCGATTTCCACTTCGCCACCGAGGCGCGTTACAAGGGCGCCTACGTCATCACCGTTGCGCCCGACTACTCGCCCACGGCCATCCACGCGTCGCTCTGGGTGAATCCGCATCCGGCCAGCGATGCCGCACTCGCGCTGGGTGTGGCGCGAGAAATCGTCGAACGGGGCGCCGTCGACGAGGCCTACGTGCGCGAGCAGACCGACCTTCCGCTGCTGGTCTGCGACGACACGAAACGATTCCTGCGCCAGTCGGATCTCGAAGACGGCGGCAGCGACGACGTCTTCTATGTTTGGGACCTCGCGGCAGGCGGCATCGCGGAAGCGCCGGGCTCGCTCGGAAATCGCAGCGACTCCCTCGCACTCGGCGACCTGCGGCCGGCCTTGGCGGGGAGCTTCGAGATCACGACGCGCGAAGGTCGGCGCTCGCTGCGGCCGATGATGGAGCACTTGCGCGCGCGCCTGGCCGAATACACTCCGGAGTACGTCGAGTCGATCACCGGAGTCGCGCCCGGGCTGCAGACGCGGCTGGCCGAGCGCCTGGCCACCTCGCCGCGCACGCTGATCTACGCGTCCTGGGGTTCCAACAAGCAGTATCACGCCGACCTGCTCCAACGCTCGCTGATCCTGCTCGCCGCGTTGCGCGGGCACCACGGCCGCACTGGAGGCGGGGTGCGCTTTGCCGCCTGGCTACCACTCGAGGGCGGCAACGGGATGGTTCCGGGAAACGAGCCCTCGTGGTTGGAGCGGCAGATCCTGCGTTTCTACACGCCGCCGCCGCGCACCATCGAGAACGCCATCGCCGCCGCCTCGCAAGACGGCCTGACCTGGACGCCCTCGCACCTGTTCCTCCACACCCACGCCGGGCTCGATCGCCTGCAGGACGCGGACGCGCAGGACGCGGCGCTGCCACGCCCGGCGCGTGCCTACCTCGAAGACGCACTCGATCGCGGCTGGTTGAAATTGCGTCCGGCGCGCGAGCATCCGCCGCGCGTGCTGGTCGCCTCGGGAGTGAATCCGCTGCGCCGCTGGCCCGCGCCCCAGGTCGTGGAGGAGGTGCTTTGGCCGAAGCTGAAGACGATCGCCGTCATCGACTTCCGCATGTCGGTCACGGCGCTCAAGGCCGACCTGGTGCTGCCGGCGGCCGGCTATTACGAGAAGCGCGGCATCAAGTACGTGGTCGCCCTGTCGCCGTACGTCGTGGTGGGCGACCGAGCCGTCGAGCCGCTTGGAGAAGCCAAGGGCGAGTGGAAGATCATGTCGCTGTTGGCGCAGCGATTGCAGCAGCGCGCGCGCGAGCGTGGCATCGAGGGGCCGCTCGCGAACTTCCACGAGCGCTTCACCGATGAGGGTCGCTACGGCCGCGACTCCGAGCCGGAGATCCTCGACCACATTCTGCGCAATTCCGCCGCCACCCGCGGGATCGGTTGGGAGGCAGCGCGCCGCGCCGGCGCGCTGCCGATGAAGTCATCGGGATCGTGGGGCACGACGAGCGGCGTCGGCAGCGAGATCGAGGGAGTCGGAACCCTCACGCCCTCACGCATCCACGTCGAAAGTCGCCGCGCCTGGCCGACCCTGACCGGCCGCCAACAGTTCTACCTGGATCACCCCTGGTACCTGGAAGGCGACGAGGCGCTACCGCGTTGGAAGCCGCTGCCGCGACCCGGTGGATCGCACCCCATCCTGCTTTCCGGTGGCCACACCCGCTGGAGCATTCACGCCATCTGGCGCAATCACCCGGACCTGCTGCGCCTCCAGCGCGGCGGTCCCGCGATCTGGATGTCGGTCGAAGACGCCGACGAGCGCGGTATTCGCGATGGCGAGCAAGTCCGCGTCTGGAACGACCATGGTGCGTTCGAGGCGGCGGCAAAGGTGGCGTCGGCCGTGGGCCCCGGACAGGCGCTCATCTACCACGCCTGGGAGCCCTACCAGTTCCCCGGCTGGCACGGCAACATGGAAGTCGTGTCGTCCCCCTACAAGCCGCTGCACTTCGCCGGCGACTACGGGCATCTGCGAAGCCGCGTCTTCTGCGCCGGCCCGGTTCACGTCCCGCGCGGAATCCCGGTGGAGATTGCACCGGTCGAGGTCGGCTGAAGCCGGAAGCCCCGCGACTCGCACGCACCTCCGCGCCGGACGCTCAGAGCAGGCCCAGGAACTTCATGGTGGTGTGCAGAATGAAGTGCAGCAGCGTCACTCCGATCAGGGTCCCGTGGCGGGCGTACAACCAGCCGAAGAACATGCCGCCGCCGAAAGTCATGAGCGCCAGCGGAACTCCGATGAAGAGGTGCGCGGTGGCAAAGATGGCGGAGGTGGCGGCAATGGCCGACAAGGGGCTTTCCCGACCGTAGAGTCGGTAGAGGGCGCCCTGCACCACGCCGCGCATCAGCAGCTCCTGCGTTGCGTGATGCAGGAACCCGAGCATGCGGCTCGCAATCACGCCCGCGAGGCCGGAGAAGAACAGCGCGGTGGAGTAGAAGGTCTTCGTGGTGAAGAGGGGTCCCTCGTCCATCACCCCCGTTTGCATGAAGATCCATTTCGTCGCGACGGCGAGAGCGATCAGCGGTCCGGCAATCCCGAGGCTCTCGGAGACGGCGCGCTTCCAGCCACGGGTCGTGATTCCGAAGACGTGTGCGGGCTGTCCCGTCCGCCAGACGAAGTAGAAGAGCGGAACACCGAAGGCAAGCAGGGCGCCCCAGCTGAACGACTGGGAGGAGATGTCCACGTTCGTTCGATGCGACAGCTCGGCCACGGCATGGTCGATCCCTACCAGGATGACGATCACCGAGACGAGGATGCCGAATTCACGACGCTCCCGTTCCTGTTGCAGCGAATCGCGCAGGCTTTCGACGAAACGGTCGGTCGTTCGTCTCTGGCGATCCATGCTGAGCTCGCCGATGTTTCCCCGCAACACGTCGTAGGTACTTCCCAACGCCTCACGCGACAGGACGTCGCCGGACCAGACCAGCAGCTGCACGAGACCGGTGGCGCGCACCGAGGCCGAGGTGGCCTCGTCCTGGAACAGGCTCATCTCGCCGAAGACCGCGCCGGGAGCGATCTGGTTGACGACGTGCGCGTGATCGATGGACTCGTCGAACTTCAGGACGTCGCAAGTACCGGATGTGAGGAGGTAGAGGTTCTCGTTGCGGATTCCCTCTTCGAGAATGTCCTCACCCGCGTCGTAGCTCCGGATCTCGGCGACAGCGGACAGGGCTTCGAGCTGTGACTCGTCGAGGCCGCGGGTGATCGCAAGCCCGCGCAGCATTTCGACGATCTGCACCCGATCGCCGCGAATCTTCTCGCTGACGCCGGTCACGGACCGACCGCCCGTACCGCTGGAGCGAATTCCAACGAACGCCGTTGGGCGACGACACGGCGAACGGCCAGATACACGAGCGTCCCGGCGGTCGCATTGGCGATCCCGATTCCCAGAAAGAGGCCCAGCGTCCGCGACGACTCGTAGCCGAGGTAGGCGCAGGGAATGAAGAAGATGCAGACGCGCACGAGACTCAACGAGGTCGCCTCGATCGGCTTCTCCAGTGCATTCAAGACACCGAAGATCAGCATCACCAGGCCCGCGAACCCGGCGGTCGGCAGTACCCAGGCCACATAGATGGACAACACATCGAGCACCTCGGGCTCGTCGCTGAACAACGCGCCGATCTCGCGATTCCACAGATGCGTGACCAGGAACAGGAACGCCATCCACGCGAATCCGAAATGAAGACTGTGGAATATCGCGCGGTAGACACGTTCGCGGTGGCCGGCGCCCCAGTTTTGCGAAACGAAGGAAGAGAGCGTCGTAGAGAGCGCGATCAGCACGACCATCGCGAGCACTTCGATCCGCATGCCCACTCCCACCGCCGCCACTGCCGCGGGGCCGCTGCCGGCAACCAGGCGAGTCATCACGATTTGACTGAACGGCGTCAATAGCTGGACTCCACCGGCAGGCCCCGCGACCCGGAGAACCCGCCACCAGTCCCGCCGCCAGCTGGTCAGCGCCTGGGGGATCGACGCGAGCTCGCGCGCACTTCGCATCCGCTGCAACGAAATCGCGACTCCGACGATCGCGCCGGCTGCGGTGGCCCAACCCGCACCCGGCACACCGAGAGCCGGGATGGGGCCGAAGCCGAAGATCAGCACGGGATCACAGATCAAGTTGACGGCGGAGCAGAGCCCCATGGCGACGGCCGGCGTCTTCGCGTCGCCATGCGCCCGCATGATGGCTCCGGCCACGACCCCGATGCTGAAGATCCACAGCGCGCCGGCGACGACCGACATGTAGGCCCGCAGGTCGGCGTCAAGCGACGGCGGCGCGCCGAGCAGGCTGAACAGCCGCGAGTCCGCAGTGGCGATCGCGAGCCAGACGAGCCCCATCACGGCCTGAGCGAGCAGCAGGGCGTTGGTGGCCATGCGGCGCCTGCCTTCGAACTCCCCTTCCCCGAGCATGCGCCCGACGGCTGCAGCGGCCCCGGTTCCCAGACCGATGGCGAGGTACATCAGGCCGAGCACGACCGGAAACGCGAAGCCGAAGATCGCCAGCGCGTCGGTGCCGAGCCGGCCGACGAAGTAGGCGTCGACTACGAACACGCTCAGGAGACCGATTCCGCCGACGACCGAGGGGATGGTCATCGCGACGAGCACGCGGCCGATCGAGCCGCGGGTGAGCCGGGCCGATTCGCCTTCGAGTTCCGACGACGATGCCGGCGTCTCGGCGTACCGACGCGTGGGGTCGAGCTTCCGCCGGCTGCTCATGTCGTTCCGGGAGTAACGAGCTCGCTCGCGGCTCCGGCGGATCGAGCATCCCTTCCTCCGAAGACCAGCAGCAGCGCCGGGGCAAACAGGATGTCGGACAGGAACGCGACGACGGTGGCGAAGCACGCGAGGATTCCGAAGGTCGAGAGGTTCACCATGTAGGAAAAGGAGATGATGAAGAAGCCGGCCGCCAGCACGAGGCTGGTCGACAGCAGCGCCACGCCGGTCGTCTCGAGCGTGCGGCGAATCGCCTGGACCTCGTCGTCGCCCGCCTTCAGATAGACCTGAAAGGTCTGCATGAAGTGGATGGTGTCGTCCACCGCGATCCCGAGCAGGATGCCTCCGAGCAGGATCGACGAGAGATCGAGCGGGACCGCCATCCAGCCCATCAGACCGAGCGTTGCGAGAATGGGCAGGATGTTGGGCAGCATGGACAACAACCCGCGTCGCAGATTCCCGATCATCAGGACCATCAGGCCGCTGATGAGCGCGAGTGCGATTGCGTAGGACTCGAACATGCTCCGCACCATGTTGGTGAAGACGCCATTGTTCATGGGTGTCGGACCCGTCAGGTGGAAATCGAGATCGTCGCCCAGGATTTCCGCGACGCCCCGCTCCAACTCGAGCAGGAACGGCCGGTAGTGAAAGCCATCGACGTCCGGAACGCGCACGCTCAAGCGCGCCAGCTGGAACCGGCTGTCCACGATGTCCTCCAGATCGTCACTGCCGCTGTTCTCGAACAGCAGCAGCTCCTGGGCGATCAGTCGACGATCCTGCGGGATCGCGTAGGCAGCGGGGTCGTTCCCGTTCAAGGCCTGGTGAATCTCCTTCAGAACGTCGGCGACGGAGCTGGCCTTGCCCACGGTAACGGGCCCTTCGTCGAAGGATTCGGCGTAGCGACTCACCGCGTCCAACCGGTTCATGACCCCCGGCTCGTACAGTCCATTCGGGCGTCCGGCGTCGACCACGATCTCGAGTCCCGACCCGCCCTTGAAGTGCTGATCGATGAACTCCGTATCGATCCGCACGCGTTCTTCTTCCGGATACCAGCGAAGGGTGTCGAGGGAGAACTCCAACCGCGACGCTCCCTCGATCGACGCAAGGCCGACGAGCAGGCAGACCGCAACCACCGCGCGTGGCCGGCGCAGGGCAAGGTCTCCCATCGACACCAGCACCCGGCTCAGGATCCTGGCGGCGCTCCCCTCCGGTACGCTACGGGCCCGGAGGGGCAGTGAGACCAGGAGTGCGGGCAACAGCGTCAGCGTAAAGAGATAGGTAATCAGCATGCCGATGGGTGCGACGATCCCCACGTTGGCGACGGGATCGACCGACGCGGTGGCGAACGACAGCAGTCCGGCCGCAGTGGTCAGCGTAGTCATCGTCAGCGCCTGCCCCGCGTGCGACAGCGCGTGAGCCAGCGCGTCTTCTCGCGACTGCCCCCGTGCGAGATTCTGGTAGAAGAGCGCCAACACGTGGATCGAATCGCAGATTCCGGCGGTCAGGATCAGGGTCGGAACGAACTGCAGCGTCATCGAGAATGGAATGCCGATCAGGGGCATGATGCCGAGACTCGATGTCAGTGAAACGAGCACCACCGTGACCGCGAGCAGAACTCCGGACAGTCGACGAAAGACCGCATACAGGATGACGACGATCATCAGCAGACAGGCGGCGAGATACATGGCTGCATCCCGGTTGAGAATCTGGCCGAGACGGACCTCTCGCAACGGAGCGCCGCCGAAGTGCAGATCGAAGTCCGGTGCCTGGAATCGCCCGGCAATGGCCGTGGCGGTGTCGACGAATTCGGCCGTCTCCGAAGCCGAGAGCAACGCAGGTGGCGGTGCATCCGGCTCCTCGGACGCCACCTCGTCGAAGCCCGCGAATTCATCCGATGCCGAGTCGCTGTAGATCGACGCTTCGAGCGAGATCACCGTCACGCTGACGTCGGTCGAGACCAGTGCGTTGCGATACAGCTCGTTCGAGCGCACGCGGCGACTGAGCTCCTCGAGATCGGCTTTGGTCTCGGGCCAGTCCTCCATCAGATCCTCGACGATCAGCTCGTCCCCGTCGCCCCGCGTGTTGCGGGCGTTCCAGAGGCTCTTGACCTCCTGCAGATGGGGAACTCCCTCTTCGAGTGCGCGGTGGAGTTCACGCAGCTTCTCGAGGAAGGCGAGGTCGAAGAGATCCGGCGCCGCGACCGCGATGAGCAGACGCTCGTCCTGCCCGAACTGATCCCTGAATGCGTCGTAGCGGGAGCGTGTCGGATCGCCCGGACGGAAGTAGGACTCGGTCGAATTGTCGACGGTCAGGAACTGGACCTGGGACGTCAGGATTCCGGCGACGATCAGACTCGCGAGCAGCACCCATCGCGGACGCCGCGCCACCAGGCGCCCCCAGGCCTCGAAGCCGGCTGCGACCCGAACGTCCAGTCGCCGCCTGCCTCCGTCGTGGCGGGGGGGGGATACCGTCATGCGCACCACCGTTCCCAGTTACTCCGCATTCCGGCTCCGCATCGGCACGAGGGCATTCAAATATTGGTGGCGGAGATTAACCGAATTCGGCGGGCAATCGACTGCATTCGCCAACCGACCCTCCGAAAGAGCCTCGCCGTCAGAGCAGTCGACCCGAACCGGCCCGCCCGTCAGTCGTCGTAGACGTAGCGCTCGAGATCTTCGAGATCGGCTTCGGTCTCGGCAATGGCCTTGCCCCGAACCGAAATGCCCGCGCGATGGACCGACTCGGGATCACCGCTCTCGAGCGGGTGCCAATCCGCGAGCGGCCTCCCCTCCCGCAACAACCGGTAGGCACAGCTGTTCGGTAGCTGGGCGAACGCTTCCTCCGACTCGGATGAGAGGTCCAGGCAGTCCGGAACTCGCGAGCGACGATTCGCGTAGTCGCTGCAACGAACGTGATCGAGATCCAGCAGGCGGCAGGCGACCGAGGTGAACCGCAAGGTGCCCGCCGCGACGTCCGCGAGCTTGTGCAGACAGCAGCGACCACAGCCGTCGCAGAGCGACTCCCACTCCTCGCGATCGAGTTCGGCCAGTGATTTCCGCTTCCAGAACGCTGCGTTGGCATCGCTGCTCAAGAACCGCGCTCCACGAACGCGCAGGGGCTGGGCCCAACCGCGCGTCGATTCGGGTTTCTTCGACGCTACCCCATTCGCGGTCGCGCTCGTTGTATAATCGTCGAGAGCGGCAAGAACGAATCGGACGGTTGGAGGATGCAGACGTGGCAAAGAACGACGAACTACCGCCGATGGGACTACCGCTCGCGGAACCCAGCTCGTCGCGGTACTTCCTGGGGGTGGCCGCGATGGTGGTCGTCTGCGGCGCGCTGGTCGTCGCGGTCGGCTACGGATCGCTCCAGCTCTCGAGCGGGCCATGCGACGAATTGACCGATCAGGCCCTCGACGGCCTCAAGGCCGAAGTCGAATTCCTGAAGGAATCCGGCGCCGCGCTGGGCGTGAACGCGGTCGAGATCCAGGAGCTGCGCTCGAGCACGCAGGTCGCCGGCAATTCGTTGGAGTCGTGTTGCGAACAGCACGCAAGCGGTGCGATCGAATCAGCCCACTTCGAGGAGTGCAAGCAGCGCGCGAGCACGATGGCGGCCCTGTCGAGCGAACTCGTCGCAGCACACGACGACCCCGCAGCGGCCAAGCGGACGATCCGGACGGTCGCCAATCGACTCCGCGGCATCGCGAGCGACCTCACCGACATCGCGAATGTCAGCGAGCCGAATGCCGCCGCAGGCGTCGCAGCGGGCCCCTCGTCCCGAGTGCGGCCCGGCGACTGATCCGCGCCCGCCGCCGCCGCGGCCCACGGTTCGAATGCCGATGCGCCTCCCGGATCGCTTCGAACGCGCCAGGTCGTCGAATGGGAACGGAACTCCTTCGCCCTCGATGATCTCCGCGCCGAGCGCCCATGCTGCGGAAAACGTCAGGTGTCCGAGATCGCAGTATGCGGCCGCTCCGTTCTCGTCGAGAACGGAACAGAGACCTTCGAGACACGGATACTCGTTCGCATCGCAGTAATCGACACCCTTCGTCGCTTCGGAAAAGCCTTCCGTCGTGAATTCGCGGCCTTCACTTCGATATCGAACCGCCGAGGCGCGATGTTGAGCACGGCAGTCGGAGAGCCCACGAACAGCAGCGCACCCGTCGTTGCCAGGGCGGCGAGCGCAGCCGACGGCAGGCGATTCGGCGCGTCGGAAAGGACGAGCCGGGCGGCCACGAACGCAGCAACGGCAACTCGCTGCTCGGTTCGGAATGAGCAGCTCGCGTCCCGCAAGAGCCAGAAGTAGCCATCGGCCCAAGCGTCACGCGGGGTCCAAATGGAAGCTCCCCGAGCCTGCAGCTCGGCGATTGCGCTTGAACGACTCGAAGGAGCGCGAGCTGGGGGGGCCCGCCGCGACCGTCAGCCGATCAGGGAGCGGCAGCCCCCCCAAGCTCGCGCGGATCCGACCGAACCGGCCTTTTTCAGCCCCCTGCTAGCGGCGTGCTCCGGGTGGAACAAGAATTGGGCCGATACGGGAGTGGCGGCCAATACCAACCACATGACCGGAGCGATGCGTATTGCCCGGCGCCGGTGGAACCCGACGATGGGAAAGCGACCAGCGGCGATATCCCGAAAGATGCGTGGGGTTGTCGAGCAGCCGGATATCACGAAGAAGAGGTCGACGCCGACGAATCCGCCCGGAAGCAGCCGGGCGGACACGCGTCGCAACCGCTACGGCTCGAAGACATTCACTCGGACTCGCGGGCATCGAGATAGCCGAGTGCCTCGAGATGGGCGCGGTCCTCGGGCGGGACATCGGGTGCCGCAATCGAAGGCCGGCCCGTCGGGACGTCGACGCTTCGCGATCGGAGCTCGCGTAGCTGCTTGCCGAGGCGCGCGCGCACGCGGGCCGCTTCGCGACGGTCGCGATCGCGATCGCGATCGAGCAGGAGGTTGTGTTGCTCCTTCGGGTCGCGCACGAGATCGTAGACCTCCTCGAGCTCCACCGGTCCCCACGGTCCCGCCGAATTCGTCGCGACGGCCTCGCGATCGTATGCGCTTCGATCTCGCGGCGGGACGCGTTGGTACGTCGCGATGTACTTCCATCGTCCGCTCACGACCGCGCGCACGACCTGTCGCTCCAACAGCACGAGTTCGGAAATCCGTGCGCGTTCTTCGGCGATCGGAAGCAGAGTTCCCGAATCGCGAGTGAACAACCGTCGTCCATCGGTCGTTTCGGACATTGCTTCGACTCCGAGAAGGTCGAGCACGGTCGGAACGATGTCGACATGTGACGCACCCACCTGCGTACGAGTCGGCTCGAGCGCACCGGGCGCGACGAAGATCAACGGCACGCGAATCGCTTCTTCGTAGAGGGTCCAGCCGTGCTCGATGTACTCGTGCTCGAGAAACTCCTCGCCGTGATCGGCGGTGACGACGATCAACGTGCGGTCGAGCAGGCCCCGGCCTTCGAGTCCCGCGACCAGCGCCCGCAATGCGTCGTCGGTCGTCCGAATCTCCGCGTCGTAGCGTGCCACCAGATCCTCGAATCGGGGATCGCCCGGGCCGAAGCCGTTGGAACGAAGCCGTTGAAGCTCGGGGGCGACCTCGTCATAGAGAGCTACGGAGGCCGGGTGCGGTTGCAGGTCGAGCGCGGCGAGCGCGGCGGATCCCGGTCGATAGGGGGCATGGGGATCGAGATAGTGGAGGTAGACGAAGAAGGGCTCTTCGCCCAGCCGAGCCACGTGCGCGAGGACCCGATCGGTGAGTCGCCGCCCTTCGCCGCTGGAATCCCAGTTCTTCGACAGGTGCTGCACCACGTCGAAGCCGCGTTCGAAGCCGGCTCGTCGCAACATCACGGTGTTGCTGAACAGAGCCGTCGCGTACCCCGCAGCGCCGAGGAGCTCCGCGAGGGTCGCCGAATCCGGCGCAGGAACGGCGTTCCAACCCGTGCTTCCACTCGACGACGGTAGACGCCCCGTGAAGAGCGCGGCGACGGATTCGCGCGTGTAGCTCGAGTTCGAGTTCCCGCGCTCGAACACCACGCCATTTCGGCAGAGGAAGTCGAGAAAGGGCGATGTGTTTCGCTGGTATCCGTAGCAGCCGAGGTGATCGGCGCGCAGCGTGTCGATGTTGACGAGGACCAGGTTGTAACCGGCGAGTTCCGAGGGGGGCTCCGAACATCCGCCGACGATGGTCAGCGCCGCGGCAAGCAGCGCCGCGGCGGCACACACGATCGTTCGCCGCTGCGCTCCAGGCAATTCGCCGATCGAAGGCATCGGCAAAACGTAGCAGGAGCGCGCCTGCGACTGCGCAGACGGGGATGGACAGAAGCTGCGCGGCGCTCCATCTTCGACCCGGCTTCGCAGAGCGCAGACGAATCGACACGAGCAGCACCCGGATCCATGCAGAGAAGAGATGGGGACGCGCAGCACGGGAGCGACGGGATGGCGAGACACAACGACCCGGTGCCCGGGATCGTGGCTGCGGTCGACCTGGGATCCAACAGCTTTCACATGATCGTCGCCCGGAGTGACGAATCGGGCGAGCTCCAGATCGTGGACCGCCTCCGCGAGATGGTCCGTCTGGCGTCCGGGTTGGATGCGGAGCTGAACCTGACTCCGCAGGCCCGGTCGCGCGCCCTGGCCTGCCTGGAACGGTTCGGGCAGCGCGTGGACCAGCTACCTCCCGGATCCGTTCGCGCCGTCGGCACCAACACGCTGCGTCGAGCTCGAAATTCCGACGATTTCCTCCGACAGGCGGAAACCGCGCTGGGACACCCCATCCAGACCATCGCCGGCATCGAGGAAGCGCGCCTCATCTATCTGGGCGTGACCCACAGCCTGGGCGACCCGTCCGGGCGGCGTCTCGTGATCGATATCGGCGGAGGCAGCACCGAGGTGATCATCGGAACTCGCACGCCCAGTCTGCTGGACAGCCTCGACCTGGGCTGCGTGTCCTCCACCCTCGAATTCTTCCCGGACGGCGCATTGAAATCGGCCGCCTGGGACCGGGCCTCGGAGGCCGCTCTCAGCGAGTTCGAGCCGATCCAGAAGCGCTACCGCAAGCTGGGTTGGGACGAGGCCGTCGGAGCCTCCGGGACGATCCAGACCGTCCACGCAGTCCTTCAGGCCCAGGGGTGGAGTTCCGGCGGCATCACACGCAAAGCACTGCTGCGCCTGCGCGATGCGATCCTGGATGCCAAGCGCCTGGACCAGCTGCGGTTCGAAGGCTTGAGCGACGAGCGACAGCCGGTCTTCGTCGGTGGTGTGGTGGTGCTGTTGGCGGCCTTCGAGAGCCTGAAGATCGAGAAGATGGCACCGTCGGAAGGCGCGCTGCGGGAAGGCCTGCTGCACGATCTGTTGGGGCGGATCCGTCACGAGGACGTTCGCGAGGCGGCGGTGCGGGGCCTGGCCGAGCGCTACCACGTCGACCGCGAGCAGGCCGAGTGCGTGAAGGCGACGGCTCTGGAGCTGCTGTCACGCGTGGACGAAGCAGGGACGCCGTCGGGCGAAGAGGAGCGACAACTGCTCGCATGGGCGGCGGACCTGCACGAAGTGGGGCTCGAGATCGCGCATGCGAACTATCACAAGCACGGGCAGTACATCATCGCCAAGTCCGATCTGGCCGGTTTCTCGCGCGACGAGCAGACACGCCTGGCCATGCTGGTTCGCGCGCATCGGCTCAAGGTCCCGGCTCACGACCTGGAAGCGATGCGCAGCAAGGAACGACGCGTCATGGAACGGCTGTCGTTGATCCTCAGGATCGCCGTGATCCTGCATCGGAGTCGGAATCACGACCCTCTCGCGACACCCGATATCGCAATCGAGAAGAAGCGGGTCTCGCTGCGATTTCCGGCTGGCTGGCTGAACGAGAACCCGCTGACCCGCGCCGATCTGCGAAAGGAAGCGGAGTTGCTGATGGAGACCGCGTACGAACTGGTGTTCGCCTGAGCGAACGCCCGTCCGAGGCGTGCCGACTCGAGGACTGCACGATGCGAAGCGACCGGTCCCACGCTGCAGGAGCGTCGACTACGGAGCGGCCGATCCAATGCGGGAAGGCCCGGCGGTGAACACGCTCGTCATCGGGGGCACGGGGCCGACCGGCCCGTTCATCGTCAACGGGCTGCTCGCTCGCGGTCATCGCGTCGCGATGCTGCACAGCGGCGCCCACGAACGCGACGAAATCCCGGATTCGGTCGAGCACATCCACACCGACCCGTTCGACGCCGACGCGCTGCGTTGCGCGCTCGGCGAGCGGACCTTCGATGTCTGCATCGCGACCTATGGCCGGCTGAGGCGCATCGCCGAGCTGATGGTCGGGCGTTGCGGGCAGTTCGTCTCGGCGGGCGGCGGCCCGGCGTACCGCGGCTACATGAACCCCGCGCTGTTCGGAGACGGCGGCATGCCGATCCCCATTCGGGAGGACGCGCCGCGAGTCGAGCACGGCTCCGACGACGAAAAGGGCTTCCGCATCGCGCGCACCGAAGACGCGGTGTTGGAACACCACCCGACCGCGACGCACTTCCGCTACCCGATCGTCTACGGCCCGCGTCAACTGCTGCCGCGCGAGTGGTGCGTGATCCGGCGCGCTCTCGACCGCCGCCCACACATCATCCTGCCCGCGGAGGGGCTGACGCTGCTCCACTGCGGCTACGTCGAGAACGTCGCTCACGCGGTGCTGCTCGCAGTCGACCGGCCCGAGGCCGCCGCCGGAAGGATCTACAATTGCGGCGACAGCGAATGCCTGACGCTGCGGCAGATGGTCGAGGCGATCGCCGCAGCCCTCGATCACCGCTTCGAAATCGTATCGATGCCGTGGTCGCTCGCCGTACCTGCGCGCCCGCTGGTCATGCAACCGTTGCCGACCCACCGCCTCTACGATCTCGGCCGTCTGCACGTGGAGCTCGGCTACGAAGACGTCGTTCCCGCGCGCGAAGCCTGGGCCCGGACCGCGCGTTGGTGGGCCGCGCATCCGATCGAGCCCGGCGCGCTCCCCGAGACGCTCCTGCTCGATCCGTTCGACTACGCGGCCGAGGACGTGCTCATCGAGCGCTGGAAGCGCGCGCTCGCGAGCATCGAGCCCGGCGGGTTCGCTGTGGAACCGGGTTACACGCTGGCCTACAGCGGTCCGGGCGGGCGCTCCAGGTCGTCATCCGACTTCGAATAGGCACGCTTCGCAAGCCGCGACCGGCCGGCCCCGACGGCAGCCGCGCCGAGGCGTCGCTCGCAGCAACCGGATTGGCGTTGGGTGTGCTGGGCGTCATACCCTGCGACCGACCCCCGACACGAGGAGCCCGCCGTGAACCAGACCGACCCCTCCGCTCACCGCGGACCGATGGACGGCATCCGCATCGTCGA
>Ga0055476_10000010_pt1 | contig 37910 bp, 33 predicted proteins | sample Muzzi_CordC_D2_FD_57682 | JGI IMG/M metagenome (GOLD analysis project Ga0055476, IMG submission 57682) | Wetland microbial communities from San Francisco Bay, California, USA, that impact long-term carbon sequestration - Muzzi_CordC_D2 | ecosystem: Environmental > Aquatic > Marine > Wetlands ... | reverse complement strand
TGCTACGTGACGCCGAAGGAGCACCTCGGCCTGCCGAAGAAGGACGACGTGAAGCAGGGGGTGATTGCCTACAAGATCGCCGCGCACGCAGCCGACATCGCGCTCGGCATCCCCGGCACACGCGTGCGCGACGACGAGCTCACGAAGGCCCGAGCGGCGCTCAACTGGGAGAAGCACTTCGAGCTCTCCTTCGACCCCGACACGGCCCGTGCCTATCACGACGAAGATCTCGATGTCGACACCGACTTCTGCGCGATGTGCGGCCACGACTGGTGCTCGGTCAGGATCAGCAAGGAGATCAGCGAATTCGTGAGCGGCAAGGACGAAGCCTATGCGTGGGACCTGCCGCGCATCTCGGAAGCCCTGTCGCCCGAGCAACGCGAGATCCTCGAGCGCCGCGGCGTGCTCGAGCCCGAGGAGATCCACCGCCTCGCAGGCAAGACGCGCCGACGCATGCTGGCGATCGCCGACGACGAGAAGGCCGCCTGCCACAGCGACCTCGTCGATACCGAGCAGGCCGAGCGCCTGCAGGAACGACTCGACCCCGTCACGTTGGAATCGGTCGGGCGACCGCCCAGCTAGCAACGCGAGCGGCGTGCTCCGAAACAACGGCGCCCCAGAACCGTCGGTTCCGGGGCGTCCGGCCCAGGTGTCGCCCCCCGACTCGACCTGGACTCTCTCCGGTTCGGCATTTCGACGTCGGACTTGAGCGGGATTGTGCGGCCGACGCGGGCACCTCCCCTCACTTGAATAAACGACCGGAACCAGGCGAGAAAGCAGCGAATTTTCATAGCCGATCGCTATGGGCTGTTGTATCCTTTGCCGAAATATTGGGAAAAACTTTTTAATTTCAGCAGGTTACAGCGCTGCGAAGCCACCTGGGACAGGCGTTCGGAGCGTTTTCATGCATTTGAATCGCGCGGTGAAGCGGCGCCTCGGCGGCTTGGAGAGCGAGCTCCAGGACTCACCTCAGCGCGGCGCAGTGCGGCGGACGGACAGCAGGCCACGGCCACGAGCTAAGGAATAGGGGACACCGAGCAGATGGGAGTCAAGATCAAAGTCACCATCGATTTCAGCGTGTCCGATGCGGCGCTCGAAGATGCGCTCGCCGAGTACGACGAACTCACCGTAGAGGGTCTGCTGCGCGAAGTGCTCGACAAAGCCATCGCATGCGACGAGATCCAGACCAAGGTCGAATCCGGCCCCAACACCCTCGAAGAGTTCGACGACCTCGGAAACTGATCCGAGTCCGGACTTTGCCGGCCGCCGACTCGACTTCCGTCCGCTCCCCGGACTAGAACAGTCCCAGCTGCACGGGACGCGTCGGAGCTCGCTCCGCTTTCGACGGTGGCTCGGGCAACATCGGCGTGACCACGCGTTGCGCGATGGGTCTGGGGCTGTAGATCCCCTCGGCGCGCGCCCATGCGAGGATCTGCTGGTAGAAGAGCTTGAAGCGATCGCCGTGGTCGAAGAATCGCAGGTGAGCGAGTTCGTGGCAGAGAGTGTTCACCAGGCTCGAGTACTTGAGGGGCTTGCCCGTGATCGCGTGGCACAAACGGACCTTGATCGCGCCCTCTTCGCAGCAGCTCCCGTAGCGGCTGGTCACGTTCGCGCGCTCGGCCGTGATCGACCGGTAGCGGAGGCCGAAATGCTCGGCGAGCCGCGCACCATCACGGTTCAGTCGCTCGATCAACTCACGTCGGGTTCGGCGATCCATTCTCGAGATGGGATTCTCGGTAACGAGGACCCCACGTCAAGGCCCCGCTCCCCCGCCGGGGGCGTGGTATGGTCGAAACGTGCGGGATGACACCCTGACCCTGCCGATCTTTCCACTCGCGAGCGTCGTCCTGTTTCCGCACATCCAGACGCCGCTGCACATCTTCGAACCGCGCTACCGCCAGATGATCGAGCACGCGCTTGCCGGCGACCGCCACATCGCGATGGTGGTGGTGCGGCCCGAAGGCATCTCGGAGATGGCGGGGGATGCGCCCATCTATTCGGTGGGCTGCGCGGGCAGCATCGAACAGTTCCAGCGCTACGCCGACGGGCGCTACGACATCGTGCTGCACGGCACGCGACGCGTCCGGATCGAAGCGGAGCCCACGCGCTCCGTCGATCGACTGTATCGCTCGGCCAGAGTCGGCTTCCTCGACGACCCGAGCCGCCCCGAAGACGCGGCGACCGTCGGCGCGATGCGCAAACAGGCAATCGCAGATGCTCTCGCAGTATTCGGCGACGGCGCGATCGAGATCTCGCACGATTCACTCGACCGCATCGACGACGCGACCTTCGTGAACCTTCTATGCTCCGCACTTCCGTTCACGACGCTCGAAAAGCAGGCGTTGATCGAAGTCGACGGCATTCGCGAACGATTCGAAGCCTTGATCGAACTGTTTCGCTTCGCACGGATCGAGATGCAGTCGCGTAGAGTGCCGAATTCGGGGGTGTTTCACTGAATTTCGCACCCCATAAAACTTTCGCGATATTCGACGTAAATCGGCGATATTCACAGAATTTTCGAGATCCAAAATTCAGTAGAACGGCGCCTCGCCGCATCGCTGCGTCGCGCGAAGCTGCCTCAAGGCTTGGCGCGAAGTGTGCGGAATCGGAGAGCTCTCCAGAAAGCAAACAGTGGTTCTCCGACGGGGGAAGCCGTCGGCGGGCTGAACCGATTCGGTGTAGGGTGGAGTCCCGCGATCGACGGCGGCGACCGTTGCACGCCCGGCGACTCCATGCTCTACTCCGCCTCGCGTCGGAACGAGTTCGCTGGGAACCCGGCGTAAATGCCAAAAACCTCCAATAGAACGAAGTCTTATGAGCTCCCCCTGTAAGCTCTGGGACGGAGTGGTGCGCCGTCTGGAAGCCGAGATTCCGGCCTTCACGCTCGATGCGTGGGTTCGCCCCCTCATCGCCGAGAAGAACGGATCCGGCCTTCGCCTGACATGCCCGACTCCATTCCATCGCGATCGAGTTCGCGAACGGTTTCTCGGCCGCATCGCCGAATATGCGGGCGTGGAGGCCGGCCAGCCGGTCGAAGTCGAGTTCGTAGCCGCCGAAACGACCGCTTCGATCGATCATGGTCGCGCGGAAACCGCGCCGAAGCGGACCGCCGCGGGCGGCAATGACGGCGCCAGGAAGACCAGCCCGGCGCGCGCAACGCAGCGCGCGTTTCCGTACACGTTCGACAGTTTCGTGGTCGGCCCCTGCAACGCGCTCGCCCGCGAAGCTTCGGTCGCGGTCGCGCGCAGCGCGCAGAAATCGCTCCGCCTGCTCTACCTGAAATCCGAGACCGGCCTCGGCAAGACCCATCTCGCGCGCGCCATCGTGTCGGAATCGCGCAGCGGCAGCCGGCGCAACGCGCTCTACAGTTCGGCCGAAGCATTCACCAACGACTTCATGCAGTCGATCCGCAGCAAACAGATGGACCGCTTCAAGCAGCGTTACCGCGAGAGTTGCGACCTGCTCGTGATCGAGGACGTGCCGTTCCTCGCCTCGAAGAATGCCACCCAGCTCGAGCTCTTTCACACACTCACCCATCTGCTCGACAGCGGTGGCTGCGTGGTGCTGACCGGAAGCTGTCTGCCGCGAGAGATTCCGGGCATCGACGCGCGGTTGTCGTCCCAGATGACGGCCGGCCTGGTCGCCGAACTCGAGACTCCCAGCGCACAGGTACGGCGCAAGATCCTCCGCAGCAAGGCGGCGCGCGGCGGCGTCAGGCTCCCGGAAGACTGCCTCGACCTGCTCGTCGAACGCCTGCGCGGCAACGTTCGCGACCTCGAAGGCGTGCTGATCCAGCTCGTCTCGACTGCTTCGTTGATGAAGCGCCGGATCGACCTCGACCTCACCCAAGCGGCGCTTCGCAAGATCGGCGACTCCGCGGTCCAGGCCCATCACCTCGAGCCGCGTCACGTGATCGAGGTCGTTGCGGCATTCTTCCGCACCAACGCTGCGACCCTCGCCTCGCGCTCACGCCGACGCGACGTGTTGCTGCCGCGACAGCTCGCGATGTACCTGTGCCGGCGCTTCACGGACGCGTCCGTGAGCGACATCGCGCACTGCTTCGGGCGAAAGCACACCTCGGTCGCGAATGCCGAGAAGGTGATCGCGCGCGACATGCTCGAACGCGCGCCGCTGCGCTACCAGGTCGAGGCGCTGACCGAGCGGCTCGACGCGCTCGAGCGCGAGGCCCGGCACAGCATCGGCTCCGGCATCTGAACCGGAAACGCCGGATCGCGCGTCAGCCGCTCGCAGCGCGGACCGGCTTCCCGTCGCCCTCGGACCGCTGATGCTGCAGCCGCCAGCGTTCGGGGCCCGCGAGGTCGCGCTCGATCGCCGGCTCGAGTGACGGCGGATCCTTTTCGGGGTCGTCGAAGCGCGCCACCGTTCCGTAGGTCGTGCTGCGCTGGACCGGAATGCGCCCGACCTCGCGAATCAGCCGGCGCATCTCCTCCGCGGGCAGGTTCTCGCCGTGCTGCGATCCGGACTCGCGACTGATCGATTCCTCCATCAGCGTGCCGCCCATGTCGTTGGCCCCCGACATCAACGCCATCTGCGCAAGCTTCGGGCCCATCTTGACCCACGACATCTGGATGTTCGTGATCCACGGCCGCAGGAACAGCCTCGACACCGCAATCAGTCGGATGTCTTCGGGCATCGACGCGCCCGAACGCGCATTCATGTGGTTGAACAAGATGTTGCGCTCGTGGATGAAGCCGAGCGGGACGAACTCCGTGAAGCCACCGGTCCGCTTCTGGATCTCGCGGAGCAGGCCCAGGTGGTTCGCAACGTGCTCGTGACTCTCGATGTGGCCGTACATCAGGGTGCTCGTCGACGGCAGCCCGACGCCGTGTGCGGCCTCGACGATCTCGATCCAGCGATCCGTCCGGAGCTTGTTCGGCGAAACGATCTTGCGGATCTCGTCGTCGAGGATCTCCGCCGCGGTCCCCGGCATGCTCCCGAGTCCCGCATCCATCAGCCAGCGAAGGTACTCGGGCAGCGGCATGTCGCTCTTCCGGTGCCCGAAATCGATCTCCTCGGGGGAGTAGGCGTGGATGTGGAGGTCGGGGAACTCGCGTTTGACCGCAACGAGGATCTCGTGATAGTGGCGATGATCCTTGTTGGGGTGGATTCCGCCCTGAATGCAGACTTCGGTCGCACCGCGGTCGACCGCGTTGCGCGCCTTGGCGACCAGCGTCGCCATGTCGTGATCGTAGACGTCGGCGTCCTCTTTGTGACGCGAGAAGCCGCAGAACGAGCAGCCCACGTAGCAGACGTTCGTGAAGTTGATGTTGCGCGTGATCACGAAGCTGACGTCGTCGCCGTTGTCTTCGCGGCGCGCCAGATCAGCCGCGCGCATCAGCGCGAACAGGTCGGCGCCTTCGGCGCGCAGCAGCACCGCGGCATCGCGGGTGCTGAGTTCGCGACCCGCGAGCGCGTCGTCGAGGATGCGCACCACTTCCGAGCTCACGTCGGAAAAGAGCCGTTCGAGAATCATGCCGCCTCCACCCGCGCGCCCGGCTTTGACGGTCGCGCATAGCCCGAAGCATCGGCGAGGCGAAGTGCCGCCTCCCGTACTCGCGGCTCGAAAAAGTCGGGACGATCGAGGAGAACCCGCGGATAGACGGGGAGTCGCTCGACCAGCCTCTGCCCCGCAGCTTCGGTCCGGCGGCGGAGCTCGGCGAGCTCGGGCCACGGCGCTTCGGGGTTGATGAAGTCGATCGTGACCGGAGAAACGCCGCCCCAGTCGTTGAGCCCGGAGCGCAGCAGGCGCTCGAGCACCTTCGGGGCGAGGTTCGGTGGCGCCTGCACGTTCATCTCCGGTCCGAGGATCAGCCGTGCCAGCGCGGTCCAGCCCGCGATTTCGTCGTCGTCGACCGCGGCTACGCCATGCATCCGCGTACCGGGCTTCGGGTGAAAGGGCTGCACGATCACTTCCTGGATGTGGCCGAACCGGTCATCGAGGTCGCGGATGGTCCGCAAGGTATCGACGCGCTCGGCGGTGTTCTCCCCGATGCCGAGCAGGATTCCACTCGTGAACGGAATCGCCAGTGCACCGGCCTCCTCGTGCATCCGAATGCGAACGGCCGGATCCTTGTCGGGTGCGTAGTAGTGGGCCTCGCCCTTGCCGCGGAGCCGCTCGCTCGTCGTCTCCAACATCAGTCCGAGCGATGCGTTCCAATGACGCAGCTGCGTCATTTCAGCCGCACTCAGGATGCCCGCATTGGTGTGCGGCAACATGCCGCCCTCGAACGCAACCCGGCAGGCCCGCACCAGGTGCTCGGCCGTGGTCGCGAGCCCGCGCTCCGCCAACCAGGCGCGATGCGACTTGTACGCGATTTCGGGTTTGTCGCCGAGGCAGAACAACGCCTCGATACAGCCCAGGCGAACCGCAGCGCGCACGGCTTCAGCGACCTCGTCCAGGCTGTAGGTCTTCGCGGCCGGGTCGTCGGGAAGCTTCGCGAAGACGCAATACGCGCAGCGGTCACGACAGAGATTCGTGAGCGGGATGAAGAGGTTGCGCGAGACGCTGACGATGTCACCGTGGCCGCGGCGCTTGCTCTCGAAGGCTCCCTCGAGCAGGGCATCGAGCACGCCCGGCACGCGCAGGCTGCTCCCGAGCCGCTCGGCGGGCGCGTCCGCGAGTCGGCCGCAATCCACCGCTTCGGCGACGAGGCGCTCGGCCTCGTCGCGGGCGAGCGGACCGGCGGCGCGCGCCCCGCTAGACATCGTCGATCCCGACCCAGCTGCGCAGGTCGCCCGGATCCGACCGGTGCAGGAATTCGCCGGCCGGCAGGCCTTCGGGGTTGCGGTCGCGGATCGCCGTCAACAGTCCGGTCAGGACCGGGACCATCTGCTCGCCCGGAACGCGTCCGTAGAGCTCGCGGGCAATCCTCGAGCCCTCGCGCGACCCGCCGACGAGGATCACGTGGTCGTTCTTCCCGTAGCCGAAGATTCCGATCTCCGCGGTCGGCGGCCTCGCACAGCCGTTCGGGCAACCCGTCATCCGGATCACCACGTCGACATCGCCGAGCCCGGCCGCCTCGAGCGCATCGACATAGACGGGCAGGACCCGCTCGGCTTCCGTCATCGCCAACCCGCAGGTCGGCTTCGCCGGACACGCCATCGAATTCGCGCGCAGGATCGACACGCTCGACGGGTCGCGAACGCCGTGTTCCGCGAGTAGCCGCTCGAGTGCCGCGCGATCGGGTACGTTGCAGAGCAGGACATCCTGCTGCGGCGTGAGCCGAACCTCGAGGTCGAACGCCTCCACCGCAGCACGAATGCCCGAGCGCAGCGCGGCGTCGATCCGGCCGTTCTCGACCGAAATGCCGTAATAGCCGTTGCCGCCGCGTTGCTCGTGCCAACCGAGGTGCAGATCCATCGGCGGCAGCGGCCGCGGCTCGGCTGCTTCGAGAGCGATCCCGAAACGCTCGCGCAGTTCGCGCTCGACCCGCTCGACGCCGAGCCGACGCAGCGTGTACTTCCAGCGCGCCTGGCGGCGGTCCTTACGCTCGCCGTTCTCCTTCTGGAGGATCACGATGCCGCGCACGGCTGCGACGATCTGATCGCGCGGAATGCGGCCGAAGTACAACGCGGGCAATGCCGCAGTCTTCGGCATGTTGTGCGTGAGCCCGAGCCCTCCACCGGTGTAGAGATCCCAGACGCTGCCGTCGGGCTCGGCCGGCACCAGGCCGACGTCCTGGGTGAGAACGTCGACCGAGTTGTCGGTCGGGTGCGCGAAGGCGACCTTGAACTTGCGCGGCAGATAGTGCGCGCCGTAGAGCGGCTCTTCCGGATTGATGGGCCGCGTGTTCCGGCCGTCGTCCTCGGACAGGAAGATCTGGAAGTAAGCGCTCGTCCTCGGTGCCAGAGCCTCAGCGACTTCCTCGGCGAGCTGCTTGGAGGCGACGTCGTACGCGGGGTCGAGTCCGTCGATCGGTGATCCCATCACGTTGCGGTTCACGTCGCCGCACGCGGAAAGCGTGCCGTGATCGCGGTACTCGCGATTCAGATGCCGCACGAGCGGCGCCAGCTGCGGACCGTAGACGTGGTGGTACTGGATGCCCTGGCGCGAGGTCACGCGAATCGTACCGTCGGCAAAACGCTCCGCGGCGTCGTCCAGCGCGAGCCATTGTGCGGCCGTGAAGCCACCGCCGCCCGGAGCCTTGATGCGAACCATGAAGAAGAAGTCCTTGAGCTTCTTGCCGCGGTCGCCGCGCGCCTGCTGCTTGTAGATGCCGAAGAATTTCGAGAGCTCCTTGGCGCCTCCCGACAGGGTTTCGGCCTCGCCGCTGTCGAGGGAGCGGACCTCGTCGAGGAAGGTGTGCACCTCGCCCTTCGCGGAGACGTAGAACAGGCCCTGACTCTCGACCTTGATCCGTTCGTTCGCCGACATCTTCTCGAGGTCGGCGCCGCTCGCGAGCGTGATGGGAGGCGCAGCCGGCTTCTCGGCAGCCATGGAGGATCCTCTTGTTCGGGAACGAACCAGCCTAACGCAGCCGGTTTCGCGCTCAAATTCCGGATTCTTCTACTGTTGTACTAGTACCGAAGAATCAGTCCAAGTCACTGCGACTCCTGGAGATTTTTATCCCCGCATAGTCGAGAACCCCGGCGATGGGCTTGGGTTTTCGCACCGTGACCGTAACAGCGTCCACCGGGAACCGGGTGAGGATCGCCTCGGCGATGCGCTCCCCCAGAGCCTCCACGAGCCGGTGCTCGTGGTTGCCCGCGACATCCTCGACCACCTCGAAGATCCGCTCGTACTCGATGGTCCGACGAATCTGGTCGCTGGTTCCGGCGGGACGCAGGTCGCACATCACCTCGAGGTCGAGAGTCACGGGTCTGCGCATTCGGCGCTCGGCAGCCGTGACCCCGAGGGCCGCCGGTATCTGGATGCCTTCGAGGAGGATGATGTCGCTCATGGGCCTGCTCCGTTCTATCGTGGCGGACTGTATCCCAAGTTTCCCGAGGAAGATCGATGGAGTTCGACGTCATCAAGAAGCTGGAAGCCAGCCAATTCCTGCCCGTGGTCAAGCGCCACCCCGTCGCGCTTCGCGAAGGGCGCGGCTCCCGGGTGCGCGACATCGACGGCCGGGAATTCATCGACTTGATGGCCGGCTGGGGGGTGACCTGCATCGGTCATTGCCACCCGACGCTCGTCGAGGCGATTTCCAGCCAGGCGGGTCGGCTGATGCAGACCACCAACATCTTCTACACCGAGCCCCAGGCCGAGCTCTGCGAGCGCCTCGACGCGGCCACGCCCGAAGGCATCACGCGCAGCTTCCTGGTGAACTCGGGCACCGAAGCGACCGAGGGCGCGATCAAGCTCGCCCACCGCGCGACCCGCCGACGAAAATTCGTCTCGACCGAGAACTCCTTCCACGGCCGGACGATCGGAGCTCTCGGCGTGATCGGGCAGGAGAAGCAACGCGCTCCATACCTGCCGCTCCTCAACACCCCGACGGTGATTCCGTTCGACGATCTCGCGGCGGCCGCCAAGGCGATCGACGGCGAAACCGCCGCAATCATCGTCGAGCCCGTGCAGGGCGAGGGGGGCGTCAACGTTCCGAGCGACGGCTATCTCTCGGGCCTGCGCGAAATCTGCGACACCAACGGCGCGCTCCTGATCGTCGACGAGGTCCAGACCGGTATCGGGCGCACCGGCCGCATGCTCGCGCTCGAACACGACGATGTGCTCCCCGATATCATCACGCTCGGAAAGGGGCTGGGCGGCGGCTTCCCGGTCGCGGCCTTCATGACGACCGAGACGGTCGCAGCGACCGTGCAGCTCGGCGACCACGGCACCACCTTCGGCGGCAACCCGCTCGCGTGCGCGGCCGCAAATGCGGTCTTCCAGGTGATCGACTACGAGGGGCTCGTCGAACGCGCGGCCTACCTCGGTGCCGAACTCATCGAGAAGCTCGAGCATTTCGCGGCGGCGAACTCCGAACTCGTGGAAACCGTGCGCGGCCGCGGCCTGCTCGTCGGCCTGGTGCTGCGCGACACCGAACTCGCCGCGTCGATCCCGGCCCGCGCGCTCGAATCGGGAATTCTCGTCAACGTCACCGCGGGTCGCGTCGTGCGCTTCTTCCCCGCGCTCAACATCCCGCACAAAGACCTGTGGGAGGCGACGGAACGCGTGCTCGAACTGATCGCCCGCTGACGCCCCGGTCCGGCGCGCCCCGTCCGACACCCGGATCAGCCGTCCGTCGCGGCTTGTTTCACGACGACCAGGAACTCGATGTTCTCCTGCGCGGCGAATTTCACGACGGACTCGAGGAACGAGGTCTCCTGCTCGCCCGGAATCTGCGCACATTCGAGTCGAAACACCACCGGCGCGCCCGCGTATTGCGGGTAATCGTGCTCGAGGTTGCCGCCGAGCGCGTACTGCAGATACGAGTTGAATTTCTCCTCGATCTGGCGAATCTGGTTCGGCGCGCTCCCCCAGCTCCGCGGTTCGAGCATCGTGAGCACCACCGCACCCGTCTCCGCGTCGCGTGATATCAGGTCGATCACCTTGGGATTGTGAACGCCGCGCTCTTCCATCGGCTGATCCGTCATCGATACCACCCCTCAGCCGCCGTACATGCCGCCGTTGACGTGGATCACCGTACCGTTCACGTAGCTGCCGCGCGTCGCCAGGAACGCCACGACGTCCGCGATTTCGTCCGCCCGCCCCATGCGACCCTGCGGGACCTTCGCGAGGATTTCACGTCGGATCTCCTCGGGCAGCTCGTGCGTCATGTCGGTGTCGATGAAGCCCGGCGCGACCGCGTTCACGAGGATTTCACGACCCGCGAGCTCCTGTGCGAGCGACTTGACGAACGCGTCGAGTCCGGCTTTCACCATCGTGTACGGTATCTGGCCCGCGTTGCCCGTGTGCCCCACCACGCTCGAGACGTTCACGATGCGACCCGCACGCTGGCGCAGCATGAAACGGCGCAGTACGAGCTTGGTGAGATACCAGGTCGCGCGCGCCATCGCAGCGACGCGGTCGTAGTCGTCGAGCTTCATCGACAACATCGGCGCATTGACGTTGAAGCCCGCATTGTTGACCAGCACGTCGACCCGACCGGCGGTGTCCTTCAACTCCCTGACGAGCCCGTCGATCGCGTCGCTGTCGGCGAGATCGGCCCGGATGGCGAATGCATTTGGAAGCTCGGCGACGAGAGCCTGCGCGGACTTCTCGCTCGACCGATAGTGCACGCCGACCCGGAAGCCTTCGGCCGCGAGCGCGCGGCAGCACGCGGACCCGATTCCGGTCCCGCCTCCGGTGACCAGCGCCACCGGAGTCGTTTCGTTCGCTTCGCTCATCGAGTCACTCCCGAGATGTGTTCTCCACCGTCCACGCGAATGACCTCGCCGTTGATCCACGCCGCTTCGTCGGTCGCGAGCAGTGCGATCACGTCGGCGACGTCGCGCGGCGTGGTCAGGCGGTGGAATGGGTTGCGAATGCGCGCCTGGGCCTTCATGTGGTCACTGCCCGGGATCGCGGCGAGCGCGGGGGTTTCGGTGATGCCGGCCTGGATCACGTTGCAGCGGATGCCGAACGGCGCGTACTCGACCGCGATCGACCGCGCCAGCGACTCCAGCCCGACCTTCGCAGCCGCCACGGCAGCGTAGCCCTTCCACGCCACCTCGTTGCCCTCGCTCGTGAGTCCGAACACGCGCGCGTCGTCGGCGAACAGGCCGCGACCGAAGATTCCCTGCACCCAGCCGAGCAGGCTCGTTCCCATGGCGTGGATCGTGCGCGAAAAATCGTCCTCGTCGAGAAAGTGCTTGTCCGAGTACACGGGCGGGCTCGCGAGCGCGTGTACGGAAGCGTCACCCTCGGCAAAGAGCTCATCGAGCGCGGACTGCACCTTCTCGGGATCGCTGCCGAGCTTGCGTGCGAGATCCGCGACCGAACTTCGCGGTGCCGGCGCCTCGGGGGTCAGGAGCTTCAGGTTCCCGAACGCGATCGAGTGCAACAACACGCGCACGCGCCCCGACTCGCCGAAGATCGTCGCGAGCTCGTCCAACACCGCGTCGCGCTTGTCCGCGGACAGCGCATCGGTATTGAAGGTCCGCAACTCCACTCCGCTCTCGCGCAGCTTCTCGAATTCGGGCTCGATTGCGGCCAACAACGCGCGCCGATCGCGATGGACCAGACACAAGTTCATTCCACGTTCTGCCAATGCCTGCGCACTCGCGAGTCCGAAACCGCTCGATCCGCCGAGGATCACGGCCCATTGTCCGGCTTCGAATCGTCCGATCACACGGCGCTCCTTCAGGGGATGGAGGGGGAGGCTAGCGGGTGGGGATGTCGATGTCGGCAAGCACGCCCTCGAGGTCCGCGAGAGTCGCTCTTACGACGCTGGTTCCGGGAGGCAGCCCCTCGTCGAGTCGCTTGAAATAGCGCTTGTCGGTACGGCCCTCGACGATCACCACGATGCCACGGTCGTCCTCGGATCGGATCAGCCGCCCCGCCATCTGTTTCAGGTTGAGGAGCATCTTTCCCATCGTGTAGCGCGAGAAGGCGTCACCACCGTCACGTTTGATCAACGCCTCGCGGCGCTTGCGCAGCTCGGTCGGCACCTCGAACGGCAGCTTTTCGATCACGACCGCCTGCAACGCGGTGCCCGCGATGTCGAGGCCCTGCCAGAAGGTGCGCGCGCCGAGCAGGACGCCTCCGCCGTCTGCGCGCGCGAAACGCTCGACCAGGCCGGCCGGATCGTCGGTCGCACGCCGCGGCGAAAGGATGTCGTAACCCTCGCCCCGCAGCCTCGCCGCGAGCTTTGCGTCGACGTCGCGCATTCGGCGCAAGCTGGTGAACAAGCCCAGCGTTCGACCGCCGAGCAGATGGACGAGCTTCGCGAGCGTCGCGGTGGTTTCCTCGACCAGGTCGCCCTCACTCGAAAAAGCCACGACCCGCATGTGGCGCGCGTAATCGAAGGGACTGTCGACCTGCATCCGCGTGACGTTCTCGCTGTCGGGCAGGTCGATCTCGAGCTCGCCGAGCGCCGCGTACGAATCGCCGCCCACGAACAGGCTCGCCGACACGCACGCGAGCGCTTCGAGCTTCGCCGCAAATCCCTCGTGAAACGCCTGCGCGGGCGAAACCGAACGGATCACGAGGCGCCAGCGATCGAACGGCGGCTCGAGACGCTCGAAGGCCGCGACCGAATCCGTCATCGCGTCGCCGAAGGCTTGCAGCAGGCCGAGACCGGCGTCACGCAGCGCAGCCGTCGTACGTGCGACCGAGAGATCCTCGCCTTCGTCGGGGTCGTTCGCTCGCTCCGCGTCGAGGTCGTCCGCGATATCCGCCACCGCGGTCAGGCGCTGTGCCAACGAACGCGCGAGTGCGGCGGCATCCGGAAAGATCTTCTCGGCATGGGCGGGCAGCTGCACTTCGCCGAACTCGCTGGCGCGATCGCGGAGCGAACGGCCGAGCGCGACGAGGTCCTGGGCGATCGCGCGTCGCCAGGCGCGAACGTCCGTCGCGACCGCACGCAGCTTCCCCTTCGCGAGGAGCGCCGAGCCGCGCTTGCCGTCGATCGGTCGCCCGAACAGCTCGTCGAAGCGCTCGAGCACTTCGGCCGGTTGCACCTCGATCGAGTAGACCTCGTCGGCGACCGTGACGAGTTCGTGTGCCTCGTCGACGATTGCGTGTGTGAAATTCGGGTAATCCGGGGGCCAACGCAGCAGCAGATCGTGATTCGCGACCACGAGCTGAGCCTGCCCGAGCGCTGCCCGGCGGCGCCCGAACGGGCAGGCGCGCTCGGCCGCGCACTGCTCGCGGCTGCACTGCTCGGCGCGTGCCGCGACCGAACGTCTCAGCAGGTCGCGCAGCGCCGGAAAGCGCCACAGCAGCGCACCCGGCAGCGTTCCGACCTCTCCGTGTGGACGCAGATGTGCGCAACTGAACAAGGACGCATAGGCCATGCGATCGTCGGCGAAGATCGACGGCTCGCGCCCTTCGTTGAGCACCTGCTCGGTGCGGCGCGCGCACACGTAGTTGGCTCGACCCTTGATCGACACCGCGCGCAGCTCCGGGTACCCCAGCATCGCGGCCGCAGCCGGAATGTCCTTTTCGAGCAACTGGTCCTGCAGCAATTTGGTGCGCGTCGAAATCATCAACGGGTCGCGGATGCCGCCCGCGGCGCGCTCCATCGCGAACGGGATCGCGGCGGCCAGGTAGGCGAGCGATTTCCCCACACCGGTGCCGCCTTCGAGTAGGAGCGTTCCGCCGCCGTCGAGAGTTCGCACGAACTGGCGCGCCATCCGCACCTGCTCGTCGCGCACGCGATAGTTCGGGAAGTGCCGCCGCCCGCGATCGACATCCGAGAGCGCCGCCGCAATCGCGTCTTCGTCGAAGGGTACGCGCGATTCGTCGCTCGCGGGGATGGCAACGAATTGCGGCGGCACCAGGTCGGCGCCGGGCAGTCTTCGGTTCGCGAGGAGCGGAAGCCAGGCTGCATCGGGCGCGTAGGTTTCGAGCGCGGAACGCGCGACCGCGAAGCGGCGGTCGCCGGCGGCCGCGGAGGCAGCGGCGGACGACATGACACGAACGGTATCGAGCGCATCCGAGAGCGCACGATGGCGCTCCTCGCGACCGAACAGCTCGCGCGTGAAGCTCTCGAGCCTGAGATCGGGCGCGTCCGGGTACGCGATCGCGAGCAGGTCCTGGGTGTCGAGGTATCGCGCCCCGCCGAGCGGCTCGGCAACGCAGCGAGACAGGAAATGCTGCTCGAACTGCGCGTTGTGGGCGACGATCGCGCGGCCCGAGAGCGCGGCGGCGATCGGCTTCGCGAGTTCCTCGATCGGAGGCGCGTCGGCGACGTCTTCGTCGACGAGGCCGGTAAGCCGCTGCACCGCCAGCGGGATTTCGCGTACCGGCCGCACCAGGCTCTCCGCGGTCGTGAACGAAGCGGCGCCCGGATCGAGCAGCACTGCGCCGAATTCGAGAATGCCGACGTCGGGATCGTCGGGCAGCCCGGTCGTCTCGAGGTCCACGATCGCGAGCGGACCGGTGGCGCGCAAGAACTCGTCCAACGCGTCCAGATCGACTCCTAGATCCCCCGACGCGTGCTCCGCAACAGCGAGGGGTGCGAGTACGCCGGCGCTAGACGTAGATGCCTCCCCCATACTCGCGGTCCTGGCGGATCTTCACGTTCACCAGTGCGGGCTTGCCGCTCGCGGCGGCGCGGTCGAGCGCCGGCCGGATGTCTTCGGGCGCCTCGACGAACTCACCGTGCCCGCCGAGCGCCTCGACCACCTTGTCGTAGCGCGTGTAGTCGAGCAGCGTCGCCTGCAGGTTGTCCCAGCCGTAGATGGCGCCCTGCGGCCGCATCATCTGCCCCCACGCGGCGTCGTTCCCGATCACGCCGATGATCGGCAGTCCGAACCGCACCGCGGTGTCGAACTCCATGCCGTTCAATCCGAACGAACCGTCGCCGTAGACGATCACGACGCGACGCCCCGGGTGCGAGAGCTGGGCCGCAAGCGCAAACGGCATGCCGACGCCGAGCGTTCCGAGCGGGCCCGGATCCATCCACGAGCCCTCGCTCTTGACCGGAATGATCTTCGCCGCGGTCGCGACGATGTCGCCGCCGTCGCCGATGACGATCGGGTCGCCGAGGGTGTCGAGCCAGTCGCGAACCTCCCGACACATCCGCTGCGGATCGATCGGGGTCTCGTTGCTGTCGAGAGCGGCCTGCACCTTGGCCTCCGCCTCCGCTTCGATCTCGCGCAGCTCGTCGCGCCAACCCGAGAAATCGAGGGTCGCACCCTGGTGCTTGAGCTCGTCGAGCAGCAACTCGAACGAGTTCGCGAGGTTGCCGACCAACCCCACGTCGGTCTGCCGGTTCTGGCCGATCAGCGTCGCGTCCATCTCGAGCTGGATGATCTTCGCGTCTCGCGGAATCGTCTGGCCGAAGCGCATCCGGAAATCGAGCAGCGTACCTGCGAGCACGATGCAGTCGGTCTTCTCGAGGGCCTGGCGCCGCGACCGAAGCAGGAATTCGGGTGATGCGGGCGGCACGCTGCCGCGCCCCATGCCGTTGGTGAAGGTCGGGATGTGGATCTCGCTGATGAAGCGGTTCAGCTGCCCGCTCGCACGCGACCACTTCACGCTGGTGCCGGCCATCAACATCGGGCGCTCGGCTGTCGAGAGCAGCTCGATCGCCTCGCGCGCGTCGACCCGGTCGGGCGACAAACGAGGCGGTTCGGTACGGATGCGCGGAATCGGTGCCAGCGACTCGTCGACCGAGCCCATGAAGATGTCCATCGGAATTTCGAGATAGGCGGGGCCCGGAATGCCCGATACCGCGTGCCGAATCGCGAGCTCGATGTACTCGGGTATGCGATGCGTCTGGTAGATTGCGTCCGCGAACTTCGTAATCGGTCGCACCACACCGATGTGATCCATTTCCTGGAGCGAACCACGGCGCAGATTTTCGAACGGACCCTGGCCACCGAACACGAGGATCGGTGAATTCGCCCGCCAGGCGTTCGCGATACCCGTCACACCGTCGGTGACGCCCGGACCGGCCGTGATCGCGGCGACGCCGATCTTGCCCGGGTTGCAGCGCGCCCACGAATCCGCCGCGTGGACGGCCGCCTGCTCGTGCCGTACGTCGATGATCTTGATGCCCTGCTCTACGCAACCATCGTAGATCGGCATGATATGGCCGCCGGAGAGGGTGAAGATACACTCGACACCGGCTTGCTTCAGGGCACGGGCGGCCAGTTTGCCGCCGTGAACGTCGGACATGGGGGTACCTCGGTGCTGGTGAGAGCACCGACGGTATCACCCCATGCGACGATCGGTCAACGCTCGGGAATCCCGGCGTTTGGGCTCAGCGGTTCACCGCGAAATCGACGCGTCGATTCCACTTCCATGCCGATTCGTCGTGACCCGCCACGGCGGGCTTGGCCTCGCCGAAGCTCACGGTTCGCAGTCGCGACGAAGGAACGCCGAGGTCGACCAGATACTTCTTGGTCGAAACCGCGCGCCGCTCGCCCAGCGCGAGGTTGTACTCCTCGCTGCCGCGTTCGTCGGTATTGCCCTGAAGCGTCACGACTCCGAGGTTCTCCTGGGCGAGGATCGAATCGGCATCGATCTTGAGGTTCCCGCGCTGATCTCCGCGAATCGTCGCATCGTCGAAATCGAAGTAGATCGTCTTCAACTCTGCGAGTTCTTCGGTCACCACCGTCTCGACGGCGCCGGTGTCGGTCTGGAACTCACCGCTGCCATCGCCGCTGCCGGCCGTCTTGGAAGGGCCTGTCTGCTGACAACCAATCGATGCCAGCGCCAGACCCAGAATCGCAACCACAACTAGAGCAGTGGATCGTCGCTCCATGCGTTCCTCCGTGAAACTCTGATGATTCAAATGTACGATCGGGCAAGACTCTCCGGTCCACCCGCGAACGCCGTTACCCGTTGATTACGAGAGCCCGCACCACCCCCCGTTGGCGTGTAGTGTGGGGGGTTCGGCCACGGCCCGCAAGGAGTGAACGCTGTTCCGTCCGGATTGGAATTCAGCGCGTGGGGATTTCCCCTATGCCAGTCCCTGGTGCACCGCATACTCGGCCACCAGCGTGGCCCCCTTCGCCGCGCCCATCTTGGTGTTGTGCGAGAGCAGTACGAACCGGACACCGTTGCCGAGGACGACGTCCTCGCGCAACCGACCCACGACCGTCGTCATGCCGTCGTTCAGATAGCGATCGATTCGCGGCTGCGGGCGATACGGATCCCCGGATACCTCGATCAGGTTCGGCGGCGACGAAGGCAGCCCCAGACTCGTGAATTCGTGCCCGAAACCCCGCATCGCCTCGGCCACCGCAGCGAGTTCGACCGCGCTGCCGAGGCCGACCGTCACCGCCTCGGTGTGGCCATCGCGGACATTCACCCGCGTGCATGTCGCGGAAACGGGCAGATCGAGCGGCACGATCTCGTCTCCCTCCAGCTTCCCGAGGATCTTCGAGGTCTCGCTCTGGACCTTCTCTTCTTCCTTCGGGATGTAGGGGATCACGTTGTCGAGCACATCGAGCGCGATCACGCCCGGGCTCCGCCCGGCACCCGACAGTGCCTGCATCGAAGTCATCACGACGGCAGTCAGGCCGAACGCCTGCGCGAGCGGCGCCAATGCAACGACCAGCCCCGTCGTGGTGCAGTTCGGAATCGGGAGCACGAAGCCCTTCCATCCCCGCTCGCGTTGTTGGCGCTTCACCAGCGCCACGTGGTCGTGATTCACGCCGGGAACCACGATCGGGACGTCGGCCTCATAGCGGAAAGCCGACGAGGTCGAGATCACCGGGACCTCCGGCGCGAGCTTCTCCTCGAGCGCGCGCGCCGAATCGCTCTCGACGGCGGAGAAGACCAGATCGATGTCCGAGACGTCGAGGTGCTGGGCATCGACGACCTCGCGCTCCGCGAAGCCGGCCGGGAGCGGCTCCTCGCAGCCCCAACGCAGCTGGCCCGCCTCGCTCGTGATGGCCTTGCGGTAGGTCTTCCCGGCGCTCTTCGGGCTCGCGGCCAGGGCCACGACCTCGAACCAGGGGTGATCTTGGAGCGAAACCAGGAACTGCTGGCCGGCCACTCCGGTCGCTCCGACTACGGCGACGCGCCTTCGCGGGTTGTCTTCCATTGTTGCGAACCTTCCGGGAAGCTCCGGACGACCGTGGATTCGGCGCATCGGAGGGCCGTGTTGTTAGCGAATCTGGGCCTCTGGAGCCATCGAGCGCGGCTCGACGCGGCTCAACGCCCCTGGAAGCGGGGCCGACGCTTCTCCAGGAACGCCCGCACCCCCTCCTGATAGTCGTCGCTCTCGAGGCAAGCGCGAATCTCGGCGCGAGTCGCTCGGGTGTCGCGCTCCGCCTCGGGAAGCCCGAGCTCGCGAATCACCCGTTTCGCGGCCCGCACCGTCAGCGGCGCATTGCCCGCGATCGTCTGCGCGGTCGCACGCACATTCGACTCGAGATCGGCCTTGGGTACGACCGCGTTCACGAGTCCGACCCGCAGCGCCTCGTCGGCGGTGAAGCGACGCGCGGTGAAGAGCACGTCGCTCGCGACCGCGGGCCCGACCAGACGCACGAGCTGCGCGAGCCCGCGGTCGCCGTAGCCGAGCCCCAGCTTCGCTGCGGGTATCCCGAACTCCGCGTCGGGTGACGCAAACCGCAGGTCGGCGCAGAGTGCGAGCGCGGCGCCGCCGCCCACACAGAAGCCGTGCACCATTGCGATCAACGGCTTGCGAAGGCCGCTCAGGGCATCGAAAGCCTGCTGGTTCAACGCGTCGTATTCGCGTGAATTCTCGGCGGTGCGCAGGCGCTCGAATTCCGAGATGTCGGCACCCGACACGAAGGCCACCTCGCCCGCGCCGCGCATCACGACCACGCGGACCGCGTCGTCCGCGTCGAGCTCCCGCACGGCCTTTGGTATCGCCTGCCACATCTCGACCGTGACGGCATTCCTGCGCCCGATCTGGTCGAACACGATCCAACCGATCGCGCCGTCGCGCTCCACCCGAATTCGTCCCCGCATGGCGGCCAAATCTAGCCGTGTCCGGAGCGTCAGTCGATTCGCGCGAGTGCGTCGCCGAGAGTCTTCGGATCGAGCCAGATGTGGAAATCGCTGCGAACGTCGGCGAAACGGATCGTGCCGCGGCGATCGATCAGATAGCTGGCCGGGTGGGCGACTCCCACTTCGATCGGCTCGGGATCCTGCTTGAGCAGCCCGAGATCCGTTATCACGCGGCTCTCCGGATCGGCGATGAAGTAGATCCGCTCGCGAAGCTGCGCCTCGTCGATGAAGCGGAGCGTCTTCGCGTTGATCTGGTTCTCGGCCATCACGTAGAGGATTACGAGGTCATCGACCTTGGCGAAGGCCTGCCGCAGCTCCACGAGCCGCGCCTTGGTGTAGGGTCACCAGTCGACACTGCGCTCGAAGGTGATCAGCACCCGCTTGCCGCGGAAATCGGCGATCCTGAGTCGCGCACCATCGATCGTCGTCAGCTCGAGGTTCGGCATCGGGTCACCGACCCGCAGCTTCGCACTCTCGATGTCGGCACGAGCTTCGGGATCGACTCCCCGCCGTCCCAGCTTCGTCGCCGGCAGCGCCCAATTGAGTGCGAGCAAGCCGACGATCACGAGACTGCCGAGCCAGCGCCGCATCAGGTGCTCGCCCGTTCGACTGCGGCCCGCGCCGGCGGACGAAGCCACAGGAACGCGAGCGCGAGGATCAGGAAGGCGGTCGCCTCGACGCGCAGCGCCTCCCCGGGGAAGACGTAGTAGTCACCCACGATCCACGCCGCCATCCGAATCACGGCGCCCAGAACCAGCGCAAATGCGGTCGCGGTCCCGACCGAATGCCCGATCTCGGGGTGCTTCGCCGCGCCGATCAGGCAACCGCCCCAGCCGACCAGCGCGAAGCCCGCGAACGCGACGAAATAGAAACCGACCGGGCCGGTCGGCACCATCACGTCGCTGCCCGGCGAGTGGTACGCGAAGAAGCCGAGAATCGATGTGACGCCCACGAGCACGAATGCCGTTCCCAGCAGGCCGCACAAGAATCGGTAGACCCGGTGCCCCACCCCGGTCGATGTAGCAGAACGATCCGCCGATGGCTCGGGATCCGCACGCGCGGAGAGGGCCGACAGCTCGGATCTGGCGGGTCGGAGCAGTAGAAGCGGAATTCGATACCATGCCTGGACGATGGCGATCCGCACTCGATCGAATCCGTACGAGGTCTACTGCCCGCACTGCTCGGTCACCTTTCCGGTCGGCCAGAAGAACTGCATCCACTGCGGTGGGCGGCTCGCGAGGGAGCGCCTCGAGCCGGGCGAATTCACCACCCCCTTCGAAGCAGCGGAAGAGGATCCGGACGAAACCGTCACCCGGCGGTCGAGCTGGTCGCCGCTCGCCTTGATCTGGCTGCTGTTGTTCGTCGGCGGCACCATCTACCGCTCCTGCGCAGGCGAGTAAGACGTACCGCCTCGGATCCGCGCCATGAGCCGACACCCGAAATCACAGCTCGCAATCCTGCGCTTTTCCGGCGAGCTCAGCACCAAGGCGCGAGCGACGCGTTACCGCTTCACACAGCGCCTGCTGCAGAATCTCCGCGACGCGCTCGAGTCACAGGGTATCGAGCCCGGGATCGAGATCTCCCACGACCGGATCTTCGTCGAGCTGCCCGAGGGCGCGAGCGAAGAAGTGCTCACGCGTGTCTTCGGAATCCAGTCGGTCTCGCGCGCGGAGCGTTGCGAAGTCGCGGGACTCGCAGACATCGTGCGCCATGGCGAGGCCCGATTCCGCGAACACGTGCGCGGCAAGCGCTTTGCGGTGCGCGCGCGCCGGGTGGGGAACCGCCGCGCGGGCGACCTCCGCTCCGCGGACGTCATGCGCGAGCTCGGCAGCGCGTTGCTGCCGTTGTCGGCCGGCGTCGACCTCGACAACCCCGAAGTGACCGTCCAGCTCGAGATGTCGGGGAACGAGGTCTGGTTCTTCTCGGAACGGATCCCCGCACAGGCCGGGCTGCCGCTCGGCGTCGAGGGGCGCGCGGTCGCGCTGGTCTCGGGGGGCTTCGATTCAGCCGTCGCTGCGTGGTACCTGCTCCGGCGAGGCGTCTCGCTCGACTACGTGTTCTGCAACCTCGGCGGCGCGACCCACCACCTCGGCACGCTGCGCGTGACCAAGGTGATCGCCGACCAGTGGTCGTACGGTGACCGTCCCCGCTTCCACACCGTCGAGTTCGGACCGATCGTCGAGGAGTTGAAGACCCACACGAATCCGCGCTATTGGCAGATCCTGTTGAAGCGGCTGATGCTGCGTGCCGCAGAGCGGATCGCGCGGCGAGCGCGCGCGGCCGCGATCGTCACGGGCGAATCGGTGGGCCAGGTCTCGTCCCAGACCCTCCAGAACCTCGCCGTGATCTCGCAGGCGACCAGCGACCCGATCCTGCGACCGCTCGTGGGCATGAACAAGGAGGAGATCATCGGCGTCGCGCGACGGATCGGAACCTTCGAGCTCTCGAAGGTGGTCGGCGAGTACTGCGACCTCGCGCCCAGGAGCCCCGCAACGGCCGCTTCACTCGAAGCGATCCTCGCAGAGGAGAGCCGGATCGATCTCGGCCTGCTCGACCGCTGCGTCGACGAACGCAGCGTGACCCTGCTCCGCACCGCCGACATCGAACGGCTCGCGATCCCCGATCTCGAGACCGACCGGATTCCCGACGACGCGACGGTGATCGACCTGCGCACGAAGGCCCAGTACGACAGTTGGCATCACCCGGGCGCCCTGTGGCTCGACTTCGGCCACGCCATGAAGGCCTACCCGTCGTTCGACCGCAGCAAGCGCTACGTGCTCTATTGCGAATTCGGCCTCAAGAGCGCCCACCTGGCGGAATTCATGCGCAAGCAGGGCTTCGACGCCGCGAACTTCCACGGCGGCACGCGGGCGCTGAAGCGTCTCGCGACGAGCTGACCGGCCGAACGCGGTCGCGCCGGATCGAGGCGCCCTCGAACTCCCGAAACCGACCCCGTTGCGCAGCCGCCCGGAATGCCGCGGCGCGATCCGGATCGATCAGAGCCGCGAGAGGAACTCGATCGCGGCGGCGTCGAAGGCCTCCGCGGCCTCGATGTTCACGATGTGGCCGGCGCCCGGGATCACGAGCTTCTCGGCGTTCGGCAGCTTCGCCGCCATCACATCGGCCGCCCGCAGGTACGGCTCGTCCTTCTCGCCCACGATCACCAATGCGGGTGCGTCGATCACCGGCAGCTCGTCGATCACCGGCGGCGCGACGCCCGCGACGTGGCGCGCGAAATGGGCCAGCCCGACCGGATCCTGGGCCGCGATCGCGGCCGCAGCCGCCTTCGCCGCAGGCAACTCGGGGCGGGGGCCGACCAACGTCGCACTCGCCTTCTCGACGAACGCCGACATGCCGCGCGCCTCGATGAACGCAGCGCTCCTTTCGGTCGCCTGCGCCCAGCCCGCCTGCGCCTTCGGATTCTTGAAGCCCGGGCCGCTGTCGACGAGCAACAACCCCCGCACGCGCTCCGCGTGGCGCAACGTGAAATGCAGCGAGGCCAGGCCCCCGAACGAGAGCCCCGCGAGCACCGCGCGGCGGCCCGGCGCGGCCCAGTCGAGCACACGGCCGAGATCGTCCACCACCCGATCGATCGAATAGGCTGCCGCGTCGGCGGGCACCGACGAGAGTCCGTGCCCGCGGTAATCCCAGAGAATCACCTGCACTCCGGCAGCGACGAGCGGCTCGACCTGGGGTGCCCAATTCACGTGAGTGGTGCACAGCGCACACGAGAACAACACGGGGAGACCCTCGCCGTGGGTTTCCGCGTAGAGTTCGGCACCGTCTCCTGCCGCCACCATCACCATGGAATCTCCTTCCCGCTCGACCTCGGTGTCAGCGGATGTGGAATGCGAACGGCGGCAACACTGCCGGCGCCCCTTCCGGGACCGACTGCAACCATTCGAGCGCCTGCTCCGCAAGCCGAGGCAGCGGCAGGTTCGGCGCCAGCGACGTCACCGCCACGCTCATCGCCTCGCTGATCTGCTCGGCCAACGGTTTGGGTTTCGGATAGGGAATCAGCGCAACGTCGGCGTCCGGGTCGATCCCGGCGGCCTGCTTGGCTCGCCGAGTCGCGGCCCGCAGGCCACCGAGTTCGTCCACGAGGCCCGACGCGAGCGCTTGCTCGCCCGTCCAGACGCGACCGCGACCGAGTTCGTGCACGCGCTCGGCGGTGAGATCGCGCCCGGTCGCCACCCGTTCGACGAAGAGGTCGTAGATCGACTGCACTTCGGTCGCGAGTCGCTCTCGGCTGCCTTCGGACAGCGGATTCGCGGACGAGGCGATATCCGCGTGCCGCCCGCGCGAGAGCGTCGCAATCCCGATATCGAGCTTCTCGAACATCCCACGCAACACCGGCCGCAGGACCACGACGCCGATCGAACCGGTGATCGTGGCGGGCGAAGCGACGATCGCGTCGGCGCCCGCCGCGATGTAGTAACCGCCCGACGCCGCCACGTCCGAGAACGACACGATCAGCGGTTTGCCGTTGCGTTCGCCGCTCTGGGTCGCGTTCCAGATCACGTCCGAGGCGAGCGCCGACCCTCCCGGGCTGTCGATCCGAAAGATGACCGCCGCGATCTCGTCGTCCGCCGCCGCGTCGCGAAGCGCGCTGCTCACCGTTTCCGACGCGAGTACCGGTGCGCCGCTTCGCGAAGCCGTGCCCTCGCCCGTCACCACGGCGCCGCTGCCGTAGACGAGCGCGAACTTCGCAACGGGATCGAAGCCGACGCTGGTCGGATTCACCCGCGCGTAGACGCTCGCGTCGATCACCTCGCCCGGTCCGATCCGCTTTACGGCGTCCGCCTCGAAACCCGTGCCGTCGATCAGGCCGAGCGCCTGCATCTCGGCCGGCGTCATCGCGGCGCTGTCGATCGCATTGCGGACGAACTCCGCGCTGAGCCCGCGGCTCTTCGCGATCCCCGCGACGAATTGACCGTCGATCGAGTCGAGCAGCGAGTTCGCCATCTCGCGGTGGGCGTCCGACATGTCGTTGCGCGTGAAGGTGTCGGCGAAGGATTTGTACTTTCCGATGCGCTCGACCTCGAATTCGATGCCGAAGAGGTCCCAGAGGCCGCCGAGGAACAGATACTCGGCCGCGAGGCCGACCACCGGCACCCGCGCCGCGGGCGCCAACACCACCTCGTCGGCCGAGCAGGCGATGAAGTACTCGATGTTGGCCGCGAATGACTGGTGCTCGACATAGGCGATCGTCTTCCGGCCCGCTGCCGAGAGCGACTCGATTGCCTCTCGCAGCTCCTGCGCCTTCGCCCAGCCGACGTCGACGGAGCCGATGCGCAACACCACTCCCGCGAGGCGGTCATCGCGCTCGGCCTTGCGCATCTCGGAGAGCAGACCCGCGAAGGTGGGGCGTTTCGAACCGATCAGTCGCGAGATCAGCGGCGGCTCGGTCGCCTCGGTGTACCGGCCCTCGATCGCCAGCATCAGGATGCCGTCCGCGGGAATGGTCGGTTCGGAGTCGCCGGACAACCACCAGACGAGCAACACGCCGACGATCCCCCAGAACGCGATGCGCCGAAATCTCTTCATGCTTGCCTGCCCTCGCTGGTTCGAGCCGCGTCCGCCGCGGTCGACGCCGACAGCCTAGCAGTCAAACGGAAGATCCCGGGCGCAACCGGGCTCGCTCGGGGCAGCCCAACGGCCTGCTGGGCTATCTTCGGATTCGATGGCCAAGGATGTGTATATCGCGGCTGTGGGCCTGACGAAGGTCGACCTCACCGGGCGCATCTTTGCCACGGTCTTCGACCTGTTCGCCGAGGCCTACCGCAAGGCGCTCGAGGATTCACAGGTTCGCTCGTTCGACGCCGTCCAGGTCGGCATCATGGACAGCGAAGAGTTCGAGAACCGCGCCAACATCGCCACGAAGGTCGCCGATCGCCTCGGCCTGACGGGGATCCCCGCGGTGCGCAGCGAGACCGCATCTTCCACCGGCGCCGCAGCGCTGCACGAGGCCTACTACAAGATCGCTTCGGGCGAATTCGAATCGGTGCTCGTACTGGCCGGCGAACGCATGAAGACGGTCACGACCGAAGTCGCGACGACCATCATGTCGAAGACGGTCGACCCCGAGGAGCGCCGCTTCGGCTTCACGATGCCGGCGCTGATCGCGCTCGTCACCCAGGCCTGGTTCCGCGAGCGCAAGATCCGCGGCGCCGGCGTATCGGACGTACTCGCGCGGCTGATGAACCGTGCCCACGCGCTCGGAAGCGACAACCCCCTGGCGGCATTCTACGGCAAGCCCGAGCCGATCGAAGCCTACTTCGACGAGCGCAAGAACCTGCCGGTCGCGACGCCGCTGATGCGCAAGGACTGCTCGCCGATCTGCGACGGCGCCGCAGCCGTGATCCTCACTTCACGGCCGCAGTCCGTCCGGGTCGCGGGACTCGGATCGGCGACCGAGACATCGTCGATCCTCGACCGTTCGCTGCTGACCGGCCTCGAGGCCACGACTCGAGCCGCGAGAATGGCTTTCTGGCGCGCCGGAATCGCCGAGCCGCGCGAACTCGAAGGGATCGTCGTCGAAGTCCACGACGCATTCAACAGCCTGCTCCCGATCGGGCTCGTCGACCTGGGACTGATGGACGCGAACGAGGTGATCGCGGCGCTCGTCGGCGACCCGAAACGGCCGCCGATCTCGCCCTACGCGAACGCCGTCACCGGACCGAAGGGGCGCATGCCGGTCAACCTTTCGGGCGGCTTGAAGGCCCGCGGACATCCGGTCGGCGGCACCGGGCTGTTCCAGATCGCCGAGAACTACCTCCAGATCACCGAGCGAATGCCGAACGCGCGCGCCCAGGTACCACGCGCGAAGATCGGCATCTCCAATTCGGTCGGCGGACCGGGCAACAACAACTACGTGACGATCATCGAGGCCACGGACAACCGCCGCGCGCGCGCAATCGTTCCCGAACCACGTCATCGCTTCGAATCGAGCCGGCGCCGGCCTCCGCGCGCCGCCACCTCGGGCCTGGACGGCCACGAGGCGATCGTCGAAGCCGCAACGACCATCTTCGTCACCGGGCGCGGGAGCGAGCCCGCGCACGTCGCCCTGCTCAGCCTCGACGGACGGCGGGTATTCGCGAAGCTCGACCAGCCCGCGCGCGAAGGCGAAGTTCCGGAACAGGTGCTCGCGGGCCAGAAGGTGCGGCTGCTGGTAAAGGACGACGGCGACCACTACTTCCAGATTTCACGGGGTCTTCCCTTCGACATCGGCCGTATCGTCAATTCGATCCGCGGACGGGTGGGAAGCGACACGGAAGCCGCCAACGCCGAAGGAGCTGCCGCAAACGACGCGAAAAGAGCTGGAGACGCCTGATGAAGATCCGACCCTATCGACGACAAGACGAAGCGGCGCTCGCGGGTCTTTCCGCGACTTGCGCGCGCGGCGAAGGCGACTTCGTGCTGAATCCGATCTGGGAGGATGCGGCGGAGTTCGAGGCCGAGTTCAAACGGTTCGGCATCGATCCCGAGACGCATGTGATCGTGGCCGAAGACACGGACGGCGAAACGATCGGATTCGCGGGCTTCCTGCGGCAACAGGAATCCGACCTGGCGGGCCTGATCTGCCCGATCGTGAAGCACGGCGGCCGCCGCCGCGGCGTCGGCGGCGAGCTGCTTCGCGCCGCTCAAGAGCTCGCGACCACGAAGCTCGACATACGCTGTGCGACCGCGGGAATCGGAACGCGCAACCGCGCCGGCTACTCGCTGCTCGCGAGTCATGGCTTCCGGCCCGTGCGTCAACACTTCTTGATGCGCTGCGACATCGCGCCGCAGGCGTCGCAGACGACCACCGAAGGGCTCGAGCTCGACTTCGCACGGCCGGACGACTGCGACGCCATTCTCGAGATCTACCTCGCCTGCGGCTTCGAACCGCGCCCCCCGGAGTTCATGCGGGCATGCCTGCTCGACGGGCGGCACGTCCTCGGGGTGGCGCGCCGCGGCGGCGAAGTCGTCGCCTTCAGCGAGTTCGAAACGCACCTCCCGAAGCGGGTCTGGGTCGCCTACGTGGGAGTCGACGACGCCCTGCGCGGACGCGGAGTCGGCTCGGCGCTGGTCGCGTGGTCGCTGGCGAAGCAGTTCGAAGCGGGCGCCGTCTCCGCGATGCTGCTGCTCTCACCCGCCAACCGCACCGCGCTGCGCGCGTACGAGAAGGTCGGATTCCGACGGTCGCGATTGATCGACGTGCTCGAAAAGAACTTCTAGCGGGCTGCCGAAGCGGTTAGTAAGCGGTGGCGCGGGCTCGCAGCTTCGCGCTCCAGCGCGGGTTTCGCACGGCGCCGGCGGACGTGTGCCATTCGCGGCCACCACCCCCTATAGTTCCCGGATGGCCGACGCACTCGAAATCTACCGCGCGGGATTCCGGCTCTTCGTCGAAGGCGGGGGGGATGCGGCGATCGAACGGTACCGCGAGGCACTCGCGCTGGACCCGAACCTCGCGATTGCGTGGAACGCGCTGTCGATGGCGCTGCGCCAGCAGGGCGATCTCGACGGCGCGCTGGAAGCCGCGCAGAAGCTCGCCCTGCTCGAACCCGACGATCCGCTCAGCCACACCAATTTGTCGATCCTGTTCCAGATGAAGGGCATGATCGACGAGGCGGAAGTCGAGAAGGCCGAAGCGATGCAACTCGAGATGAAGGCGCAAAGCAGCAGCTGACGAATTTCGGCGCGTATCGGCGCACGGCGTCGACCGGAGGCCTCCCATGAGCGATGCACCGAAGTCCTTCCACCTCTCGCCCGAAATCCACGAATACCTAGTCGTGCACGGCTCGCGACCCGACGAGATCCTCTCCGGCCTGATCGCGGCCACGAAGGCGCTCGGCGGAATCTCCATCATGCAGATCGCGCCCGAGCAGGGAGCCTTCATGTCGCTGTTCGCCCGGGCGATCGGCGCGAAGCGCGTGGTCGAGGTCGGCACCTTCACCGGCCTGTCCACCCTGTGCCTCGCGCGCGGCATCCCCGACGACGGCAATGTGATCGCCTGCGACGTCAGCGAGGAGTGGACCTCGGTCGGACGACCGTTCTGGGAGGAGGCCGGTGTCGCGCACAAGATCGACCTCCGGATCGGCCCGGCCGCCGAGACGCTGCGCGCACTGCCCGGCGACGAGCACATCGACCTGTCGTTCATCGACGCAGACAAGGTCGGCTATGCAACCTACTACGAGGAGCTGCTCGGGCGCACGCGACCCGGCGGCGTGATCCTCGTCGACAATGTGCTCTGGGGCGGGAGCGTGGTCGATCCGGCGGCGCAGAACGACGACGTCCTGGCCATTCGCGCGTTCAACGATGCGGTCGCCGCGGACGATCGCATCGATTGCGTGATGCTCCCCATCTCGGACGGACTCTCCATCCTGCGCAAACGCTGATCGAAACCGCGTTGGACTCGACGAAGCGCCCCGCGCCCGGTGACACGCGCCGACGGATCGGCGTCGCACTGCTCCTCGCCATCGCCGTCGCGGTCGTCTATCACCCGCTCGCCCACCACCAGTTCCTGCTGCTCGACGACTTCATGTACGTCAGCGAAAACCCGTACGTGCAGTCGGGGCTGACGTCCGAGTCCGTTCACTGGGCCCTCACCAAGTCGTTCTTCACGATGCGGACTCCGGTGACGCTTCTCTCCTACCTGACGGTCGTGGAGCTGTTCGGAAACGCGGCGGGCCCGACGCTGATCGCCAATGCGCTGATCCACCTCTTCGGGGTGCTGATGCTCTTCGCAGCACTCGCACGGATGACGGGCTGCGTCGGCCGAAGCGCCTTCGTGGCCGGCGTCTTCGCCCTCCACCCGCTCCACGTGGAGTCGGTGGCTTGGGCATCGGAACGCAAGGACGTCCTGTGCGGAGCGTTCTTCATGCTGGCCCTCTGGGCCCACGCGCGTTACGCGGAGAGCCCTTCGTTCGCGCGCGTCGCCTTCGTCTGGATTTCGGGCGCACTCGCGATGGCCTCGAAGCCGATGGCCGTGACGCTGCCGTTCGCGCTGTTGTTGATCGACGGCTGGCCACTCGGCCGCCTGGGGCTCGAATCCCGGATTCGACCGAACGTCCTCGGTCGGCTCCTCCTCGAGAAGCTCCCGCTCTTCCTGCTCGCGGCCGCGATCACGGCGTGGACTTTCCAGACCCATCCGTCCGCGAGCCTGCTCGGCGCCGCCCAGCCGATCCCCGCGACGTTGCGGTTGGAGAACGCACTCGTCTCGTACGCAACCTATCTCGGGGCGGCGTTCCTGCCGGTGAACCTCGGCATCTTCTACCCATACCCGGAATCGTATCCGCTGTGGAAACCGTTGCTGGCCGCCGCCCTGCTCGTCGCCGTTTCGGCCCTCGCGCTGCTGGGCAGGCGCCGTCGCGGTCACCTCTTCGTCGGCTGGTTCTGGTTCCTCGGGACCCTGTTTCCGGTGATCGGACTGATCCAGGCCGGCCACCAGGCGATGGCCGACCGCTATGCCTACATCCCCCTCGTCGGGATCTCGCTCGCGATCGGCTGGGGAATCGGCGAGCTCCCGTTCATCGCCTCACGCCGACGAGTCGGCGGCGCACTGGTCATCGCCGTTCTGATCGCCCTCGGCTGCGCGTCGTCGCTGCAGCTTCGCTATTGGCGCAACGGCGCCACGCTGTTCGAACACACCCTCGCCGTCACCAGCGAGAATGCGACCATGCGCAACCTGCTGGGCCTGTCGCTGCTCGACCTGGGGCGCGTCGACGAGGGAGTGAACACGCTCGCAAGCCTGTTCGGCTTCGAAGGCTCCCCCGAACAGGTCCGCGCGATGGTCGTTCGGCACCTGACCTCCATCGGCGACGAAAAACGCGACCGGGGCGACCTCATGACGGCCGTCCTCCACTATCGCGCCGCGTTGGACGTCGAGCCCGACTCGGCCGCGCTGCAACTCCGCCTGGGTCGAACGCTGCTGCGCCAGACCCGCTTCGGGGCCGCCATCGAGGTGCTTCGCAGCGCTCTCGCGCTCGACCCGGAGGACGCCGAAGCCCACTTCAGCATCGGCATGGCGTTCGAATTCGCGGGCCAGCCGAGACGCGCGGCGCGCCACTACCGCGAGGCCCTGCGCCTGCAACCCGGCTCGCGCGTGATTCGAGAACAGCTCGAGCAGCTTCGCCAGCGCCCGGCAGCCGCGAACTGACGAGAATCAGGAATTTCCGAAGGACCGAGCTATTTTCCCGGAGCGAGTTCGGCGGCCCGACTCCGACGACCGGCATCCACGCTGCAGCTGGGCCTCTGCTCGATCGGGCGACATTGTGAGCAGGGGCCTTTCCATGCACGACGGAGATGCGGGCGCGAATCCTGCCGGGTCGCGTTCGATCGATCGGCCCAAGCTCACGCTCGAGATCTTCCTGGTCTCGATGGCGGTGATCCTGTTCGAAGTGGGATACACCCGCGTGTTCTCCTTCAAGCTCGTCTACGACTTCACCTACGTGGTGATCGGCGTCTCGCTGCTCGGCCTGGGCGCCGGCGGCGTGCTCGTGGCCATGCTGCCGCGCCTGCGCCGTACCCCCATCGAATGGCTCGTCCCGATCTGCAGCCTCGGCGGCGGGGTGGCCGTGCTGTCGGGCTATCTGCTGGTAGCGCGGCTTCAGCTCAATGCCTTCGCCCTCGCCCAGTCGGTCGGCTCCGCTTCGCCGATCCCGATCGCGGAAGTGGTGAAGTTGACGGCGATTTGTCTGGGGCTGTTTTCACCGTTTTTGCTCGCCGGCGTGATCGTCGCCACGATCCTTGCCACCCGCTCCGCCGATGTGCACCGCCTCTACTTTGCCGACCTCATGGGTGCGGGCCTCGGCTGCGCGCTGTGCGTCCCACTGATGTCGACCATCGGCCCCCCGGGCTGCGTGATCCTCGGGGGCGCGTTGCTCGCCGCGGCGGGCTGCAAGCTGGCCGTCGCGGCGGCCCGGCCGCTGGTGGCCCCGATCACCGCCCTGGCGGGTGCGCTTCTGGTGTTGGCGGTCTTCCCCGGTTGGCTGCCGGACCCGATCGTCGACGGCTCCAAGACGCTGAGTCCCCATAACGGCTACCAGACGGTCTTCTCGCGCTGGAGTCCGGTCTTCCGAATCGACGTGCTGGGCGACCCGGCGAATTCACAGGGCCTGATGGTCGCCCACGACGGTCAGTGGGGTTCGCTCATCCCCCGTTACGATGGAAATCCCGCTTCACTGACCGGCTTCGAACAGGACTCGCGCTCGATTCCCTTCGAGCTGCTGCCCGACGGACCGCGAGTCGTCATCATCGGTTCGGCCGGCGGCCACGAGATCCTGGCGTCGATCTACTTCGAAGCGTCCCGAATCACCGGCGTGGAGCTCAATCCCGTCACGGTCTCGCTCCTCGAAGAGCACTTCGCCGATTTCACCAGCCGCTTCGTCGAGCACGAGACGGTGGAGCTGGTGAACGCCGAAGGGCGTTCCTTCCTGCGCAGCGACTCCAGTCGCTACGACCTCGTCTGGTTCGTGGCACCGGACAGCTATGCAGCGATGAACGCGGCCACTTCGGGCGCCTACGTACTCTCCGAAAGCTACCTCTACACGGTGGAGATGGTCACGGACAGCCTCGAGCACCTCACCGACGGCGGCATCATCTGCGCCCAGTTCGGTGAACGCAACGTCGAACGATCCAACCGCACCGCTCGCTATCTGGCGACGGCACGTGAGGCGTTCCGCAGGCGGGGCATCGAGTCCTTCTCGCGCCATGTGCTCGTGGGCTCCACGCGCGGGCTCGCCTTTACCAACGTCATCATCCTGCTGCGGGAGACCCCGTTTCGCGCCGAAGAAATCGCGTCGTTCGAATCCCGGATCGGATCCATCGAGACGGGTGCGGTCCACTTCACACCGAACGATCGCCCCCCCGAGACCGTGATCGAGAAGGTCGTCGGCCTGGACTCCGACGCGCTCGAGCGGTGGTACGAAGGCTACGTGTACGACGTGCGGCCGGTTCACGACGATGCGCCGTTCTTCTGGCACTTCGTCTCGTTCCGCGACGCTCTGGGGGGTGGCAAGGGCTACTCCGCGCGCAGCCGGGAAGGCGGCATCGGCGAACGGCTGCTCGTTCTGCTGCTCGGCCTGGTCAGCGTTCTGGCCGCGGTCTTCCTGCTCGCCCCCCTGCTGCTGCGACGAACGCTCTGGCGGACGATCCCCTACAAGGGTCGTGCGGCAGTCTACTTCGCGGGACTGGGAGTCGGGTTCATGTTCATCGAGGTGAGTCTGATCCAGCGCCTCACGCTGTTCCTCGGCTACCCGACCTACTCGCTGACCGTGACGCTGTTCGCGCTGCTGATGGCCACGGGAGCCGGCAGCTTCCTCAGCGAACGCGTGCGCGCGCAGCGCAACGTGGTGTTGGGTCGCCTGATCGGCGTTCTGGCGCTGCTCGTCGCGTTCCTGCTGTTCGGATTGACGCCTCTGGTCGAGTCGGCCATCGGCTGGCCGCTGGCGCTTCGCGTCGTGCTCGCCGTCGTCGTGCTCTGCCCGCTCGGCCTGTGTCTGGGCGCGTTCATGCCGCTCGGCCTGCGCGCGGTGGCGGAACAGAGCGAGCACTCCGCAGAATACGTGGCCTGGTCGTGGGCCGTGAACGGCTTCTTCTCGGTCATCAGCTCCGTGCTCGCGACCATCCTCTCGATGACCTTCGGATTCAGTGTCGTGCTCGTGGTGGCACTGGCCTGCTATCTGATCGGAACCCTGGCGCTGCTTCGGATCCCCACCATCCCGGGCCGCGCCTGACTTCGGCACGCCGGGAAGTGCGACCGAAGCCGGATCGCAGCTAGCCGGCGCGCAGGCGCTCGCAGGCCGCGCGGAAGTCGTCCGGATCCGGGCTCGCGGCCGCAACCTCTTCGAAGCGCACGGCGGCGGCGTGCAGGAGCTGCCGCGGGGCGCCGATCGCGTCGGGCGGGCCGTAGACGCGATCGCCCGCGACCGGATGGCCGAGATGCTCGAAGGTCGCGCGAATCTGGTGCAGGTGGCCCGTGCGCGGTCGGACTTCGACCAGCGTCGCAGCGTCGAAGCGCTCGAGGCAGCGCCAACGCAGCGAGCCGAACCGGACACCGCGCGAGTGCTCACCCTCGGCCACCACGCGTACCCGCGCGGGCCGGTGGCGCGCGACCACGAAGCCGAGCTCGATCGCGCCGTCGCCTTCGAGACGGCCGACGACGACCGCGCGATAGGTCTTTTCGACTCGGTGCTCGCGGAACGCTGCGCGCAGCCGCTGCCACGCCTCCTCTCCAGTCGCGACGAGCAACGCACCCGACGTGTCGACATCGAGTCGATGCACGACCCCGCTGCGCAGGCCGCCCTCGCCGACCCCGTGGATCTCCGGGTGACGCGCGATCACCGCGTTCAACACCGTGCCGGTCTCGTTCGGGGCGAGCGGGTGGACGGGCATTCCTGCGGGCTTGTCGACCGCGAGCCAGCCCGGGCCCCGGGCGAGCTCCGCCAGCTCGAGCTCGGGCGCGGCGACCGCGCGCTCGTGCTCGGGCCGCGCGAAGCGCGCGACTTCGACCGTCACCCCGCGCGCGAGGCGCTCACCCTTGGCACCCTCCGAGAGCGTGCGGCTCCCGATTCGAACGGCCCCGCGGGCGAGCAGCCGCCGCGCCTGCGCTCGCGACAGCTCGAGCTTCTCGGCCAGGAACACGTCGAGACGCATTCCCGCCGCCGAAGCGTCGACCGGCAGGGCTCGCTGGGCATCGCTCACGGGGCGAGTGTAACGCGGCCGGGCGTCCGAGTGACCGCTGCGCCCGCGACATCCGTTATCCTCCACGCCCCATGCCCCTGCGGACTCGCCACTCGAAGCTGCTGCCGGCGCTCGTCCTCGTCCTGCTCGCCGGGTGCCGGTCGACGCCCGAATTCGACCCGCGCTATCGCCCGGCCGAAAACGTGCTCGAGGTGGTTGCCGTGTTGCGCGCCCACATTCCGGACGACACCTACCGCTTCCAGCCCGCGCGCGACTTCACCGGACGAAACGTCTACCGCAGCTCGCTGCTGCGGCTCGAGAGCATCGAGCAGCTTCACGCCGACGCGCTCCGCGCCGGCCACATGACGGGCGTGATCGCTTTCGCGAAGGGACGCTCCTTCGAGCGGATGCGAGCATACGATCTCGCGAGCAAGAGCTACCTCGTCGCGGCCGACGCCGACCCGGCCCTGCGCGGCGACGCGCTCCGCAGTGCGGACGTGTGCGACGCCTTCGCGCGAGCGGTCGCGACCGGTCCCGACGAGGACCTGACCGACGTCGAAATCCAGGCGAGACACATCTCGGGAACCGCACCCGAAACCGTCGTCGCCGCGTTCGAAGACCAGATCGCCCAGCTCGAGACCCTCGGCGAGACCGTCTCGGGAACCCATCACTACTACATCGTCGACGAGGAGATCGAACGCAGCGACGTCGCGCGCGCTCAGTACTTTGCCGGGCTGCGCAAGATCCTGCCGGACGGCGACGTCCGTGCGGTCGCGGAGCTCCAGCGCGTGATCGTTCGCCATCCCGACAGCAAGAACCTGAATCGGCACCTGCTCGCGCTCGCCGATCTCTACGTCGATCTCGCAGTAGAATACGCGGGCGCCCACCCGCCGGAGGGGCTGAACTTCGACCCGGCCCGCTTCCAGGAGCTGATCGACGCGGGCACGCGTCTGTACGAGATCGTGGCAAACCAGGACGGCACGCCGGAGAAGCTCGAAGCCTCCAGACGTCTCGAAGCATTCCTCGCATTCGCGTTGGCGATCGACAATGACCGATTCACACCCTGACCGCGCACTCCGGCTGACGCTGACGGCGACCGTGCTGGCCGCGATGATGTCGCTTGCGGGTTGCCGGACGCCGGGTGCGGTACCGCACGGCTCGGCGCTACAGCGCGACATCGAGCACGCCCTGATCGTTCCCGACATAGCCGACGAGACCGCGGCCGAGGTCGCGGCCGCGGCGTTGATCTCGAACCACGAACAGGCGCAGCTGGCATTCGAGCGGATGCAGAGCATCGACAGCGTGCTCGCGGCATCGGACGAACTGCCGACGGGGCTCTCCAGCGTCGCCCACGACCTCGTGAACGCCATGCACGAAGACGCGCGAGAATATCGCGAGGCCACGCGCCGCCTGCTCGAGCAGGACGAGCTCGATCCGGCGCTGCGCGGTCGGCTCGACCTCGTTGCCGAAGACGATCCGTTGCTGCTCGCGCGCCGGCGGATGCGGGATTCCTACCAGATCCGCTTCGGTCGCGCGTTCAACGCCGTCGCCGAGCCGATCGGCAAGTCGATCTCGAACATCAACATGGCGCCGTACCGGCTCGCGCGCGCGCTCGTCGACTACGCCGCCGCGGTCTACGCCGCCGATCCGCTGCCGCTCCAGGAGCGTCAGGCACTCGCACACTGGAAGGATTACCTCGACCACTACCCGAACGCCGAAGAGGCCCCGGAGCTCCGGCAGCGCGTAAAGGAATTCGAGTCGGAATGGCTCGAGACACAGCGACGTCGCTACGTGCGAGCGGGCGACAGGGCTCTTTCTCGCGGCCAGCCCCGCCTGGCGCTCGTCTATGCCACGCGGGCGCTCGACTACGTACCCGAGGATCGCAAGGCCGACGAGCTCCGCAGCCGCGCCGCAATCCTGGTGGAGCAACAACGCCTGAATCGACTCCGCAGCGTGTCGGCGGATCCGGATTCCGACGTCGCGCCGGCGGCGGGCGCCCCGCTCGCCCGCGCGCTGCTGCTGCCCGGTGGCGACGTCGCAGCCGAGGCCGAAGCCCTGCTCGCCCGCGACCCGGACGGTCCGCTCGCGGACGAGGCGACCTTCGCGCTCGCGACGGTCCGCGGTGAAGCCGGCTACGAAGACGAGATGTGGGACCTGTACGGGAAGCTCGCGAAGCGCGACCCCGAGGACGGCAACATGGGCCGCCACGCCGGGGCGCTGTACGGCAACCCGGAGGAGAACGCCTATCGCGCCTTCGTAACGGCCAGACGCCGGAACGTGCTCGACAATTCGCTGTGGGTCCTGGTCGGCCCGTACTATCGCGGCGTTCCGGATCGCAACCTGCCCAAGTACATCGGCTGGGCGTTCGGTGCGAGTCAGGCCGTGGAGAGCATCATGGGCAGCCCGATGCGGCTGATCCAGATGCCCTGGATGAAATCACTGCCGGCCGCGAGTCGCGCCGCCCACTACGGCCATCGGTACCTCGAGCGATTCCCGGACGGCGAACACTCGACCGAAGTCCGCGAATGGATCGAGGGCTTCGAGAAGAAGCGGGGCAACCACGTAGGCGCCTACCGGATCGCCGAGCAGCGCTCGAATGCGACGATCGAGGAGCTCGACGAGTACCGCAAGGAAGCCGCCGAGCAGGCGCTCGAATCGGCCTTTCGAGCCGAACGCCGCGATGTGCGACTGTCGACACTGCGCGCGGTCAACCAGGAGTTCGCCGACACCAAAGCCGGCCGCGAGGCCGGAATGGCGATCCGCCGGGAGCTTCGAGACGCCACCCCCCATCACGTCCGGATCTCTCGCGGCTTCCTGCTCGAGAATCCGATGGTCGCGGGCCCGAACGGAATCGGCATCCGGCCCGAGCTGCTCGACGGCGATGCATCGAACGGCGAGCTGCACCGCGACGGCATGGCGCTGCTCGGTGGAAACGACGTCGAGTTCTACTACGTCGGTCGCAGCGGCAACGACAAGCAGCCACCGCAGGTCGAACGCGAGACCGTCAGCTCCGAGCGATTGGCCCGCATCGTCTCCGCGCTCGAGGAAGAGTACTACAAGAATTCGCTGCTCGATGCGGACGACCCCGTGCAGGCCGATTCGCGGCGCGAGGCGTTCTTCGAACGCGCTCGGCTCGGGCTGCCCACCGCGGACGATCGGCGCCCGGTCGCTTCCGCGAACTTCACCTACGAGGGCTTGCGCGAACGCTACGGAATGGTGCGCAGCCGGGATTCGATCCTGCCGTTCGACATCGTCATCAAGGGTTCCCTCAGCGACCTCTCCCTCGGCGCGTATCCGCGAATTCGCGAACCCCGCAAGACCCCGGACGCGTTCCTCTACAAGTAGGCTTCGTCGAGCAACACGATCGGGTGGACGACGCGCGCCGCGAGCCCCCGCCGACGCGCGCCCGACGCGAGCTGCATCAGGCAGCCGGGGTTCCCGCTGGCGATGATGTCGGGCGCCGCCGCCGCGAGCGCGGTCAGCTTGCGGTCGAGCACGGCGCGCGACATTTCGGGGTGGCTGAGGTTGTAGGTCCCCGCGGCGCCGCAACAGCCCGCAGGGTCGTCGTGCGTCCGCAGGCCGAGCCCCGGGATCCGGGCGAGCAGGCGCCGCGGGGCATCCGCGACCCCCTGCCCGTGCACCAGATGACACGGGTCGTCGTAACAGACCGTGGCCTCGAGTCGGC
>Ga0055476_10000009_pt1 | contig 38229 bp, 27 predicted proteins | sample Muzzi_CordC_D2_FD_57682 | JGI IMG/M metagenome (GOLD analysis project Ga0055476, IMG submission 57682) | Wetland microbial communities from San Francisco Bay, California, USA, that impact long-term carbon sequestration - Muzzi_CordC_D2 | ecosystem: Environmental > Aquatic > Marine > Wetlands ... | reverse complement strand
ATCGCTCAGCTCGCCGCGCTCGCGAGCAGCTCCGTCACGATGTCGACCAGCCGGCCGCTCTGCACCGTCGCGTGCAGGGCGTGATCGTCGTCGACCTCGATCAGGCGCACCCAGCTCGGATCGCCGGTGCTCGCCAACACCCGGCTGTCCGCAACGTCGATCCGCGTGTCGTCGCGACCGTGGACGAGCCATACGGGAATCCCTTTGGGCAGACGAGCAGCCGGATTCCGCTTCAGCGCCGCCTGCGCGAGCAACAGCGTCGGGCCGCTCCAGGCGCCGCTGCGCAACAGCTCGACCGCGACCGCGCCACCGAACGAAGACGCCACCAACACGTCGGGCAGGAAGTCACGCAGGACCCCGGCGTGCAGCGACACACAGGCGTCGAAGCGAGCGGTGTCCATCGCCGGTGTACACGCTTCGAAGTGCGCCGCGAGCAGCCTCGCCTTGGCGCCCTGCGGGCTGCCCTCCAATCCGTGAGCGAACTGCACGCGTGGCGGGCGGACCGCCCGATGCGTGGGCGCGGGACCGCTCACGGGGAGCTCCGCCCGACGAAACCGGCAGCCGTCCCGTACAGCCGCCCCATGCGCTCCTTCACGCCGCGAAGCCGATCGAAGCGCCCTTCGGCGGCGATCCGGCGCATGTAGAGCGACGCGGTCGCAGGCTCCACCACGGGCTCCGGGGCCAGCGCCCAGTCTCCGGCGTCGTAACCGGCCAGCTCCATGTACGGTGTGAACAACGGCGCGAAGATCCGCACGTCCTCCTCGGTGAACCAGTTCCGCCAATCTCCATACGACTTCGTCCGCGCCTTCACCCGGTCTTCGCGAGGGAGTTCGGAGGGCCGCCGGATTTCGCGGCCGAGATAATCCGACAGCGCCGCGAACTTCCCGTCTACGAGATCTTCGTATTTGAAAATGAACCAATCCGGACCGAGACTGCGGACGAAATCGGTCATCCGCTGATAACGGATCCGCTCGTTCTCGATCATCTTCTCGAGCGTCTCGGGGCCGCCTCGATCTCCCGTGTAGCGGTAGATCTCACTGAAGTCGATCGCGCTCGGATCGCGTTCCTTGCGCTCCACGAGCGGGAGGCATGCGCGAAACTGCCGCCGGCTCTTGCCGTGTCGTCGACGCCAACGAAACAACGCATCGCTGACCGCATTGTCGCGTGGATCGCGCGTCACCCAGATCTTCTTGTCGTAGCCCTCGTCGGAGATGTGACGCATGACCGCATCGAACGAGCGCCCCTTCTTGTCGTTGTAGGTGAATTTGCATACGACGCCCTCGGATGCGACTGCCGCCGCCCGACGTTCTCGAACGTGTGCGCGGAATCCACCCGGAACCGGACGGCACTCCGGAAACGCGGCTGCGATCATGTGCATCAACACCGTCGTTCCGGATTTGCCCTTGCCGAGGATGACGATCTTCAACGAATTCTCCAGCTCCGGGGCTCGCGACGAAATCCGCGGAATTCGCGACCGCACGCGCGAATCGGATCCAGTTCGGCCCAGGGTAGCCTTCCTTCGTAGTGGCTTCCCATGCGACTCCCTTCGAACTCAAGTCACGAGCAGCGGCTCGGCGACTGCGCGCAGGGCCTCCACCTGCTCGCGCTCCCAGGCCGAATCACGACCGAGCTCCGCGGCCATCAGCGCCGCAACGACCGGCGCCATCGCGAGACTCGCGCGCGTATCCAGGAACAGCACACGCAGGCGACGCGCGAGCACGTCTTCGACCGTCCGCGCCATCTCGTGGCGCACCGCCCATACGACCTGCGCCGCGACGTAGTCGAAATCCGGGTGCAGCGACTTCGCGAGCGCGGGTCGCTCTTCGACCAGACGCTGCAACGCCGGCCCGTCCGAACCGTAGATCGCAAACGCCTCGCTCACGGCCGACCCGGTTCTCGGTGCATAGCCGTGCAAGTGGAGATCGCGAGTCCCGCAACGGCGGTCCGGCAATTGCGCGATCGCCACGGCGCAGTCGATCGTGTCCTCGGCCATCTTGCGGTAGGTGGTCCACTTGCCCCCCGCGATCGTGACGAGTCCGCTCTTCGAGACATTGACGGTGTGATCGCGCGAGAGCGCCGCCGTGTTGTCTTCGCCGCCGCTCTTCACGAGCGGGCGGATCCCGGCGAAAGTCGCGCGGACATCGGAGCGCTCGGGATCGCGGATCAGGTAACGCGCGGAGGTCTCGAGCAACCAGTCGATCTCGCCGTCGCGCGGGACCGGCTCCAGCGGAATCGCATCGACGGGCGTATCGGTGGTGCCGACCACGACACGTTCGTTCCACGGAATCACGAAGACCACACGGCCGTCGTCGGTGTGCGGGACCATGATCGCGTCGTTTCCGGGCAGGAAGGCGCGGTCGAGAACGATGTGGATGCCCTGGCTGGGCTGGATGATCGATTGTGCGTCGACCGCGTCCATCCGGCGCACGCCGTCGGAGAACGCACCGGTCGCGTTGATGACCACGCGCGCCTTCGGCCGGTGGATCGAGCCGCTCTCGACGTCTTCGACCTCGACGCCGATGATGAGATCGCCCTGCTTCAGCAGCCCCGACACCTGCGCGTAATTGATCAGCGTTGCGCCGTGATCGGCCGCCGTCTGCGCGAGCGTGATCGCGAGACGCGCGTCGTCGAATTGCCCGTCGTGGTAGATGACTCCGCCGCGCAGGCCTTCCGTTTCGATCGTCGGCAGTCGCTTCCGGGTCTCCTCGTTCGAGAGAATCCGCGATCCGCCGAATCCGAGCTCTCCCGCCATCATGTCGTAGAGCTTCAGCCCGATGCCGTAGAACGGCGCTTCCCACCACTCGTAGTTCGGCACGACGAACGGGAGATTCGAGACCAGGTGCGGCGCGTTCTGCTGCAGCAGCCCCCGCTCACGCAAGGCTTCGAGAACGAGCGAGAAGTTTCCCTGCTGGAGATAGCGGACTCCGCCGTGCACGAGCTTGGTGCTGCGGCTCGATGTTCCCTTGGCGAAATCGCTGCGCTCGAGCAGCAGCACGTCGTAACCGCGCGACGCCGCATCGACCGCGCAGCCGAGGCCCGTGGCGCCGCCGCCGATGATCGCGACGTCCCAGACGCGGTCGACCGCGTCCAGACCTGCCCGCATCACATCGCGGTTCACCGCACGCTCCGATGGATTCCGATCGAACCGTCGCCCGCCGCCACGCCTGCTCCTTCGATCGCACCGGTCTCGCTGAGTCCGATCACGAAGATAGACGCATTTGTCGCGACACGAACACGTTTTGATTCACCGAGCGTTTCGCGGGATGCACGGTTTCCCGGGTCAGGTCGACGGCGGACCATCCGCGCGAGCGGAAGTACGCGGCGATACCGGGCCCGAACACATAGGGATGCTGTTTGCCGAAGTAGTTCGACACATGGCAGGCTACCACGACGAGTCGCGAACGTTCCAGAAACCTCTCCAGCACCGCCATCGGCTCGAAGAAATGATCGAGCTGGGTCAATACGGCGACGTCGAATCGCCGCTCGTCGCGATCGAGGTCACCCGACGTCGCCAGGTTCGCAGCGAGCAACCGGTCGGCCAGCGACTGACAGGTAACGCCCTGCGAAATGCAGTTGTTGCCCCAGCAGGCGGAACTCGCCTCGAGCACCAGCGTGCGTTCAGCAGGATAGACGGTCGCCTGCGCCGAGCGTGAATACCGTGAAGGCTCGCGCGAACGCAGGTCGAATGCGCGCCGCACGGCGCTCGATATGCCGCGCGGATAGCGGCGCCGCGAGCGCGCGCTGCTCCGCGCGCGGCGCGCCAGCCGCCGGTAGGCCGCGGCGCCGATTTCATTGCGTCGGAAATACGGGAGCAGGCCGCTGAACGGGCAGTTCAACTCGGCGTAGCTCGACACCGGGCCCGCGATCGCATCGATCCGGGCCCAGGTGTGCTCCCGCCAATGGGCGTGGGTCTCACCATCGTCGCCCGCGAGCGATTCGTGCAGGATCTGCCAGCCGCCGTAATGCTGACCGAAGCCGGTGGTGTACAGGCGTGCCGACGCGCTGCGCGACAACCAGGGATCGCAATAGGCGCTGGTGCAGTTCTCACATCGCCAGGCCTGCAGCAGGTCGACGATCTCCGACGCGTGCATCGGCGTCACGAGCGGAATCGCGCGGATGTAGCGGTTCGGTCGGGCCGTGTTCGGCTCGATGCGACGGAGGTGGGATCCACACACCGGACACTCCGGCTGGCGGCCGAGCACCTCTTCGCGGACGAGCTGCGATACGCGCTCGGCGCGGGGGCCCGCGGAGGCAGCGAGTTCCCCCGGCGGGAAATCCGCAGGCGCGCAACGCACATCGCCCGTTCTCGAGTGAATCGCCACGCTCCCTCGTTCGCGCAGATCGCCACCGTCAGCGTAGCGAAAGCCGTCCGGCGGGGACCCCGCTCGCGGGCTGACTGCGAGTCGCCCGCGGCGCCACACGAGTGCGGATCGCCGCGCAACTTGACGCGAGGGGGGAACTCGACGCATTCTACCGGCCTCCAACCCTAGAGAATCCACGGAATCCGGGAGTACCAGAATGCGATCGAAGCGCCCCACCCTCCTAATCTTCCTCGTGTTATCGGCACTCGTCGCGCCCACGGTCGCGCAGTCGGCCGAGGACGCCGGCGGCCTCACACCCGCGTTCAAGGAAGGCGACGTCATCAGCTTCGACCAGGTCGAGAAGCTGCGCCCCTTCCTCCCCGAGGAATTCTGGGACAACCGCGACTTCTTCTTCTACGAGGGCATGCAGCTCGAGATCGGTCCGACGCAGTTCGACTACGACACCAATGAAGCGACCATCGCCGCAAACAAGAAGTTCGCGGGCCAGGCCAAGATCGGACCCGACAACAGCCTCGAAAACTGGACTGCAGGCTACCCCTTCGACCGTGACAAGATCGATTGCAAGGGCGATCCCCAGGCCGGCGTGAAAATCATGTGGAACTTCCAGGCCCTGCGTGGAGACGGTCACGCATCGTTCTTCTACTCCTACTGGGACCGCGGCGAGCAGCTGCCACTCTACTACGAGGGAACCGGCCAGACGGTCAACCTTTCGCACCGGGTCGAGCCGGAATACCTCGAGAAGAACGACGGTGACATCTTCCGCGGCGAAAAGCGCAAGTTCGCGTTCGGTGTGGACGTGACCGCCCCCTTCGACGCCCGCGGCATCCAGCTCCTATCCTACCGCTACAAGTCTTCCGACAAACCGCGAAAGGACGCGCGCAACGACGACACCTGGGTCTACGTCCCGACCCTCCGGCGCGTGAGGCGGATCTCGACCGCACAGCGAACCGACGCGATCTCCGGCACCGACTTCACCTTCGACGACCTTCGCAGCTTCAACGGCATCATCCCGCAGTACGAATGGAAGTGTCTGGCATCGCGCCGGATCATCGCCCCGATGAACACGAAGGTGAAGGCCTATCCGTACGAAAAGGATCACAACTTCGGCCCGTACGGCCTCTCCTACGCCGATGACCGCTGGGAGCTGCGCGACGCGTGGGTGATCCGGATGACACCCAAGAACGCGGACCATCCGTACCACCACAAGGACATCTACATCGACAAGCAGGCGATGCAGCCGCTCTACTCCTTCGCGTACGACCAGAAGGAAGAGCTCTGGAAGATCATCTGGCACAACAAACGCTGGAGCGAAGACGAGCGGCTCACGGGTGTCTGGTATCCGGGTTGGCCCGAGGTCCCCGAGCCCCGTACTCTGGCCGTCATCAGCGACACGATCGTGAACACCCAGACCGGAACCGGCAACCGCATCGAGTTCTGGGACGCCCACGGAACTCCGCTTCCGAGCAAGGGCAAGATCCGCCGCTACATCGACGTCGGTCGGCTCACCAAGGGCCGCTGAGCGAAGCGGATTCACGATCACCGGAGGGCGTCGCGATCCGTCGCGGCGCCCTCGCCGTTTCCAGCTGCCGGAAGCGCCGAATGCGACAGCGGTTCGCGCGGTGACGCGGCACCCCGCGTCCGCACCGCGACCGGCGCGCCGTCAGCCGCCCGCGAGCAGCTCCTGCCCGGGGCGACAGACCAGGTCGAGCAGCGCCCGTTCTTCGGCGGCGAGTTGCGGGGCGCGCAACGGCGGAATGCCGCGCACGCGAGCCGCGGCGCGCGCGACCCAATCGCCGCGTCCGGCGTCCAACGCGAAGAACTCGCAGATCTCGGCCAACACCGTTCGAGGATCGGAGACCAGATCCTCGAACCGGATCGCGCGATAACATTCGGGCTCGATGGCCTCGATCGCCCGAAAGCCGTTCGCGATCTGATCGCTCCAGTAGCGACCGTAGTACTCCACGGGCGGTCGCGATGCGAGGATCCTCGAGATCGGATCGAGCGGATCGGGCTCCGCGTGCAGATCGAACGCGGGCGGCCCCCCGGGTCGGTACAGGATCGCGATCGGCAGGCGATAGGCGTGGTGCTCCCGCATCGACAACGCGGCCTCACGGCCGTCGCGGTGGATGTGCAGGAACCTCGCTTCCGGGAAGAAGGCGTGCAGGCTGCCGAGGTAGTCGATGGACGAACCGCTTCGCTCGATCCAGAGATCGCGGCCCGCCTCGCGGGTCAGCCAGTCGAAGAGTGCCCGATAATGCCGCGACAACGGCTGAGTCGGCAGCGAGCTCGAAAACGCGACCACCGCATCGAAGAGCCGGTCGGGGTCGGGAGTCAGGCGCGGCAGTGCGGAGACGAGGATCCAGGGCAGTGGATCCTCGCGCTGAAATCGCGACGTCGGACCGAACGGGTAGGTGATCTCGCGAACCGGGTATCCACGCCGCAGGACCGCGGTCACGAAGGGTTGTTCGGCCGAGATCAGAGCGGCGAATTCGCTACCGGAGACCGGAGCGGTTTCGAAACGGCGCAGCACGTCCAGTCCGTTGAAGAACTCGAAGACGCTCAAGACCTCGGGGCTCTCGGCGAGCATCTGCGACAGCAGCGTCGAGCCGCAGCGGCCGGTCCCGACGATGAAACGATCCATCCCCACTCCCCCGTGATAACCTGACGCCGATCGGGATCGGATTGTACGAAAGGAGACGCTCTGTGACTTCGAAAATCCGCCCGGCCACCGACCTCGTCGCGCCGCGGCCGCCGGATGACCCGCATGTTTCCCGCGTCATGGACGGGTCGATCTGGCACGAGTTCTGCGCCACGCTCGAAGCCGCGGCCGGTCTCGTGATGGACGATGCGACCCCCGACTCGGCGCACGATCGCGCAGAGGGTTTCCGCTACCTGGTGCAGTTCCTGAGCGCGGGAACCGTCGCATGCGTCACGCACGACGATCCGGACTACCCGGTCTTCGGTCGGCTGATGGACCACACGATGCCGTGGGGGCTCGACAATCCCGACTGCCTCTATCTCCACGCGGCGATCCGAGGGGACGCCCGCTACCGCATCCGCGGCAACCTCGGTTCGGCCAACCACATCGATATCCAGGTCAACTACGGCCACTTCGCCAACGGCGAGATATCGAGCTGGGGGACGCTTTCGTCGGCGACTCGCGAGGATCTCGAGACGGACGAGAATGGCGACTTCGAGCTGACGCTCGCTACCGAGCCGCAACCGGGCAACTGGCTCGGCCTCGCCGAGAACGCCGAATTCGTCATGGTCCGGCAGTACTTCAACGATTGGGAGAGCGAACGACCGGCGGAGCTTTCGATCGAACGCATCGACGCCACCTATCCTCCCCCGCCATTGCGCACCGATCAGATCGCCGAACGCATCGACAAGCTGCGCCGCTGGCTCGAGCGCGGCGGCAAGCTGTGGGAGAGCATGAGCCGCGGGCTGCTCGCGATGGAACCCAACACGCTGTTCATCCACTCGCCCGTCGACAGCGACCAGCGCGGGGGAATGGCGGGACAGGCCTATGGAATGGGTAACTTCCAATGCGCCCCCGACGAAGCCGTCGTGATCGAGTTCACGCCACCGGCATGTCGCCATTGGAGCATCAGCCTCGCGAACTACTACTGGCAGAGCATCGATTTCGCAGAGCGGCAGAGTTCGCTCAACGGTCACCAGGCGCGGCTCGACTCGGACGGCGTGTTCCGAGGCGTGATCGCGCACACGGATCCGGGCGTTCCGAATTGGCTCGACACGGACGGGCATGCGCGGGGCTCGCTCGCTCTGCGTTATTTCGGTGCGGATGCGACGCCGATGCCGACGCTTCATCGGCTCGGACTCGCCGACCTCGGATCCCGATTGCCGGGCGACACACCCCGCGTCGATGCGGCGGCGCGAACGCGCGCACTCGCGAGACGGCGAAGGGCGGTCTGGAGGCGCTTTCGGCGCTGATCCGCGGGCCGCGGATCCGAGCGGCCGGAATGCTCCCGGCGGCGGGCGGCGCGCCGGTTTCAGGACACCCCGATCGGGGCCCGTGATCCGGTCGGCAACGCCATGGTAGTGGCGAGTGCCGCGACGAGTAGCGCGCTCGCGAGCAGGAACGGCGCCGCGACGGACTGATCGTAGAGCGCACCGGCCGCGAGCGGCCCGAGCACGCGCGCCATCGAAGCGCTGGACTGGAAGGTGCCCATCACCGCGCCACGATTCGTCGCGTTCGCCTGGAACGACGCCAGGCCCATCATCGAGGGCTGGCTGATCGCCCGGCCGATCGCCGATCCGACCAGGGGCACCATCAGCAGCCCCACCACCGGCGCCCACGGCACGAAGGCAAACGAAGATGCCATCAATGCAATCCCGACGACCAGCAGCGTCTTCTCGCCGTACCGTGCGACCAGCGGACGGATGCCTCCCCCCTGGATGCCGATCATCACGAATGCCATCACGATCAGGATCACGGTCACCCCGATCACTCCGTAATCGAAACGGCTCATCATGAAGTATGCGAAGATGGTCTCCAGCTGGGTGACTGCAAACGTGAACAGGAAGTACGTGATGCAAAGATTGCGGATGTCGGGAGCGGCGAGGACATCCATCTTCACGGCGACCTCTTGCGCCGTCGCACGGTGCATTTCGGGCTCCTTCAGCACGAAGATCGCGTAGACGAAATTCGCGGCCGCGAGCCCCGCCGCCGCGAGCATCGGAACGCCATAACCCAACAACGCCAGCGGGCCGCCAACCGCGGGGCCGATCACGAAGCCCACTCCGAAGCAGGCGCCCACCATGCCCATCCAGCGGGTTCGCTCGTCGTCGTCGGTGACATCGGCGATGTAGGCGGTCGCCACGGAGATGTTCGCCGCGAAGATCCCGCTCAGGATCCGTGCGGCGAAGAGCTGCACGAGCGAATCTGCGAGTCCGAGCAACAGCAGTGCGCCGCTCGTGCCGGCGATCGTGCAGAGCATCACCGGGCGCCGGCCGATCCGATCGGCGAGGCGGCCCCAGAGCGGCGCGAACAGCGCCTGCATCGCCGCGTGGCTCGTGAACAGGATGCCCAACACGAGGCCACTGGCGCCGAATTCGTCGGCGTAGAACGGCAGCACCGGGATGATGATTCCGAAGCCGATCACGTCGATCACGACGATGCTGAACAGGATCGGAAGAGTGGATCTGGAGCGTTCGCGCGGCATGGGGATTCGGAATTCTAACGCCGATCGCCGAAAGCGCCCTTCCGGCAGGTCGAGTTCGTCATCTCGCCCGGGTGCGCTTAGAATCACCGCTCGGGAGGCGACGCATGCGACTTCACGATTTCCTCGAATACCGCGCGAGAATGCGGCCCGAAGCGCCCTTCATCGAATTCGGCGACCGGCGCATGAGCTACGCGGAGGCCGACTCCGCAGCCAATCGCTTTGCGAACGCGCTGATCGCGGCCGGGCTGGCTCCCGGCGATCGCTTCACCTTCTTGTCGAAGAACTGCATCGAGTATGCACTGATGTACTTCGCCGCGTCGAAAGCCGGCGTCGTGCCGGTGCCGCTCAACTACCGGCTGGCGCCGCCCGAATGGGCCTACATCGTGGGCGATTCCGAATCCCGTCTGCTGTTCGCCAGAGACGAGTTCGTGGCCGCCATCGCTTCCGCGCGCGACGACCTCCCGAAGGTCGAACGCTGGATCGCCATCGGCGCCGATACCCCGGACTGGGAGAGCTTCGATGCGTTCATCGGAGACTGCGACGCGAGCCACCCGCAGCGCGACGTCACGCCGGAAATGGACCTCTACCAGATGTACACGAGCGGCACGACGGGGCGCCCGAAGGGCGCCGTGCTCTCGCAGGCCTGCGTCTGCGCCAACATCGGCCAGGCGAGCACTGCGATCGAGCGCCACGGCGACGAGCGCGTGCTGATCGTGGCTCCCCTCTACCATGCGGCGGCGGCGTTGATCTCGTTCGTTTCCGTCCAGCGCGGCGACATGCTCTACCTCCAGGAGGACTTCGACCCCGCCGAGGTCGTGCGTGCACTGTCCGAGGAACGCATCGCCTCCACGCTGCTGGTCCCCGCGATGATCCAGTTCTGCCTGCTCGCCGTGCCCGACGCAGCCGAACGCAACTACGACGACCTGCGGCTGATCGTCTACGGCGCCTCGGCGATCGCCGAGTCGACGCTGCGGGACGCCATCGACGCCTTCGGCTGCGGCTTCGTCCAGGCCTACGGCATGACGGAAACCTCGGCCGGCGCCACCATGCTCTCGATCGAGGACCACGAGCTGGCGCTGCGATCGAAGCCCGAACTGCTCGCATCCGCGGGCCGCCCGCTCGTCGGAACCGAGGTTCGCATCGTGGACGAGGCGGGCGTGCCGCTCCCGACGGGCCAGATCGGCGAGATCGCCGTCCGCGGACCGCAGCTGATGCGCGGCTACTGGAACCTGCCCGACGCGACCCGCGAAGCGCTGCGCGACGGCTGGCTGCATACCGGCGACGCGGGAATGCTCGACGAGGACGGCTACCTCTACATCAAGGACCGCACCAAGGACATGATCATCACCGGCGGTGAGAACGTCTATCCGCGCGAAATCGAGGACGTCCTGCTCCAGCACCCGTCGATCGCGGACGCCGCCGCCATCGGAGTGCCGGACGACACCTGGGGCGAAGCCGTGAAAGCGGTGGTGGTGTTGCGCGAGCACGAGAACGTCGACGAAAGCGAGATCATCGGATTCTGTCGCGAGCGGCTCGCGCCCTACAAATGCCCCCGGTCGGTCGACTTCACGCAGATGCTGCCGCGCAATCCCACCGGCAAGGTGCTCAAACGCGCGCTGCGCGAGCCCTATTGGAAAGGCCGACAGCGCCGCGTGAACTAGGCCCCGCCGCGTCCGAAGTGGACGGTCAGGTAGCCGCCGATGCGGTGCCGGTCGTAGTCGTGGGGCTCGACGTTCGAATCGTGATGCTCGAAGCCGTATTCGACCGACGCGCTGACATTTCGCGCGATCGGACGTCCGATCGCGGTGGAGATGCGCCAGACTCGATCGGAACGCCGATAGCCGCGCAGCTCGTAGACCCGATTCGGAACGAAGTCGTCCGGCTGCGGCACCGACGTCTCGTTGCGCGTGCGCTGATACATGAATGTCACGTTCCCGTCGAGCAGGAAGCCGAACGGAAGCGCGGTGGTCGCACCGAGCCAGAACTCGTGCGCCTGATTGTGGTACTCGGCGCCGTCCGGGATGAAGTGCTCGTAGGTATACCCGCCGCGGATCGAGGTGTCGTTCCAGTCCAGATCCATGCGGTGCTCGCCGGTGAACAAGAACCCCCAACCGCTGCGGACGCGCCTGCTGCCTTCAGAGAACTTCGCGGGAGCGCATGCAAACGGCGACGGCGGGTCCGGAGGCAACACGCACAGACCGCCTTCTAGCGGTTCATCTCCGGTTGGAATGTCCGGCGGCGCCTGTTTGAAATCGTAGTTGTAGTAGTCGCCCCGGATCATCGTCTGGCCCCGGCGTCCCCAGTCCGCGAAGAACTTCGGGCCGACGAAGTGGGTCATCGCGAATGCGTCGTTGTCCACCCAGGCGTACCCGAAGTTGTAGTCGAGTCGCAGGGTCCAGCGCTCGGAGAAGCGCCAGTCGAACCACGTCGCGAGCGTCGGATAGTGGGTGTCGTAGTCGACGTCGGACTGCGCCGAACCCCAATAGGTCGCCGCAATCCCGGCCGCGAGATCCCCGCTGCGGAACACCTCGCCCCCGCCGTCCGCGAACCACGCACCGGCCAACTCATGGCTGTCGTCGTGAACCTCGTCGACGTCGCCGATGCCGTTCGTGAACAGAATCGGCTGGGTATCCCCCTCGATTCCCGCGCTCACGTTCGCCCACCACCGCCGTTCGTCGCCCTCGATACGTGCGGGCCAGGGAATGTCCGAACGAAACGGGGCCCCGGGAGTGGCATCCCGCTGCTGTCTGCGACGAGCCCACTCCAGTGAGAAGACCTGGGCCGCGTCCAGGCGCTCTTGCGGCTCTGCCGGCACCGCAGCCACCAGCGCCGGCCACGACACGATGGCGGTTGCTAGCAGCGCGGGCACGCGGCCGACATCCTGCCAGCATGCTCGTCTTCGACTCATCGTCGAGGCACCTCGATCGGAGAAAATGCGTCGCGAGCAATCCGCGAACCGCGGCGGAAGTGTTCCCCAATGCAGCGCCGTCAGTCAATAGTCCGGGATCGAAATCGCGGGCCCGCTTCGATCGTAAAGCGGTTCGCCACGAGAGGTTCGACGGCCGCGAATCGCGTTATACTGGGCCGCTCAGGAATTTGCGCCTCCCCGGGGATCGCCGCCGCTCATGGACCAACTCGCCTCACAGCTTCCCACCGGTGCGCCGCTTTCGCTGATCCACCTGCTGATCAATCTGGGGATCGGCGTTCCGCTGGCGCTGCTCGTTCGCTGGCACTTCGAGCGGTTCGGCTCGACGCTGTCGAATCGCGATGAATTCGCACAGGTCTTCCCGTTCATCCTGCTCACCACGACGCTGATCATCACGGTGGTGAAGTCGTCTCTCGCGCTGTCGCTCGGCCTCGTCGGTGCGCTTTCGATCGTCCGTTTCCGCACCCCGATCAAGGAGCCCGAAGAACTCGCCTATTTGTTCTTCGCGATCGCCATGGGGCTCGGACTGGGCGCGGATCAAACGGTCCCGACGGTTGCCGCGGGAGTCTTCATCCTCGCGACGGTCGCGATTCTGCGGTGGGCGCGTCGCGACCGGGAGAAGACCAAGCTCTACCTCTCCGTAGACATCGCCGGAGCACGCGAAGGCCAACAGCAGCGAATCGACTCGCTCAACGAGGTGATCGCACGCCACGTCCGAGTCAGCGACCTGCGTCGCGTCGATTCCCGTGAGGGAAATCTCGAAGCCACCTATTTCGTCGATGTCGGCGGATCCCAACACGTCTCGGCACTGATCGACGACCTGCAGCAGGCGTTTCCGGACATCGGCGTCTCCTTCATCGATCAGAGCCGGATGCCCACCGTCTAGCCGCGATCGTGAGGGTTCACCCGCACGAATCCGGGCGCAGCCGCTCGCACCGTCGACGCAGCTTCGTCTCCCGAGCGCTGATCGCAGCGCTCGGCGCAATCTTCGTGGCGACCGGTACGCTCGCCGCCGCGCTGACTGCGTCGGAGCCGCTGCGCGCGCGACTCCTCGATCTCACCGGTGCTTCGCGGACCCACGCGGGCATCGCAGCGGTGTTGTTGGCACCGGCGCGCCTGCTGCAGGCGAACCTGAACACGCGACCAACGGCGCGGATCGCCCTGGATGTGAAATTCAAGCACATGCACAAGATCCACGAGAAGCGTAGCCGTGCGATCGCCACCGGAATTCTCACCACCTCGGACGACGACTACCTGCCCGGAAGCATCGAGAGCGGCGGAAAGACGATTCGGATGCGGCTGCGGCTGTCCGGCAACCGCCCCGAGCTCCTCGAAGGCGAGAAATGGCCGCTGCGAATCCAGACCAGGGGCGACTCCCCGGTCTTCGGCATGCGACGCTTCGAATTGAAGGATCCCCAATCACACGGCTTCCAATCGGAACGCCTCTTCATCGAACACCTTCGTAGCGAGGACGTGTTGGCGCCGCGAACCTCGTTCGTCGATGTCACGCTCAACGGCAAACACATCGGACTGATGACGCTCGAAGAGAGCCCCGCGACCGAGCTCCTCGAGAGCCAACAACGACGGGATGGCGCATTTCTTCGACTCCTGATCCTGCCGGGCAACGAGGACTCGCTGGATCTCGTCGATTCGAGTCCGGGCGGCTACCGCATCGAGCCGCTCCGTCCGAAGGATGTCGATCGCTCGGCCAAGCTCGAACGCAGCTACAAGGCCGGGAGACGGTTGCTGCGCGGATACTTCGCGGGAAGCATCCCGGCCGACGACGTCTTCGATGCCGAGAGCTGGGGACGCTTCCTGGCGATCACGGAGCTCTGGGGTGCGCACGATGCCCTGCTCTGGAGGAATCTGCGCTTCTATTTGAATCCGCTGACACAGCGACTCGAACCGCTCGGCCACGCTCCGGGTCTCGCGTTCGGAGTCGACACCGAAACCGAGCCCGCGAGCCGGCCGCGGTTCGCGGCCGGGCTGCTCGAGGCCCCCCGCATCCGAAACGCCTACCTTCGCGCGCGGACGCGCATCGCCGCAGAGATGCTCGAACCGCGCTTTCGCGAGCGGTCGGAACGACTCGAAGCCGAGCAGCTCGCTCAGCTCCACCGGGAGTACCCGTTTCGCGTGGCCTTCGACCTGGCACCGGCACTGCGACGCGCCGACCGGGTGCTCGCCGACTCCGGTGAGCCGATCGTTCGTTACGAGGCGGCGACCGCCCGTGCGGCGGGATCGGACAGCGAGTCGCCGCTTCCGTTCGTCAGCGTCGAGGAGACCCTCGCACGGCATCCCTTCCTGCAGTGGGATCCGGTCGCCCGCGAGTTCTACGCCCGGGCGGGCCACTGGAATGTCGCAGGCCATCTGATCCTCCCGGACGGCGCCGGACTCAGGCTACCGGCCGGAACGACGTTGCGATTCGAGGCCCGCCGCGGGATCATCGCGCGCGGTCCACTCCAATTCCTCGGCGATGCCGATGCACCGGTCGTGCTGGAGGGTCCGGCGGGGCCGAAGCGGGCTCGGCTCTGGTCGGGCGTCTACGTGGTCGAATCGAATCGACCGTCGCATTGGTTGCACGTGGTGGTGCGCAACGCCGGCGGCTTCAAGCGAAAGCGGTGGGAACTCGCGGGCGGCGTGGTGTTCCGAAAGACGCACGCGGAAATCGAAGATTGCAGCTTCACCCGAACCCGGACCGACGATGCGTTGAACGTCGTGCGCTCGACGTTCGCGATCCGGAATCCGACGATCCTCGACTCGGAATCCGATGCCTTCGATGCGGACTACGCCAACGGATCGATCGAGGCCGGCCTGATCGAACGCGCGGGCGGCGACGCAATCGACCTCGGGACTTCGAAGGCGACCGTACGCGGCATCCGGATGGCGAGCATCCACGACAAGGCGATCTCGGTGGGCGAACGCAGCTGGTTGTCCGCCGCGAATCTCACGATCGAGCACGTCGGCATCGGCGTCGCGTCAAAGAACGGCTCCCAAGCCGAGTTGCTGGACTCGACGCTGGACGACATCCGCGACGTCGCGTTGATCGCGTACATCAATCGCGGCGAGTTCGGTCCCGCGACGCTGATCGCCGAACGCAATCGGATCACCAACGCGGACCTGGTCGCCCTCACGCAGGCCAGAAGCGAGATCCGGCTCGACGGAAGTTTCGTGAAACCCGTCGATGCCGCGCTCGATCGGCTGTACAAGGACGGAGAGAACGAGCGCTGATGAGCGAAAAGCCGCCGGAAGAAGCTCGCTACGAGATCAAGTTCGTCGCCGACGCAACCCGCTACCATGAGCTCGAGCGCTGGATCCTGCTGAATCCGGCCGGCTTCCGTACCGCCTACCCGCCGCGCCAGGTCAACAACGTCTATTTCGACACCCCCGACCTGCTCGCCTATGCGGAGAATCTGTCCGGGGCGAGCTCCCGCTCGAAGGTTCGGCTGCGCTGGTACGGCGACACCCGCCGGCCCGAGAAGACCGTTCTCGAGGTCAAGCGGCGGCGAAACCACCTGGGATGGAAACACCACTATGCGGCCGGTCCGGTGGATTTCGAGAATCGGACCTGGAGTAGACTCCTGCGCGATCTCCGGAGCTCGTTGTCCCCCGAGGGGAAAATCTGGCTCGACGAGTCGCCTCAGCCGGTGCTGATCAACCGTTATTTTCGACAGTACTTCGAATCCCCGGAGGGAGGATTGCGCGCCACGCTGGATTTTCGCCAGCGAGTCTACGATCAGCGGCTGAAATCCCGTCCCAATTTCCGAAACCGCGCTAACTTGCCCGACACTCTCGTCGTCGAGATCAAATTCGGGCGCCACGATCACGCGCTCGGATCCGAGGTGATCGCGAGCCTCCCTGTGCGCGTAAGCAGGAACTCGAAATACATGATCGGTGTCGGGGCCATCGCCGGCCCGCTGCAAGCCTGATCTTTCGGGCGTGCGAAAAGTTCGCCGAAACGTGCGAAAACCCCGGTAGACCCCACAAATCTCGAAGGAATTTGTATATTCTGACCGCAACGTGATGCTCGGGTGAGAGCCAGCATCGTCGGCAAACAAAGTCGAAGCACGGCCCTGTCGGAACCCGACGGGGTGCGTACGTTCGCGCCCAAGAGTCGTTATGAAATTGACGAAAAAGACGCGCTCGCGTCTTCTGTTGATGAACATCGCAATGTGGTTCGTGAGCGGGATCACGTTGTTGCAATTTTTCGGTGGCCCGGGCGGCGTCGTCGAGCGCTATGTCCGACCCGTTCAGGCCGAGCTGGGCGGTTGGCTCGATCTCGCGCTGAACGCCGCCGGATGGAACCGCGTTTCCATTTCGAGCTACGAGCTTTCGATCGAACCCGAGGTCTACCGAGCGGCCGCACTGCTCGCGCGCGACGGCGCGGAACGCTCGATCGAACGATCCGAGCTGTGGTGGTTCCCGGCGAAGCTTCGCGCGGAGGGCGTCGACTATCCGGTCGACCTCCAGTTCGTCGGCCCACCGACCGCGGCCTCGCGAATCGCCGACCAGAAATGGCGCATCCGCTTCCGCGGCAAGCAGAGCTACCGGGGAATTCGCGAGTTCGAGCTCGCTCCTGCGGATGAGAGCCGGCACGCAGTCGAGCTCACGATTCGCGACAAGGGTGAGGCGAGCGGACTGCTCGCGCCTCCCGGCGGATTCGCAAACCTCGCGATCAACGGCAGTGCGGCGGGCACGTTCTTCTGGAGCGAAAGCAACAGCAAGGCGATGCTCGAGCGATTGGGATACCCGAACGGCGAGATCCTCACGCCGCGGGTGACGGCGGCAGCGATCCCCGCACGCCTTTCGGGCGTCGAGAACGGCCACGTCGGATTCGCCCATTACGTGCCTGCGATCAACCGCGACGGCGACTGGAGCGTCGCCGAAGTGAAGCTCGAGCGCCTGCTCGCGCTGACCCAGAACGCCAGCGACGAGGAATTCGAGCGGCAGATCCCCGAGCTGCTCGACGTCGAGAAATTCCTGCATTGGAATGCGCTCGTGTCGATCTTCGGTGACCCGGCGAGCGACGGCTATCCACCCCTGAACTGGTTCTTCGACCCGGTCACGGGCCTGCTCGAACCGATCGTGCGGGACCTCGCGCTGACGATCCGGGACGACGGCGAGGCCTCCGACGCCGCGCGGCTGACGGCTCGGCTGCTGCGCCAGCCGGATCGGCGCGACCGCAGCAACACGATCCTCTGGGATCTCGTCGGGCGGAACGGCGGCGAAATGGTCGCACAAACCGACGCCAAGCTCGGCGAGCTGCTCACCCACCTCGCCAAATCCACCGGCTCGCTGGTTCACCTCGGCGAGCTTCGCCGCTACGCGGAGTTCCGCCGCAGTCAGCGCGACGCGTTGCTCGCGCGCGTCTCGATCCTGAGCACCGCGCTCGCCGCTTCGCAAGTCGAGACCACACCGACCCTGTCCGTCGACGCCGGCACACCCACCCTGACGCTCGAGCTGGCACCGGCCGGCCTCGCCACCATCCTGCTGAGTGAAATCCGCTTCGAGCTCTCCTCGTCCGAACTCGCGAGCCAAGCAGCCGCGTCGCTGCGGATCGTCGCGCCGGGCGGTCGCGAAATCGTCAGTGAAGCGATCGCACCGGTCGTGGTCGGAAGTTCGCTCGCGCTGCGGCCCGAACACGCCTCGATCGAACCCAGCGTCACGGGCAGAGATGCGTCGTGGACCGTCGAAATCCGCCTGCCCTTCTTCTCCGCCGAGCAGTGGGTGCGGGCCAAAACCGTCCAGAGCATCGACGTCGTGTATCGCAACGCGGTGACCGGGGAATCCCTCCCCGCCGCGCGCCTGATGACCGCCGAGATGCTCGCCCACACTCCGGATGGCGACTATCGCGCTCTGTTCCGATCGGTCGAATTCACGGTCGCGGCTTCGGGGCTTCCGTTCGAGATCGACGGAGACGAGATCGTCCTGCCCGCCGGCGACTACCGCGCAACCCGGAGCATCATCATTCCGCGTTCGCATCGGCTGCGACTCGAGCCGGGCGTCACCCTGCACCTCGACCCGGACGTCAGCCTGATCACTTTCCGCGGCATCAGCGCCAGGGGAACGGCCGACCACCCGATCCATCTGCAACCGACCGATCCGGAGAAGCCGTGGGGAGCGCTCGGCGTCGCACGCGCTCCCGAGGCATCCGTCCTCTCGTTCCTTACCGTGTCGGGTGGCTCGAAGACGAGCTTCCAGGGCATCGAATTCGACGGTCAGCTCTCCTTCAACGCGTCGGACGTCTACGTCGACAACAGCGAGATCTACGACGCGAAGAAGGCCGACGGTCTCAGCGTGAAGCGCGCATCCTTCGAGGTCCACCACAGCCAATTCGTCGCGAACGGCTCGGATGGAATCGACTCCGAGTGGTCGACCGGACAGATCGGGGAGAGCCTCTTCATCAACAACGAAGACGACGGCGTCGACCTGGCGGATTCGATCGTTCGAATCGACGAGAGTTCGTTTCACTGGATGGGCGACAAATCCATCAGCGCCGGCGAACGCAGCCGGGTAACGGTCGTGTCGACTCGCCTTTCCGACTCCGAGGTCGCGATCGCGTCGAAGGAAGACTCTCGAGTGGATGTGAGGGACACCGAGTTCCGTCGCAACCACACCGGCTTCTCGCTCTATCGCAGCAAGCCCGTGTTCGGCGGGGGTTCCGGATCGGTCACGGGCGGCGTCTTCGCCCGGAACGATCGCGACTTCGAGGTGGAGCCCGGATCGAACCTCGAGTTGAACGGCGTACAGCGCGAATCCGGTACCAGCGCCGACGCCCTGGTCGGCTCGCTCGCGCTGCGCACCGTCGTCACTCGATCTCGCTGACCCAGTTCAGCATGTTGTAGAACTCGATTCCCCCGAACGGAAAGAAGCGATATCGGGTCGGTTCGAACTCGGCACGATTTCCGAGATGCCCGACGATGTCGCGCCGTTCGGGCATGTTGTTCTCGTCCTCGAATGCCTTGCTGACGTGCGCCCGGATCGCGATCTCGTCGTTCTCGATCATCTCGGCCACGCCACTCTGCTCGAGCAGGGTCGCAAGGATCACCGGATCGTAGGTCTGGCCGTTCTTGAAGACGGATCGATACAGGGCTTCCACGAGCCGACTCATCCGCTCGCGGTTGGTCTCGCCCGCCGCCGACTCCCGAAGGATCTCGAGTGTGGCTCGCGAGCGGCGAATGATCGATCGGACGAGACGCCGCTTCGGCGAGCGGCGTGCGACGAGGTCGTCCTTCGAAACCGACCCGTGCGTGAGCTGGCGCTGCCGTGCGAATTCGCGCTGGCTCATCCCGAGATTGCCGGCCAGCAGATTCCAGAATGCTGCCTCATCGACTCGAGTCAGGCGTTGGAGGGCTTCGTCGTAGAGTTGAATCGAGCCGTCGGTTCGCATGCGGGTCCACCGGCCGTCGGGATCGCCGTCGACCTCCCAGTCCACGGGGTCGAATTCGGCGGGCAGATAGTGTTGCCCCGCCCCCATTCGCTCGAGCATGGCGTAGTAGTCCTCGAATTCGTCGCTGTGGGTATTCAGGTCGTCGATGCTGATCTTGACGACGACCACGGGGTCTTTGATCGTCGCACCCACGGGATCGTCGGCGCCGACGAACCCGGTCACACGAAACTCCTGGGTTTCACCGTTGTCGAGGAACGACCAGTTCAGACGCCTTCGACGCTCCGACTGATGCTCCTCGTGGACGATCTCTCCGAGTGCGTCCTTCACGACGATGCTCTCGTCTCCGACCCGGGAACGCCAATTCGCGATCAGGAGATTCCACCAGGACTCACGTGAATGGAACTCGGACGTCGCCTTCCGTTCGGGACGCGCAACGATCTTCGCCGCTTCACTGAAGTCGGCGCTCCGCACCATCTTCTCGAAGATCGGAGTGCCGTCGGCGCCGGCAACGTCGAGCTTGTCCTTGTCGATCCGCCAGACCGCGCCGGAGATGGTCCCGTCGGCGGTGCGGCCGCCCAGGAACGGGATCTGGAGAACCGCCGCCTCGAGGAACATGTACGCATCGCTTTCGAATGACCGCGGATGATCCACCCAGATCAGCGGCTCCTCGCCGCGGTGGTCGATCACGCTGCGGCGCGCCATGACCCAGTTCTGGTACCCGTCCAAACCGAACGGCGACAGGAAGTTGGTGTGGTCGGTGCTCACACGCGCACCCGATTTGAATGCCCCTTCGCGATACAACACGTATTTTTCGGGCAGATCCGCGGTTTGCAGACTCGATGGAACCAGGAAGTCGAGCACCCGAACGGGCGCCAGCAGCCCCTTGTGCAGGGTGGACGCGGGGAATGCGAGCGCGTACTTCTGCACCAGCGTGCCTTCGACGCTGCCGATGAAGCCGATCCCCATGCGGATGCCGAACTCGACCGAATCGACGACGATGTACTGGTCCGAGGCTCCCAACGGCTCGGGGTTCAGGATCACGTTGCGCGTGAGATTGACCAGGATGCGCGGGAACAGCGCGAGCCTTCCCGTCACGGTGATGTTGCCGGGGTTGATCACCTCGACTGCTGCGATTCCGAGCTGGATCGCCTGCATGGCCCGATCGGCGATCCAGCGGTTGATCGGACCGAACGCGTCGACCCAGTGGTTGTCGTAGGAGATCTGCGAAATGTCGTCGAACCGGTTCTGCATCAGATGCCCGTCGACGACCGAACCGTCGAGCGACGTGACGTGTCGATCGACCCGCATCAGCGGATATTCGGATTCGAGATCGAATGCCTGGACGAGCTGATTCCTGCGGTTGATCAGCTTCTCGACGTAGAGCTGCGGAATTCCGCCCGGCCAGCCGCCGAGCGACACCGCATCCTCGATCTGCTTGCGCGTCAGCTGCGCGATCAGGCGCGTCATCCATTTTGCGTCCGCGTAGGTCGTGGTGTGCTCGAGGCCGGCGTCCTGGAGGTTGATGTAGTTGAACTCGATCGACCCGTTGACCCAGCCGAACAGCCGCGAAGTCGCATTCGTCTCGATCAGGTCCCAGGTGTATGCCTCCACGCGTTCCGGCAGCACCCAGCCGAACGAATGGCCGACGTCCTGCTGGACCAGGAACATCTTCTGTTCGCCGTTCGGCAGGTTGCGCAGGACGAGCTTGTTGTTCTCTTCGTCCTTCATGTCGGCGTTGGCGATCCAGGCGTTGAACACGAACAGACCACGCGCCTCGCGCGATTGTTCGGCCATGCCCCAGCTGAAGGTCCATTGGCCGATCCGATCGATCTCGCGCGGTTTGTCCTCCGCGACCGCCGTCTGGAAGACGAAGAACTCGCCGTTCTCGTCCTTGCCCCGTCCGGCCTCTCCGGGCTTCAGCACCTTGTCGATCGGAATGTAGGTATGGATTCGCTGACGGTCGAAGTAACCGATCCAGTCCGCTTCCACGCGCTCGCGGGATTCATCGCCGAGATTCACGCGCAAGTTCCGAACGTGCATCGACGCATCGGAGTTGAACCCGAGCGCCCGCAATAGCGCGTTCCCAACCGGATCGGCATGAGTCTCCATGCCGAACTTGAGCTTCAACGGCCGCTCGCACTTCTTCTGCTGCTTCTTGTCCTCTGCGAGGCACTCGGGGCTCTTCCAGCGAACGTCGAATTTCGGCTTGCTCTGGGTCATGTGCGGCTTGTCGAATTCCACCACCGCACCATCGAAGGCCGGGAACCGGTGCTGCAGGCCCGCGTGCATCAAGTCGCCGCCATTCAAGTAGTTGTCGATGATGTCCACGTTCGCGATATCGTCCCGCTTCTTCCAGAAATGCGTCTGGTCGGGCGGGTCCAACTTCGAGATGTCGAATCCCGATCGAATCAGATCGGCGAGTTCATCTGCGGTGTAGAACTCCCCGGTCTCGGTGTTGACGAGATTGTGGGCCTCCTTCGCCGCTTTGCACACATGCGAGCGGTTGTCGACGCGCCATTCCATGAACACGTTCTTCAAGTGCACCGGAATCTTCACGCTTCCGATCGGCTCGGTGAACATGCGCGTCGCCCACTCGACCATCAGGATCTCGGCGCCGAGATCGTAGGCGGCTGCCGGGTCGCTACCGTCCTGCATCCGGTCGAGCAGACCGAGGATGTAATCGAGCGCGATGTTGAGGTCGAGCTTCTTGATGGTCTTGCGTGCGGACTTTTCGCTCTTGTGGCGCTCGATCGTCTCGTAGTTGTAGACGTGCTCTGCGAGGACGCGCTTCTTCTTCTCGATGAAGGCCCGATACTCGGCGATCTTGCTCTGCGAGACGCTCCCCAGCTTCGCAGCCGGTTCGACGTCGAAGAACGCCGTCTCGATCTCCTCGCGGAACTTGCCGCCATAGGGAATCGGAGAGCCGGCGCGCGCTTCCTGCGCGAACACGAGTGCGAGCGCGATCCACAGCGCAAACGCAGCGACTCTGCCCGATCCTCCCGATCGCAGACGAGTTCGCCGGCGGACCGGAGCGCGGTCGCGGATGACCCCGACCGTCCGCCTCATTTCTTCATGTAACCCCGCTGGTAGAGGTCGTCGACGTCGACCTCGTCGGTCGCCGTCGCGACGCCGTCGATCAGCACCTGGCTGCCGTGCTGCGCCGAAGCAGCCCGCCCGACGCGAGCCATCTCGATGTTGCGCGCGATTACGCTCCCGGTTCCGTACTCGCGCTTCTTGGTATAGGCCATGATCGCCACGTGTTGCACGTCGGACACCGTGGAATCCTCGAAGGTCACCGACGAACCGTCCTTGCCGACGACCGCGGTTCCGACGCGCCGGATCGTCAGGCCGCGCGCTTCGAGGCGGCTCCGTTCGCCGACGGAGATCGCCTTGTCTCCGATGTCCTCGAACACGGTGCCCACCACGCCGACCACCGAGCCGCTGACGTCGATCCCGTCGCCTCCCACCCGTTCGATTCGCCCCCCCGTCACGCTCCCCTCACAGAAGTCACAGTCGAACGCGTCGGAAGCGGTGTCCGAAATCGAGACACCATGAAATTCGAAACGGGATCGTATCAGGTTGATGGCATCTTCGGCGCGCACGGATCGAAAGTGGCTATCCGCGATTCGCGCCTCCGCAGCGCGCATCGTGCAGCCGCCCGTGAGCTGCCAACCACGGTGATCGATTCCGGTGGTGTCCGCGACGACGACGTGCTTCCAGTCGTGCGTCACCCCGGATCCCAACGCCGCGATCCCCTGCCACGAGCGATCGCCGGCGGCGACCGCTCGCCCCCTCAGGACGACGGGGGCTTCGGCGCGACCGCGAAATTGCAGCGGACCGCTGGCGACGAGCATCGCATCCGCGGAAAAGGACAGCGTCGTTCCCGGCCCGATGGCCAGCCCGATGCCATCGGGCAGGACCAGTGAACCGACGACCTGCCAGTCACCGGAAACTGCGCGCAGGATCCCGGCTCCGCCGTCCCAGCGCAGGAACGGGTGCCGCCCCAGGGCCTCGTCGAGCGTCGCCGTCGGGATCGGATTCACGCGCAGAGAAGCCGCCTTCGGATCGGAGCGCAGCCGCGGACCGGCGGCGCGGGGCGACGATGCGGACGGAGAGAAATCCGCGAGCTGCACGGCGCGCGCCCGCCACGCCCCGAATGACGGCTTTCCGGTCGTTCCCGGCGCGCCGGCCAGGATCCCCGACACGCGCGTCGCTTCCGCCTCGAGCCACGCCGGCGTCGAAGCCTCGGACATCTCTCGCGCGATTCGCTGCAGTTCGAGCAGCGTCGCCCGGCGCAGGTCGGCGTCTTCGAACAGCTGTGCCGCCCAGCTCGCGATGACGGTGTCTCCCGGAGTCGGTCCACCGGAGATTCGCAGCCCGCCGCTCCACGCGACGGGTTCCAACCGCTGCGTCACCGGGTTGAAGTAGAAGCGAAGGTTCTCGGCGCGCAGCAGCGACTCCGCGTCCCAGAAGATCGCGACCGCGAGGAATCGCGCCATCGATTCGCTGTCGAACACCGTCGAGGCGGGAACTTCGCCGCGCAGGAACGCGTGCAGCAACCCCGATGCCGAAGCGAACTCGGCGCTCAGCCGCTCCGACTCGGCGACCCTTCTCGCCCCGAACGCCTCGACGTGCACGACGGGGAGGCTCTCGCTCCGAAAGCGCAACAGCAGACCTTCGCGTCGCTGCTGCGACTCGAGCAACTCCTTCGAGTAGCTCTCCTCGAGCGCCATCAAGCCGAGATCGACCGAGCCCAGTCGGACGCGCAGGAAGCGGATCCTGGGCGCGAGCAGCTCCTCGCGTCGCAGGTGCGTGAACACCAGCTGCGCATCCTGGAACCCGACGGCCTCGAGCTTGCGCAATGCGAAGCGATGCAGCCCCATCAGCCGCGACTTCTTCTTGAGCTTCACCTCGATCCGCGACGATGGATTCGATCCGACGGAGGCCGGCCAGTTCGACAGATCGACTTCGCCCGGAGCCCGAAGCGTTTCCAGCTCGAGCATCGCGGCCGCCCGCGCTCGAGCTTTCCCGGCGCCGGTGGACGACGCGAGCGATGGGTCGGCGAGTGAAATCTGCAACAGCGGCACCGTCGCGCCCCGACCCGGCGCACTCGCCGACGCTCCGCACGCCACCGGCAACAGCGGCAGCATCAACAACAACGACATCCAACGGCCCGCGGCCGTACCCGAATACAAGATCCAACCCTCCCGACGCGTCGGACGAACGCGTCGACCCCACGCCCTTCGGAGCGCAATCGTATCGGAATCGAGTCCCCAACGATGCCTCCCCGCGGGAAATTCAGTCGATCGCCGTCGCCCGCCCGATGCGCGCAGGATCCGAGAGTCGCGTCGCGAGAAGACGCCACACGATCGTCGCGACGCGGCCGGCGCGCCGCGCGCCGCGCAGCCGCGCAACCGCGCGGCCGGCCCGATCGGACCCGGCAGCGGGTTCGCTACCGTGGGCGAGGCCTTCGTTTAAGACCGCCCTTTCGCCCCCGGGAGCGACCGATGCGACTGAAGATCGCCGTGCTCGGCGCCGGGTCATGGGGAACCACGGTCGCGACGCTCGCGAGCCACAATGCGCCCACCATTCTCTGGGCGCGCCGTCCCGAGCTCGCCGACGAGATCAATCGCGACCACACGAATCACGCCTATCTCCCGGGTTTCACGCTGCCGCCGGACCTGCCTGCGACCGCCTCGATCGAGGAAGCGGTGCGCGATGTCGATGGCGTGGTGCTGGGAGTCCCTTCGCACGGCTTTCGTCCGGTGCTCGAAGAAGTGAAGCGCTACGTCCGTCCGTCGGTGCCGATCGTCAGCCTCGCCAAGGGGCTCGAGGAGGGTAGCGATCTCCGAATGACCGAAGTGATCAGCGAAGTGCTGACCGAGAATCCGACTGCGGCGCTGACGGGACCGAATCTGGCCAAGGAGATCATGTCGGGATACGCGGCCGCGAGCGTGATCGCGTCGAACGACACTGCCATCGCGACGCTTATGCAGGACGTATTCAAATCGGGCCTGTTTCGCGTCTACACGAACCATGACGTGATCGGCTGCGAGCTCGGCGGCGCGCTCAAGAACGTGATTGCAATCGCGTGCGGCATGGGCGACGGCATGGGTGTCGGCGACAACACCCGGGCGGCGGTGATCACCCGCGGCCTCGCCGAGCTGACTCGGCTCGGCGTAGCGATGGGTGGTGAATCGCGCACCCTGGCAGGGCTCGCCGGCCTCGGCGACCTCGTCGCGACCTGTTCCAGCCCGCAGAGTCGCAATCGATTCGTCGGAGAACAGCTCGGCAAGGGTCGGAAGATCGCAGAAATCATCGACGAGATGCACATGGTTGCGGAGGGTGTGAAGACGTCGCGTGTGGTAATGGACCTCGCCACGCGTTTTGGAATCGAGATGCCGATCGCGCGCGAAGTCTATGGTGCGATCCACGAGGGTCGAACGGCGCGGCAGGCCTATCGCGGCCTCATTCGTCACCGCCCCGGCTCCGAGGACGATCCCGCCTAGCAACGGTCGGATTCCTCCGAACCGGGACAGCGAGGTTCCCAGTGAGACCATCCATCCCCACCGTCGCGATCGCCGTCATCGCGGCCATCGTCGGCTCGGGCGCAGCCCGAGCCGGTACCACGATCATCACGCACGGCTTTGCGCTGGGGGCGTCGGAACCGCCGAACTGGACGCTGACGCTCGGTCGCGCGATCCTCCGCGCGGGCGGGGACGTCTCCCAGTGTGGCGACAACACCGGCGAAACTCCCGTGGGCAGCGTGTTCAGCTACCTCCCCGCGACCGGCGCCTGGCGGATCGAATGCGGCAGCACGACGCCCAACGGCGAGATCGTGCTGGTGTTCGATTGGAGCCGGGAGTCCGACGGCCTGACCACCGGCGGCACCCAGGGATTTGCGGAGGCCGCGGCCGACGCGCTCTATGCGGCCCTTCGCGATCCGCAGTTTCCGGCGGCCTTCGCGGGTATCGACCCGTTGGCGGCGCCGGTGCACTTCATCGGTCACAGTCGCGGTGCGGTGGTGAACAGCGACTGCGTCGAGCGCCTGGCCGCCGTCGGCATTCTGGTCGACCAGACCACGACGCTCGATCCCCACCCCGTCGACGGCACCCTCGACTTCCCGCTCGACCTGGCCGACTGGCTGGACCGCGCTCCCGTCACGTGGAACAACGTCGCTTTCGCGGACAACTACTGGCGTATGGACGGCGGTGGCATCTGGGCGGCGGACTTCGACGGGATGTCGATCGCCGCGGACGTCGACCTCGACCTCGCGGACGCGATCGAAGGCCTTTTGGACGTCGACCCCGTATTCGAGCACACGGAAGTCCACGCCTGGTACCACGGCACCGTCGATCTCACCGCAAGCAACGACGGCGACGGTACGACCATCGACGACGAGCTCGTTACCGATTGGTGGGGAGACGGCGGCGTCCCCCAGCGCGACGCGACCGGCTATTACTACTCGGATCTGGTCGGCGGATCGCGTCCGCCGCCGGTGGCCGGCACCGCTCCCAGCTGGTCCCCGTTGTCGATCTACAACGGCTCCTTCGAGATCGTGAACAGCGAGCTCGAGACGCTCGGCATCGGCTACGCGGGCTGGTCCTACCACGGCGGCGAAATGCCCGCCGGCCCGTCGTCCTGGTCGTCGGCATCGCCCACGCCCGGCTCGAGCTACTACCTGACCCTTTTCGGGGACGGCGACCGCCGGAGTGTCCGCCACAACCGTCTGTACGTCGACGACGGCGCCGGATCCATCGCGTTCGACCGCCGCGTGACCGTTCCGGATGCGAACGACCACCTCGTGATCGAATTCTCGGACGAGCTTTCGAACCACACGATCGTCGACCTTGCCGTCCCGACCGCAACCGACTGGGAATCGCTCGCATTTCCGATTCCCGCCGCCCAGCGGGGCGAGACCTTCACGGTCCTGCTCGAGCTCGACGGTGGCGGCGACGGCGTCGGGGCGATCGTCGACATCGACAATCTGCGCTTCATCCCCGAGCCTTCGCAACACCTCATGCTGATCGCGGGGCTGCTCGTGCTGTTCGTCATCCGGAACGAACGCGACCACGGCTCGTGCCGAGCGTTGCGTCGCGACGACCGAACCGGATGCCATCGATTCAGTCGAGGTATCCGAGCTCGCGCAACGCCTCCTCGGTCTCACGGTCGATGATCGTGGTCTTGCGAGCTTCGGGAGCCGGCACGGGCAACGTGGCGAGGTATTCCTCCAGGCGCTTCCGCATCGCCGCGGCGACCTCCGGCTCGGCATCGATCCGGTCGTCGAGCTCGTGCGGATCGCTGAACACGTCGAACAGCTGGTGTCGGCCCAGGCTGCTCCAGACGAACTTGTAGCGACCGTCGTAATAAGCCTTCTGGTCGCCGCGCCAGATCCGACCCGAGCGACGCGCGTTACCCGCCATGAAGTCGAGCTGAACCAGCTCCGCGATGACGGGGTGGCTGACACGCCCGAGCGGCTGCCCCTGGATGCCGTGCGGCGGTTCGATTCCGAGTCCATCGAGGAGGGTCGCGAACACGTCGAGCGGCTGCGCAGGGCTGTTGCTGCGCCCGACCGGCGCCGCGACACCAGGTGCCTTGACGATCAGCGGGATCCGGACCAGCTCGCCGTAGAGCGCATTGCCGTGCCCGGTCCGCCCGTGCTCACCGAGCAGTTCGCCATGATCGGAGATGACCACGATCCAGCTGTGGTCGTATCGACGCAGAGCACGCAACCCGTCGAACAGGCGACCGATGTGGTGATCCATGAATCGCACTTCGGCATCGTACTCGCGACTCCTCTCGGGATCGGGCGGAGCTGGAACATCGCGAGGGAGCTCCCGCTCGAACTCCTCCGGAGCCTTTCTCGGTCCGTGCGGATCGAAGTAGTTCAGAAACAGGAAGAACGGACCGTCGGAGTGCGCGCGTACCCACGCCAACCCGCGATCGGTGACTTCGGGGGCGAGGCGACCGTTCATCGAGCGGATGTTTTCGTCGTCGTACGAATCGAACCCATCGTGGAGTCCCATGATCCGCTTCAGCCACGGCCCGGCGACGACGGCGCCCGTGCGATAACCGGCTTCCGACAAGATGCGCGCGAGCGTTCGCTCGCCCGGTACGATTCCGCGCACCCGATACCGTTTCAATTTCGACGGCCCCTGCGGGAGCACGTTCGTGAGCATCAGGTTGCCGGCGGCGTCGTATCGCGCACCATGGCTCGTCGGAAACTTTCCGGTGAACAGGGAGACATGCGCGGGATAGGTCCAGCTCGAGGTCGAATAGGCGCGAGAGTAGACCAGCGCGTGCCGGGCAAAGCGGTCGAGGTTCGGTGTCGTCTCTCCCGAATAGCCGTAGGCGCCGATGCGATCCACCCGGGTCGTATCGAGCGTGATGAGCACGATGTCGGGCGTCCGCACGGCATCTTCCGCGCGCGCGAATGCCCCGCAGAACAACATGGCCACGATTGCCGCGGTGGCCCAGGCATCCGTATTCTCGACCCGCCGCATCGCGCTCGAAGCTAGCACGTAGCGAAGCAGGCTCCGCGCATCTGCGACTGCGTGAGGGCTCGCTCCGGGTCGGGAATCCACGCGTCGACGCAAGGACCCTCGAGTCGGGTCAGCGAAAGGCGCTCCAATCCAGCCAGCCGTAGGAGATGCAGATGCCGATCACCGCGATACCGGCGAGCAGCGCGCCGACGCGCTCCGTCGGCCGGAGCTCGGCAATCAATGCACGCCCTCCGAGAATGGCGTGAGCGGCGAATACGATCACGAGCGGCATCCACGGCATCCGAAATCGCGAATTGGCGTTCGCGGCGACGTGCAACGCCAGCACGCATCCCAACACCAGCAACGCGAGCAGCCGGCGATTGCCGCCTCGGGCCGACGCGATTCCAATCGCGCCCAGACATGCAACGAACGCGTACGCGAGCACGGTCGCGGCCGCGATCGCACGCCGCATCCTGACCGACACATCACCATACGAGCCGTTGCGGAGCTTGTAGAGGTGGAATACGTCGGGCGACAGCAACAGCGGAACATTGTGGGCAAGCTTGGTGAAGATCCACGTGGGCTGTGACTCGGCAATCATTTCGAGCGCGCGTCGGCGTGCGAAGTCGGAGCGCTCGATTTCGCCCGAGATCGCATTCACTTCGCGTCGAAACGCACTTCGACCGGGCGCCGCCGGGCGCAACCAGCGGCGCCCCTCGAGCGAATTCCCCTCGCCGATCGCGATCCAACCGACACTGGAGATCGGCAGGATCCGCCCCAACTCCGCCTGGTTGCGCAAGACCCAGGGGAGCACCACGAGCGCCGTCGCGAAGAGGACCAGCGCTCCGCGCACCGCGGCGGCGCGTCGCTCGCCCGACCCGGCCGTGAACACCGCCCAGAACACGGCGACCACCGCGACCGGCAATGCGATCTCACGTGTGAGCGCCGCAGCACCGAACAACGCGCCGACGGCGAGCGCGGACCAGCCGAAGCGCGCCCGTTCCATCCATACCAGGGCCGCGAGAGCGCTCGTGATCAGCATTGCAAACAACGTCTCCGCCCAGAGCAGGTGGCTGTAGGCGACGAAGGTCGGATAGATCGCCGCAATCGCTCCGGCGACCAGGCCCGTACGCCGATCGAACAGGCCCCAACCCAGCAAGGCCGTCGCCACCACGAGGGCGGTCCCCAGTGCAACCTCGACCTCGAGCAACGGCCGCAGGGCTCCGAGCGCGATACCGCGCCGACCCGTGCGATTCTCCCGGTCGCTGTCCATCAACGCGTCGGGGTCGGCAACCTGCGAAAGCAGCCAGGCGTGCGCGGGCGGCCGAAGCGCACGGGCGTTTTCACCGTAGAGGTGGCCCCGACCCGCCGCCAGATTCGACGCAACGATGACGTAGTACATCTCGTCGCCGAGCAGTCGCGGCGGGAAGGTCCGCTCCAGCACGAACACGCGAAGCGCGAGCGCAGCCAGCACCAGGAGCAACAGGCTCGCAAGTACGCGGACGGCTCGTCGACCGTCGGAATCGGCCGCTTCGACCGCAGCAGGCATGCGTAGTTCTTAACGGGCGACCGATCCTTGCGCAACGACACGCGATCACCGCGATCCGCAATATTTCGAGCGAACCCGGGAGCCGGTGCGGGCGGGCGCTCGGATCGTCGGGGAACCGGCGCGGCCGCCGCGCGGCTCAGGGGTCGGAATCGAAGGGTGCTTCCGCAAGCCTCAATCCATCGTCGCCGAGCCAGAGCAGAGGACGCACGCCCGGCTCGAGCAGACCGACTCCCACGCCATGGGGATAGCCGCTCGGGGGCTCGTGCGTCGCGCGCAGCCAACGACGACGCGCCGATGCCGCCGCCGCAGGGCGGCCGGCGCGTTCGTGAAGCACTGCGAGATTGTGGGCCGCAACCGCGAAGTCCGGGTCTTCCTCGAGCGCACGTTCCAGGTCCGTCTCGGCCCCGACGAGATCCCCGAGTGCCGCAAGAACGGCACCCCGGTTTGCATACTCCGAGGCACCGGCACCGAGCTCGAGAGCGCGGTCGAAGCGCATTCGTGCGGATTCCAGGTCGCCGCAGAGCGCCTCGGCGACGCCCACGCGCGCCATTGATTGCCAGTCGCCGCGCCGCCGCTTCAGAACCTCGAGGTACAGATCACGCGCCCGCGGCGCGTTCCCTTCGGCGAGCTCGACCGCGGCGAGACCCTGTTTCCAGAAGGATGAATCGGGCGCGGAAGCGAGCCGGCTGCGGTAGAAATCGCGTGCGCCCGCGGTGTCGCCCACGAGCAGCCGCACCGCACCGAGCGTGCGGCTGTCGTCGCGAATCGGATGCACACCGCCGATCCGGTAGAACGCCGCGGCCGCGACGGCCGGCGCAACCACGGCGACGCATCCAACGACTACGAGCACGCGACCGCGACCGCGCGCGAGCGCCTCGACGCCACGCGAGACGAAGACTCCGTACGGCAACGACAGCCCAAGCAGATAAGAGGCCTTCACTGCCGAGATCCGCGGTACTCGCAACGAGAACGATGCGAACGCAAACAACGTCAGTGCGGAGAAGATCAGCAATGGCAGATAGCTTCCGATCCGACGACCTCGACGCAGGTCCCGGATCGCCGCCAGCACACCGATGATTGCCAGTGTGGTCGGCAGCAAGCCCAACCGGACCATCGCGACGCGCGCGCGACGCAACCTCTCGGCGTCGGGCTCCGGAAGGCGGTTCCAGAGGGCGCGCGTGTCCAACCAAGTGTTCACGTAGGCGCTGCCCCAGACCGAATGCAGAAGATGATCCGCTCCAGGCCTCGGATCGCTGAGGAGCTTCGGCGACACGCTCACGAAATCGCGCCAGCTGCGTGAACCAGGCGGCTGCGCTTCCTCCACATCCGCGGTCAACGCGTAATCGCGATTCATCCGGAAGGGGGTGCCGTAACGCGCGAGGTTCCGGGCGTAGTACGGCCCCGCGAGCACCCCGACGACCGCGACCAGCACGCATGCACGCCACAACGCGCGAGCACGCGCATCCGCGGTCCCCGCGAATACGAGGGGTCGCAGCAGGATGACCGCAAGGCATCCGGCCAGGCTCGTCGCACCACTGAACTTCGACAGCAGTGCGAGCCCGACGAAGCAGCCCGTGAGCGCATCGAACGCGAGCTTCGGTCGAGCGCGACGTTCGTTTGCGATCAGCGTGGCAAGTGCCGCGGCGCCGAATGCCGCGCAGGTCAGCTCGTTGCCCGACATCGGACCGGTGTACAGATGAACCGGCAGGAACGCGACGGAGACGAAGGCGAACAAGGCGAGCACCGGCCGTTCGGAATGCGCCGCGCGCGCAACGGTCGCGGCGAGTACCGCGATCGCAAGACTCGCCGCACTTCCGAGCAGCGCGAGTCCTCGGAGCAGGAACTCCGCGCTGCCGAACTGAGCCAGGGCCCATCCGAACAAATAGTGGAGCGGGGGATGAAAGTACCCCCACCCCTGATGGGCCCAGGGAATCGCGGCATAGCGATCGAGATAGAACACGTAGGCGATGTGACCGGGCGCGTCGTAACCCCACATGAGCGGACTCGCGAAGGCGTTCCAGAGCCGCAGCGAGACGGCCGCGCCGACCGCGACCCACCACGCGGCGACGAGGGCCCGCGGCGACCGGCGCAGTGACTCGGCTGCCGCCGTGGAGTCAGCCTGCATGCGCCGCCGTCTCCTTCGAGCGTGCCGCTACGCGGGCGGCTCGATGTGCTTGCGGGTGTGCTCGAGCGACGGACCGAGCATGTCGTCGACCAGCTTGTCCGGAAGCTTCTGAAGGATCCGGTAGCCGACCGTATCGCGCCCCATCGGATAGCGCGCACGCGGGTTCTTCGACGTCAGCGCGTCGAGCACCCGTTCGGCCAACAGTTCGGTCGTGACGCCCTTTCCGGACTTCTTCACGAAGGTCTTGCGCATCGCGGCGTAGCCGCGCGCGTACAGCCGACGGGCCGTTTCCGGCAGGCCGTCGAACCAGCTGTCTCCCTCGCCGACCGACTTGTCCCACAGGGGCGTACGTACCGCACCGGGCTGCATGATGCACACCTCGATGTCCCAGGGTGCGAGCTCGCGCCGGAATGCATCGGTGATCGACTCGAGCGCGCACTTCGAAGCTGCGTACGGGCCCAGAAACGGCGGCGTCAGGAATCCGCTCGACGAGCCGATCATCACCACTCGCCCCTTGTTGAGCCGCAGCAGCGGAATGAACGCCTGCGTCACGGCGACGTGACCGATCACGTTGACTTCGAACACCCGGCGCAACGTTTCGATCGGGAGCAGCTCGAGCGGACCGTAGACTGCAATGCCGGCGTTGTTGACCACCCCCGCAAGCTCGCCGTCGGTTCCCAGAGCCGACTCGACGTGTTCGACCGCGGCGGCGATCTGGTCGGAGCTGGTCACGTCGAGCAACAGCGGCCGGATTCCGCCGGAAGACTCCGCCTCGAGTGCGCGGCCATCCTCTTCGCGACGCACGCCCGCGAATACCGTGTACCCCTCGCGCGCCAACCGGAGCGCGCAGGCCTTGCCGATGCCGGTCGAACAACCCGTCACGACGATCGCGCGCATCACACTTTCGCTCATCGGCTCCTTCCTTTCGACCGCGATGACATCGCCGTGGACGGATTTCGGACATTGAGATGACCCAGACTACAATGATAATCTCACAACCGCCGAAACGCAGCGATCATCACAGGAGCGAGTCAATGCCCGATCTCGAAATTCCGAACTTCCCGATGCTGTTGATGGAACCCTTGATTTCCGTACCCGAGGAATCACGAGTGGGCTTCCTCGCCCGACTGGAGCGCTCGGCCGCTGACCGCTACCGCGAGTGGGCATCGGAATCCGATGAACTCGCCGAGGGGCTTTTCGCCTGTGCCGACCGCGAGGACGAGATCGCCGATCGAGCGGAGAAGCTCATGCCGGTCCGGCCCGAGCACGAAGCGATCGTCACGGAGGCGCTCGCGAAGGCGCGCACCCTGTATGCGGGCGCTTTCGAGGGCCATCCCCTGCACGACAAGATCGTCATCCAGGCCCACGCCGAACGACAGGGATCGCTCGCCTGGATCGGATTCGCGTCGCAGACCGATGACGAGGCCATGAAACAGGAATTCCTCACGTTGGCCGGCCTGGAAGTCGCGAGCGCCGAACACATCGACGATGCGCTGGGCGTCAAGACCTCCGGAGAGGCCTGAGCGCCCCGCAAGTCGCGGTCGCGATCGGGCGCTGGAGACCAGACGCGAGCCTCGATCGCCCACCCCGATCCGCGGCCCATCTGATAACATTCGAGCATGCGTCTCGTGGATGACGCACTCGAGGAGACGACATGACGTCAGACACCACCGCTCCGGAAGACTTCAGCGCGGCTTCCGCAAAGCCGGGCGGGCTCCTCTACCACTACGGTCCCCAGGCCTGGATCGACTGGTTCATGACGCACCAGATGATCGTGAAGAAGGGCGGGCTGCTGATTCCCTACACCTTCCTGCCGATCCTCCGGATGACGACGGACGCGGAGCGCATCGATCGCGAGTGGGCCGAGATGAAGTCGCGGCGCGAGAGCGTGCGCTGGTTCGACTCACCGCGCGAACGCTGGCGCAAGGGCTACGGTAATTTCGTGCGTGAGATCGAATGGGCCCTGCTCGAGTTGCAGAAGCATTTTACGCCCGCCCAGTACGAGGACATCGTCGTCGGAACGAGTGTCGCGGTCGCGCACGAGAGCTCCCAGGGCTTTCTCAAGATGATGAACAGCATGTCGGAGACGAAGGTCCCGAAGAACGCGCCGAGCGGACCGCAAAAGCCGTCCGGTTTCCAGAAGCTCCTCTTCGACATGTTCAACCCCGCCGGCTTCCTGACCGGCCCCGCCGAGATCACCGAGTTCGATGCGGCGAGCGGCTCGGCCGTGATGGAGGTTCCGGATTGCGCGTGGCACATCTGCGCCAAGCAGGAGTCGCTGCCGAACCCCAACGCGCTGCCCGAGCAGGGTTGCCTGCTGATCTGCAAAGGAGCCTTCGAGGCGCTCTTCGACGGCAGCGAGGGCGGCTTGAAGATGGAGTTCGATCCGCACCTTCCGGAAACGTCCTGCTCGGTCAGGATGAGCTGGAAGGCCCCACAGATCTCGAACTGACGGTTTCGCGCCTCCCGGAATTCGACGACCGCATCGGGCGGGCGAAAAGGTGACGTCCAACATGCAGAAACTCGCGGAACTCTTCGGTCACGAACGGCGCCTGCGGTCGCAGGAACGCGAGATCCGCGGCCTCCGGGAGGAGGTTCGAAAGCTTCGGGAGCAGAACACCCGCATGCGCGAAGGCATGCGGCGTTGCGTTACCTGCGACTACCGCATCGAAGTCGTCGCGCGACGCGAAGCGGAAGGCTCGTAGCCGCTCCCACGCACCTGAGCTTCGATTCGATCCTCGGCCCGATCTTCGCCCCGCGGCTGCTCCGGGAATCCGCACCATGAAAGAACGAATCGACTCCGACGGAAGCCATTCCGATTTCCCGATCGCGATCATCGGCGCAGGATTCGCCGGAATCGGCACGGCAATCCGGCTCAAGCAGGCGGGAATCCAGGACTTCACCATCTTCGAGCGGGCGTCCGAGATCGGCGGAACCTGGCGAGACAACACCTACCCCGGTGCAGCCTGCGACGTCCCGTCTCACGTCTACTCCTTCTCGTTCGAGCCCAGCCCGAACTGGAGCCGCGCGTTCGCGGAGTCCCACGAGATCCAGGGCTACCTGCTCGGTCTGGTCGACAAGTGGCAGCTGCGGGCTCACCTGCGACTGGAATGCGAGATCGTCGAGGCGCGCTTCGACGACGAGTCCGGAAGCTGGTCGCTCACCACGGGCGGCGGCGAATGCCTGAGAGCGCGCGTCGTGGTATCGGGCATGGGAGGGCTCGTCGATCCCGCTTTGCCCGACATCGAGGGTCGCGAGAGTTTTGCAGGCGAGATCTTTCACACCGCACGCTGGAACCACGACTATGATCTGGCCGGCAAACGAGTGGCCGTCATCGGAACCGGCGCCAGCGCTGTCCAGGTCGTGCCGGCGATCGCCCCGCACGTTGCGAAGCTCAGCGTCTTCCAGCGCACGCCCGGCTGGGTGGTTCCCAAGCACGACCGGCAATACTCCGAACGGACGAAGAAGTTCTTTGCGCGTTTTCCGCTCGCTCTACGCTCGAGCCGCTTCGTGAAGTATTGGCTGAGCGAAATCGCCGGGCCGCTGGTGTTCCTCGACTCGAAGCGTTTGTCGAAGATCGGCGAAACAATGTCGCGCGCGCACCTGGAAGCCTGCGTGACGGATCCGGAGCTGCGAGCAAAGCTCACTCCCGACTTCCAGTTCGGCTGCAAGCGCATCCTGGTGTCCAACGACTACTGGCCCGCGTTCGAACGCGACGATGTCGAACTCGTTACCGAACCGATCGCGGAGATCCGCCGCGACGGGATCGCGACTCGAGACGGCAGGCTGCACGAAGTCGATGCGATCGTCTTCGCCACGGGTTTCTCGCTCAACATCACAACGGCACCGTTCCCGGTCATCGGCCGGAATGGTCGCACGCTCGACGAGGCGTGGAAGGACGGTGCGGTCGCCTACAAGGGCATGGCGGTCTCGGGCTTTCCGAACTGGTTCATCCTGATGGGGCCCAACACCGGCCCGGGCCACACCTCGGTGCTCGTCTTCACCGAGGCGCAGATCACCCACACCCTGCGTGCGATCCGGAAGATCCGCTCGGAGAGTCTCCGCTATCTCGACGTGAAGCAGGACGTCCAGGACCGCTACAACGCGGGAATCCAGGCGCGAATGAAGCACATGGTGTGGGGGTCGGGCTGCAACAGCTGGTATCTCTCGGCCGACGGCGCGAACCATTCACTTTACCCGGGCTTTGCCGCGGAATACGCGCTTCGCGCCCGAGCGTTCAGGCCTTCCGACTACCAGATCGCTCGCTGATGCATCTCAGGCCGCGGCGACCGCGCGCGACTCGATCCAACGCGTGTACCGCGTGGGTGGCAGGAAGGCGAGCCACTGGCTGATCGCCGTTACGAGCGTCAGCAGTGAAACTCCCGTCATCACGCCCGGAGTCACCGAACCGTCGGCCGGCGAAAGTGCAAGCCGCACGGCGGTCGAGGTCACGAGGAAGATCGCGCCCGTCGCGAGGCTCGCAACGCCCCAGAGCAGGAAGCGGTTGGCCACCACGGGCTCTGCCAGTCCGAGGCGCATGCGCTTGCGCATCAAGCCGTAATAGCGGAGTGATTCGCATGCGCCCCAGGCACCGCCGCCGAAGCGGACCAGATCCCCGATCATGGTCGAGCCGCTCACTTCCGCGACGACCCCCGAACCGCCCGAAACCGGCACGATCGTGAGCAGCAGAGCCACCGCCGCGATCCAGAACAGGACACGCGCCCAGGCTGCGTCCGGCCGGAAGACCTTCCAGACGAAGAAGTAGGTCAGCGCCACACCGAAGCTGATCAGTGCGATCCCCGAGATCATCATCCGGTACGCCGTGGTGTCGGGCAGACCCACGGTTCCGGGATTTCCGAGGACCGTCGCGATGTAGCCCATCACACCGGCGGCAATGAACGAAGCCCCGATTGCGAGTTCCGGCAGCCGGCGGCTGCGCGACCAGAGCCGCAGCAGGCGAACCCCGAGCACGAGGCTGACGACGACCGATGCGAGTGCACTGAGTCCGAGCAGGGCCAATACGGCGTACCCCTTCCAGCGATCGAATCGGAGTGCCGGGCCGCGGGCTTGACCCGATTCGGTGTCGACCCTGAAACGGGAAGCCGCCGAGGCGCGTCGACCGACCGACCGACCCCACCCAACCTCTGGTGCTGGAAGGCTTATTCCTCCTCCAGCCCGGTCCGGGCGGCGGCCAGATCGGACTCGATCTCGGGCCAGGCCGCGGCCACGGCGGCCGCTTCGACCGCTTCGGCCGC
>Ga0055476_10000008_pt1 | contig 38909 bp, 37 predicted proteins | sample Muzzi_CordC_D2_FD_57682 | JGI IMG/M metagenome (GOLD analysis project Ga0055476, IMG submission 57682) | Wetland microbial communities from San Francisco Bay, California, USA, that impact long-term carbon sequestration - Muzzi_CordC_D2 | ecosystem: Environmental > Aquatic > Marine > Wetlands ... | reverse complement strand
CGAGCCTGCTGGTCGCACTCTTCGCCGCCCGCGCACTCACGGTCGCGACCATCCCCGCCTCGGCGCTGTTCGCCGACTACGCGCCCGCCATCGCGCTGCTGCTGCTGCCGCTCACGTTCCTGCGCGGCGGCTACTTCTACGACTTTCCCGAGCTCGCCTTCCTGTTCGGCTGCACCCTGTTCGCCGCCCGGGGGCGCTGGACGGCTTTCACGATCCTGTATCCGCTCGCGATCCTCAACAAGGAGAGCAACTTCCTGCTCTTGGCCACCTTCGTCGCCTTCGCGGCCTCTCGTCTGTCGCGCCGAAAGCTGCTGATACACGCGGGTGTCCAGCTCGCGGTCGGCGTGGCGCTGGTCGCGACCGTCCGCTTCGCGTTCCGGGATGCCGGCGGCGGCGCGACACAGCCCTGGTTTCCGTTGAACGTGTTGTTCTTCCTGAGCCCGGAGTGGTACGCGAAGTTCTTCACGCCGTTCGCACCGCTGATCCCGATTCCGCGCGGAATCAATGCCCTGTCGCTCGGGCTGATCGCGTTCATGGTCGCCTGGCGCTGGCGCGACCGGCCGATCGACTTGCGGCGCCTGCTGCTCGCCAATGCGGTGTTCACCCTGCCGCTGTATCTGCTGTTCGGCTTCCTGGACGAGATCCGCGCGTTGTCGCTGCTGTTCCCGGCGCTGTTCCTGCACGCCTGCTGGACACTCGAGGACATCTACCGCAACGACGCGGCGGCGATGACTCCGAAGCAGCCGATACCCGATCAGAAGAAGCGGTAGATCCCGACCATGAACTGCATGGCATTGATGCCGTCGTTCGGCGATTTGGTGTTGGCGTTCGAGATGTGCTGCCAACGGATCTCGGTCGTGAGGGTGGTGCGCTCGCCGATCCGCCAGTGCGAGCCCGCCCCCGCTCCGACGTTGAAGGCAAAGCCGTCCGCCTGGCGCCCGAGATCGAAATCGATGCCGAGCACACCGAGATTCGCTTCGACGTACGGCACCGCGAAGCGCGAGAACAGAAAGTTGTAACGCAGGGACGTCCCACCGCCTCCGCCGAAACCGAAGTGCGGCTCCGCGTCGAAGAGGAAGGCGAGTTCGAACAGCATGTCGACGTTTCCGCGCAGGAACGAGTCACCGCCGATCGGATCGGTGAAGCCGTAGCCGAAGCGCGGGATCAGCGTCGCCGAGCGAACTTCACCGAGGATCGCGCTCAGCTGCTTGTCCCGGTCCGATCCGAAGCGAAAGCCGTGGCCGTAGCCGACCGTCGCGCCGATGTGCTTTGCGCCCTTGTGGAAGTTGTCGCGGATGTCGGGCGCGGCGGGCCCTTCGGCGCGCGCGGCCGCGAACGGCGCGAAGAGCAGGGCCAGCGCGAGGATGAAGCGCACTCGGTTTTCGGTCGGCAGGCGCACTCGGGGCCCTCCCATGGGTGTCGCGATCAGCGAATCGCCAGTTCCGCCGGGTCGTTGTCGAGCAGGCCGTGTCGACACATGAATTGCATCAGACCGACACTGTAGCGACGTGTCGTTGCCTCTCCGGTGAAGACCCGCGGCAGGTGCCGCCCGAAGTGGAGTTCGAGGAGCTTGCCGAATCGGGTCTCGCGCGCCTCTTCGCCGGCGCGGAACAACGAGAACAGGCGCCCGTCGTAGAAACGGTCGATGGTGCGCTGCCAGGCGCGGATGTGGTTCCACACGTGCTTCTCGTAGCGCTTCATCCGATGTTCGGAGGCGCCCGCGAGAATCGCGCGCGAGAGCTCGCGGGCGCCGTCGAACGCGAGCAGCATCCCGCTCGAGAAGACCGGGTCGACGAAACCGAACGCGTCGCCGACCAGCGCCCAGCCCTCGCCGACACCCTGCTGGAACACCTGCTGGTAGTTGCTGTATTTGAGCACGCGGGTCAGGCGCGTCGGCGCGTCGCCCCAGCGTGCGATCGCCGGATCGTGCTTCAGATAATTGTCGAACTGCTCTTCCAGGCTGTCGCCGAAGCCGCGAATCACCTCGGAGTCCATCACGAGTCCGACCGACATCCTTCCGGGCAGCGGGATGCGCCAGCTCCAGCCGTGTTCGAGCAGATCGGTGTGGACGTGCCCGTCGTTCAACAGCCCGATGCCCTCGCAGTGCGCGAACAAGGCGGTGTCGCTGCGGCTTCCGGCCTTGCACGGCAGGTCGAAGAGCCGTCCGAAAGCGCGCGAGCGCCCGCTGGCGTCGACGATCAGGTCGGGTTGGCCGTCGAAGCAGCCTTGCGCGCGCTCGAGCGTCTCGCTCGCGAGCATGGCCCGATGGCTGCCGGGCATCCTCTCGAGCGAAGCCACCTCGCGAATCACCGTCGCGCCGGATTTCTCGGCGACGCGAGCGATCGAGGCGTCGAGCAGATCGCGCGGGACGTTGTACGAATAGGGAGTCTTCGCGCCGCGCACCTCGGCGAACTCGAACTGCATCACGTCGTCGGGACCGAGCACGAAGGTCGCGCCGGGCTTGAAGGTGCTGTAGGCGCGCACCTCGTCTTCGATGCCGAGATCCTGGAGAAACGGAATGGTCGCGGGAACCAGCGACTCGCCGACCACGAGCGGCGGCCGTGCGGGCCGGTCGAACAGCACCGGCTGCAGGCCGGCCCGCGACAGATAGAAGGCCAACGCCGAACCCGCCGGGCCGCCGCCGATGATCGCGATGCTGCGAATCGCTCGACTCATGCGCTCCCGACCTTAGGTCAACGGTCGCCGCAATCAACACGTCGCTGCGATTTCCGGGAAGTTCACATCGGCACGGGCCGCACACCGAACCGATGTCGTATGCTCGCGAGCGAGAGCTGGAATTCCCGCAAAGGAATCGCGGGGCGTGGAGAGCGGGACCGGGGAGCGCGCATGTCGATCGCGGGTCGTGGAATCGCGGGGCAAGGGGTCGCCGAGCTGGACGTCGCCATCGTGGGCGGCGGCATGGCGGGCAACCTGCTCGCTCGCCAGCTTGCCCGCCGGCTGCCCGGCCGGCGAATCGCACTGTTCGAGAAACGCAGCGGGTATTCGCATTGCGTCGGCGAGTCGCTGGTCGAGATCGCGAGCAACTACCTGATCCGGCGTCTCGGGCTCAGCAGCTATCTCTACGACCGTCATCTGCCGAAGAACGGCCTGCGATTCTTCTTCGATTCGGAGCGCCGCGACACGGAACTGCAGCAGATGAGCGAGATCGGTTCCGACGCGCTGCCCTTCCACCCGGCGTTCCAGATCGACCGCAGCCGCTTCGAGAGCGACCTCATCGATCTGAATGCCCGGGCCGGGGTCGAGATCCACGCCGGCGGTCGGGTCGAGGCGCTCGAACTCGGACGGGGCGAAACACCCCATCGCTTCCAGGTCACGACCGACGACGGCGCCCGCGCCTACGCAAGCCGTTGGCTGATCGACGCATCCGGTCGCAGCCGGATGATCGCGCGGCAGCAGGGGCTCGACGCCCCGGAGACCGAGCTCGTGAACGGCGCGGTCTGGGGCTGGTTCGAGGGCGTGACCGACGTCGACGATCTCGGCCCGCCGGCCTGGCGCGAGCGGGTCCGCCAGACCCCCCGGCGGCTGTCGACGATGCACTTCCTGTACCGCGGCTACTGGATCTGGTTCATCCCGCTGCAACGGGGAATGACGAGCGTCGGCGTCGTGTACGACCGCGAGCTCTGCGATCTCACGTACCGCGGCAAGGAATCCTTTCTCGAGTTCCTGCACCGGCACGAAGCCGTGGCGGGGCTGCTCGCGAACGCGAAGCTCACCGATGCGCGCGCCTATCCGCACCTCGCCTACGGCACCCGGCGCTTCTTCAGCGCCGACCGCTGGGCGCTGGTGGGCGAAGCCGGAGCGTTCCCCGACCCGTTCTACAGCCCGGGTGGCGACTTCATCGCGCTCGCCAACGATTTCACGAGCGATCTGATCGCGCGCGACCTCGACGGGGCATCGGACGCCGCGCTGCGCAAGCGCGCCGACCTCTACGACGAATTCATGCAATTCCGATTCGAAGCCGCCATGCGGCTCTACCGCGGCCACTACCCGTTGTTCGGAAGTTTCGAGCTATGCAAGCTCAAATGGGACTTCGACATCGGCTGTTACTACAACCTGTGGCTTTCGGCGTACATGAACGACCAGCACCTCGACGGGCGGAAGCTCAAACGTCAGCTCGGCCAACGCTTCCACGTGCTGTCCGCACTGGCGAACTTCACGCGCCTGTTCGAGAAGGTCGACGCCGCACTCGTCGCCCGGGGCGCCTACCACCGCCGCAACAGCGGCGTGTTCACCCGCGGGCTCGACTGTCTGGGCTTCCTCCACGAAATCGGGCTGCCCCGATCCGACGAGCAGGTGCTCGCGACCACCCAGCAGATCTTCAACGAGGTCCATGGTCGAGCGCTGGACCTGCTCGAGGACCGCGCGGAGCCGACGGTTCGCGAGCCGAAGCCGATGGAGTGGTTCGTGGGCGATCGCGATCTCAGCCTGCCGGACGGAGCGTAGGGCCGGCGCGGGCGGCGGGACCGGGACTTCATTGAACCCCCCCGGCCCGTGGATTATGGTGCGAGCCAATGAGATTCCACGGCGAATCGCGGCGGGACCGGTACGACGCGGTCGTCGTCGGCTCCGGGATCGGCGGGCTCACCGCGGCCGCGCTGCTGGCACGCTCGGGCCGGGAGGTGCTCGTCGTCGAGCGTCACGATCGCGTCGGCGGCTACGCGCATTCCTTCCGACGCGGCCGCTACGCGTTCGATTCCTCGGTCCATCTGGTCGGGGGCTGCGAGCCGTCCGCGTACGAGGGCGGCGGGCTGATCCACCGGCTGCTGCGGGAGCTCGGGGTTCGCGACCGGGTCGAGTTCCAACGCATCGATCCGTGCTACGCCGCGGCCTATCCCGGAACGGTGCTGCACGCGCCGAGCGATCTCGACGATTTCATCCGGGTCCACTCGAACGCGTTCCCCGACGAAGCGAAGGGGATCGAGCGAATCGTCCACGAGTGCCTGAACATCCGCCAGGAGACGCGCCGAGCAGCCGAGCTCACGTCCCCCACCGACGTCGTCCGGAGTCCCGACCGCTTCCCGACACTGCTGCGTTATCGCCGCGCGACACTCGCTGCGGTTCTCGACGATCACGTCCAGTCGCCGAAGCTGAAGGCGATGCTCGGCACGCTCTGGCCCTACCTCGGCCTGCCGCCGTCACGAGTGTCGTTCCTCTACTTCGCGACGATGCTGATGACCTACATCGCCGACGGCGCCTACTACTGTCGTGGAAGCTTCCAGCGATTCGCGGACGCGCTCGCCGATGCCGTCACGGAGAACGGCGGCGAAGTGCTGTTGCGCAGCCCCGTGCGCCGAATCACGGTCACCGCCGGGCGCGCGGGCGGCATCGTGCTCGAGAACGGACAGCGGATCGAGTCCGATCTCGTGCTGTCGAACGCGGACGCGAACCAGACGATTCGCGATCTCGTCGGCCCGCAGGAGGTCCCCGCCGACTACATCGAGCGCCTCGACCACATGAAGCCGTCCCTCTCGGCGATCGTCGCCTACATCGCGAGCGATCTGCCGCTCCAGCGCCGCGACATCGCGCACGAAACCTTCATCTTCCCCTCCTGGGATCACGACGAGGCATTCGCGACCTGCGCGACCGGCGAGCCGAGCTGGGCCTCGCTGACGGTGCCCACGCTCGCGGACCCCGGGCTCGCTCCTTCGGGCGAGCACTTGCTGGTGCTGACCTCCCTGGTGCGGCACGACGCGCTTCGCTGGCGCGGAGCCAAGCAGGCCGTGGCGCGCGGCCTGATCCGCATCGCCGAGCGCCAGCTGCCCGGGCTCGAGCGAAGCATCCGCTTCCTCGACGTCGGAACACCGCGCACGATGGAGCGCTACACGCGGAATTCCGACGGCGCGATCTACGGCTGGGAGGTGTCGCCGGCGCAGGTCGGGCCGGGGCGGCTCGCCATGAAGACGCCGATCGAGCAGCTCTATCTCGTCGGCCACTGGACCCATCCGGGCGGAGGCGTGAACGGCGTGGTCTGGTCGGGCGTCCAGGCCGCGCGCACGGTCCTGGGCTTCGAGCACGAATCGCAGCTCTGGGACTCGATCGGCGCCACGCGGCGCTGACCGGCCCGCGCTGCGGCCGCTGCTGCGGTCCGCACGCCGGCGCGGCCTCAGTCCCGCGGCGCCACCCGGAAGATCAGCGAGGTGTTCACGCCGCCGAACGCGAAGTTGTTGCTCATGAAGCAGTCGGACGCGATCTCGCGCCGTTCGCCGCGGATGTAGTCGAGCGGCGCACAATCGTCGTCGACGCGGTCGAGATTGAGCGTCGGCGCAGCCCAACCTTCGCGAATCATCTCGAGCGTCATCCACGCCTCGAGCGCACCGCACGCGCCGAGCGTGTGCCCCATGTGCCCCTTGAGCGTGCTCACCGGCACCGAACCGCCGAAGACCGCGTACGTGGCCGCACTCTCGGCGACATCGCCCACCTCGGTCGCGGTGCCGTGCAGATTCACGTAACCGATGTCGTCGGCCGTGAGCTCCGCGTCTTCCAGCGCGAGCCGCATCACACGCTCCATTCCCGCCGGGTCGGGATTGGTCATGTGGCGGCCGTCGCAGCAGGTGCCGTAGCCGAGCACCTCGGCGTAGATGCGCGCGCCGCGCTGCCTGGCGAACTCGAGATCCTCGAGCACCAGCGTGCCCGCGCCTTCCGCCACCACGGTTCCGTCGCGATCCGCGTCGTACGGCCTCGGTGTCGTCGTGGGCTCGTCGTTGCGCGTCGAGGCTGCGTAGAGGACGTCGAAGATGGCCGCGTCGATGCCGTCGAGCTCCTCCGCACCGCCCGCGACCATCACGTCCTGGCGGCCGAACAGGATCGTCTCGTAGGCGCTGCCGATTCCCTGGCTGCCCGAGGTGCAGGCGCTGCAGGTCGATACCAGCCGGCCGGTCAGACCGAAGAACTGCGCGACGTTGGCCGAGCAGGTATGGCTCATGAACTGGATGTAGTCGTTGCCGCGAATGCCGCGCGTGGTGCGGCCCGCATAGAAATGCTTCGCGTAGACCTCGATGCCTCGCGGGCTCCCCTGTGTGCAGCCGTACGAAACGCCCGTCGTACCGTCGGTGAGCGCGGGATGACCGAGCAGGCCGGCGTCGGCGAGCGCGAGCTCGGTCGCGCGCGTCGCCATCAGCGAATCCTTGCCCATGCTGCGCGTCTTCTTGCGCGGCCAGCTCTCCGGGGGAACGAAATCCCCGACCGGCGCGCCGAGTCGGGTCCGGAGGGACTCGACCTCGTCCCAGGCATCGATCCGCTGCACGCCCGAACGGCCGCCGAGCAGGCTCTCGCGAACCGCCTTCCAGCCCGTACCGAGCGGGGAAAGACCGGACATTCCGGTGACGACGACACGGCGCTTCATGCGGCTCCCTCTCCCCAGTAGTCGAAGAAGTTGAACCATTGATGGGGCCGGATCGAACAGTAGTGCTCGAGTCGGCCCGCGTAGGCGGTGGCCAGCTCGCGGACCTGCTTCTCGCGCTCGCCCCGGTCGAATCCCACCGTCTCGGCCAATACCTCCGCCGATACACGGTAGCTCCCTTCGGGCTCGCGCAGGGCCACCATGAAGAACAGCGGGCAGCCGAGCAATCCGGCCAGGATGTACGGGGCGGTGGGCAACTCGACGGAGCCGCCGAGCAGCGAGACCCGGCAGCGGCGGCCGCGGTCGACCGGCTCGATCCGGTCGCCCAGCATGGCGACGAGCTCGCCGCGCTCGATGCAGGAGCGGATCTTCAGCACCGTGTCGAGTGACTGGGAGTCGGCCTGAATCACCCGAACCTCGGTATCGGGAGAGAGCTGCTGGAAGAACGAATTGATCAGCGGCGCGTTGCGCGTGAACATCAGCACGTTCACCGCGCGCCCGTCGCGCCGCGACAGCGCGCGCAGCGCGTCGAAGCTGCCGATGTGCGATCCGACCACGATCGCGCCGCGGTCGGGTCGGACCAGCCGATCGTAGTGCTCGGTACCGACGACATCGTAATGGAAGTCCGCCTCGTCGCCGAACCACATCACGATGCGGTCGAAGATCGCGAGCGCGAACGCACGGAACTGCTGGAAGCACTGCCAGATCCCCGGATCGGCGCCGAGGGGAGTGTCCGGACCGAAGGTCGCGACCACGCGCCGCTGATACGCCCGGGCCGCGGCACGCGCGGCCTTCCCGGTCAGGAAGAAGTAGGCCACGATGCAGTGTACCAACACCAGGCTCAGCGGCCGCCCGAACAGCCGATAGCACACCATCGTGATTCGCAATCCGAGCAGCGAGCCGCGCTCGGCCACCTGGGTCCAGCGCCGTTCGTCAGCCACTCCGGCGCACCTCCGGGCGGTTTCGACGCAACACCCGGTCGACGATGCCTCCCGCGTTTCGGCTGAATCGCCACGACCGTACGATGAACTCCGCGGCGAGCAGCAGACCAATGAATCCGTAGGATAGGAGGCCGGTGTGAAGCGTCCACAACGCGATGTCGCCGTAGAGGGCGAGCGCGGCGCAGACCGCGGCATTGACGAAGAAGAACCCGCACCAGACGCCGGTGAAGACACGGCAGTGACGCACTTCCTCCGGGGTCAGATCGGGATGTTGAATCCTCGCAAAAGTCTCGATCATCGACGGGCCGCGACGCAGCGTGCGTCCGAACGCGACGAGTAGCGCGACGTTCACGCCGGCCGGTGCGAACAGCAGCGCTCGGCCTTCGTTCCACGCGAAAGTGGCCCCGAGAACCGCGGCCACGAGCAACACCGGCCACAGCAGCCGCCGCAACTCGCCGCGCGAAGCGGGTGAGCGCAGCGCGATCCGCAGCACCAGCAGCGCGCCGAAAGCCAGCGCGAGCGTCCGCGGCTCGAGCCAGCGCAGCCCGAAGTAGATCCCGAATGGGTAGGCGGCCACGAGCAGGGCGCGCAACCACTTCACGGCGCACTCGCGCCGCGGCCCGCGCGGCGCAGGCGCGCCATGCCGAGCAGGATCTCGATCGCGGGCAGGACGCGCCAGGTCGGAGCCACCTCGCCGGCGAGAACCGAGATGATCTCGCGCTTCAGCAGCTCGACGCCCCATTTCCCGTGCGGCGGGCGCATGAAGACCGCGCGAAAGTCGTCGTCGTACCACGCATAGATGAACTTCGAGTAGACAGCGAGAACGCCGCGCGTGCGACGAGCGTAACGCGCGAAGTCGCGCGCACGCGGGAGGCGCCCCGCGGCCAGACTCGCGTCGGCGGCGAGGCTGGCCGCATGCGCGCCCGTCACCGCGAGATGAACACCCGAGGAGAAGACCGGATCGACGAACGCACCGGCGTCCCCGATCGCGACCCAGCCGTCTCCGGCCAGCCGCCGAGAGCGGTACTGGAAGTCCGAGGTCGCCTCGAGCGGGCGGACGGGCGCTGCACCGATCAAGCGGTGAGACACCGCCGGAGTGCTCGCGAGCACCTCGGCCCAGATCGCGTCCTTGTCGGCACCCGCCTGCTTTCGCTCGCGATACCAGGAGCGGTGCATGAGCGCCCCCACCGAAGCCCCGCCGCCCGCAAACGGAATCAGCCACATCCAGCCGAACGAGGTCGCGACGATCCCGATCGTGCCCGCGTCGTCGCCGGACGAACGAATCACATCATCATAGTGGCAATAGAGCGCGATCTTGTCGAGCTTCTGGTCACGCTCGCGAATGCCGAGTTGATGCCCGAGCAGCGTCGCGCGCCCCGAGCAGTCCGCCACCAGACGCGCCCCCACGCGCCGACGACTGTCGTCCGAAAGACGCAGCTCGACGCCCGTCGCTCGCCCGTCTTCGAACACCACCTCGCGCACGCTCGTCCGATCGATGCAGGTGATGCCCGCCTCGACCGCAGCATCCCAGAGCAGGTGATCGAATTGGCTGCGCGGCACTTCCCAGGCGTGGGGATCCCGGACGCGGCTGCCGTCGTCGAAATGGAAATACTCCGGCTGCGCACCATCCTCGAAGCAGAAGTAGGCGCCGTACTTCCGCGCGAAGCCGGCCGCTTCGAATCGCTCGTAGAGGCCGAGCTCGCGCCAGATCGGCAACGTCGCCGGAAGCAGGCTCTCGCCGACACAGAACCGCGGATGCCGGCTCTTCTCGACGATCAGCACATCGTGGCCGCGGCGCTCGAGCAGACGAGCGAAGGTGGTGCCGGCCGGACCACCGCCGATGACGACGACATCGTAACGCTCGCGGATCGCGGGAGGCCCGCCGGTCGTGCCGTGGTCGCGTTGCATCCCGGTAGTCTAGTGAACGCGCCACCGCCCGATCAGCGGTGGCGCCCTCCGCCGTCGGATGACGCCTCGCGCGCGATGCGCGCGTGATAGGCCGCGATGTATTCCAGCGAGCGGCGTCCTCGCGCCGTCGCCTCGGCGGGAAACAGCTGCGCCCAGAAGCGCTCGAACGGGCCGTTGCGAAAATAGTAGCGAAACCAGGTCTTGCGAACGAAGAACTCGAGCACCATCACGATCGCCATTGCAAGCCAGACATCCCGACCCATCATTGCACGCCAGCGTTCGGGCGGCATCGTGAAGGCGAAAACCGCAATGGCGGCGGCGGTCAGCAGGAAGAAGCCGCCCCACAGGCCGGTCAGGACGCGGCAGTAGCTGCGGATGAAGTCCGGGGCCTCGGGGATGATGAAGCGCACTCCCCGCTCGATGATCGATTGCTCGGATCGTGCGCTCCCGACGCAATGGACCGCCATTCCGAGATAGACGAAGGCCGGCAGCAACCGCAGAAAGCGCCCGTCGTCGAGCAGCACCGCACCCGCCAGGGTCGCACCGAAGCACAGCGTGGCGATGGTTCGCCGACCCGCCCCCGGCCGGTCGGCGAACGGCGAGCCCGGATCCGTCGAACGCAGCCCGTGCTGATCGCGTCGTCCGCGCAGCAGTCGGCGCGCCGGAATCAAGGTGAGCGCGGTGATCGCGAGCAGTGCAGCCGCGGTCGCGCGCGTTCCCAGACGCTCCAGCACCAGGTCGACCGCCCAGGGGTAGACGATGGCGAGAAAGACGCCGAGAAGCCCGAGCGCGAGCGCGAGCGGGCCGAAACGCGGCGCGTTAGCGCGCTCGGCGTGCGACATCGCAGTGAGCGGCATGAGGTGCGGCGGCGATCACCGGATTCCCCCGTTGACCGACACGACCTGGCTCGTGATGTACGACGCACCCTCCGAGAACAAGAAGGCCACCGCGGCCGCCACGTCCTCGGGCGTTCCGATCCGCCCCAACGGCACCATCGCCGCGAGTGCTTCGAGATCCGCGCCCTCGAGCATCTCGGTCGCGATCCAACCGGGTGCGACGCAGTTCACCGTGATCCCGCGCTTCGCCAGCTCGAGCGCGAGCGACTTCGTCGCACCGATCAGCCCCGCCTTCGAAGCCGCGTAATTGGTCTGCCCGCGATTGCCGGCGATGCCGGCGACCGAAGAGATCGTCACGATCCGCCCGCCGTCGCGCGCGCGCACCATCGGCATCACCAACGGATGGAGAACGTTGTAGAAACCGTCGAGGTTGGTTCGCAGTACCCGGTCCCACGCGTCCGGCGCCATGCCGGGAAAGGCTGCGTCGGCGTGAATGCCCGCGCAGTGAACCGCACCGTAGTACGCGCCGTTCGCCTCGATGTCGGCCCCGATCGCTTCGGCGCAGGCGGCGCGATCGGAGACATCGAAGGCGAGCGTGACTGCACCCGCGCCCGCCGCACCGACGTCGCCAGCCACCGCCTCGGCCTCGGCCTTGCCGCGCCGATAATTGAGCGCGAGGTCGAAGCCCTCCGCGGCCAGCGCCCGCGCGATGGCCGCTCCGATGCCGCGACTCGCGCCGGTCACGAGGACTCGCCGCGCACCGCCGCTCCGCTCCCGTCCGCGCCTCCGTTCAGCCGACATCGTCTCCGGATCCCTCCAACGCATTCCAGTCTTCTACGATGTAGACGTTCATGCGCCCCTTCACCAGGGGCTCGCCGCCCATCGCCGGGCGCACGTCGCAGTCGAAGGCCACCAGACCGGTCTCGCCGCGGTGGTGCGTCGCGGTCACGTGGAGTTCCGCACCGCGCTCGAAGTACGCGCTCGCGAATTCGGCTCGGCGCGTCCCGAGGAACAGGCCCGGGCGCGGCGGCTCGCCGAGGCTGCGCGCGACGAGCCCACCGTGCGCCGCGATACACTGCGCCATGTACTCGAGCCCGAGCCAGGCGGGCACGCGACCGTCCTTTTCAGCGAACAGCCGGCTGTCGGCCGGGTCGACCGAACAGACCGTTTGCTCGAGGCTGTGGGCGAGCACCCGATCGAGCAGCGACATCGGCCCCGAATGCGGCACGAGGGCCGAGATCGGCGGAAACGACGATCGGCTCACACGCCCTCCCCCCAGAAATCGAAGAAGTTGAACCACTGGTAGGGGTGCCGCTCGCACACCTCTTCCAGCAGGACCACGTAGCGCTCGAGCAGCTGCCGTGCGTACGCTTCCCGCTGCGCGCGCGGGACCGGTTCGCCGCTCGCGATCGGCCGCAGCATCGCGGTGTAGCGCGCGTCTGCGCTGCGAACGCAGAGCGCGAAATACACCGGACAACCCATCACCGCGGCGAGCAGGAACGGGCCGAGCGGGAATTCGGCCGCGCGCCCGAGAAAGCTCGCCGTCGCGGTCCGAGCCTTTTCACCGGGCGGCGTGCGGTCGGCCATCACGACGACGATCTCGCCGCGTTCGATGCACGCTCGGATCTCCAGCGTCGCGCGGATCGACCCGGGAGCGAGCGGGATCAGCCGCAACCGGTCCGCGCCGAGGCTCTCGAAGAACGTGTTGACACGCTCGGCGTTGTCGAAGTAGGCGACGACGTTGAGGTGCAGATCGTAGTTGCGCGCGACGAATGCAAGCATGTCGAGGTTGCCGATATGAGCGCCGAACAACAGCGCCCCGCGCCCCGCGCGCGCAACGTCGAAGATGCGCTCGGCCCCGTCGTACTCGAGATCCAGGCTGTCGACCGCGCCGCTCCAGACCACCATGCGATCGTAGGTGCAGATCGCCATCTCGTAGAAGTGGCGCAGCACGTGGCGCCAGCCGGGCGACGAGCCGAGCACCACCCGCCCGCCCGGAGTCGCGGAAACGCGAGCGAGGTAGCGCGCGGAGGCGCGCCGCCCCGGCGAGTTCCGCAAGCTGAAATAGAACGCGGTCAGCGCTGCGAGGCCCAGGCTCGGCCGCCGACCGAAGGTCCGGTGGAACCAGCCGAAGAAGCGCATCGCCCAGCTCGTTCCGACTTCGGCCACCTCGTTCCAGCGCGTGGACGCGTTCACGGCGCGTCCTCGCCGGTTCCGGAATCCGATCGCGACGCCGTCGTCCCACGGCCGAGTGCGAGCCGCCACAGCATCCCGCCGAGGGCGCGCGTGTACATGCCCGACAGGCGCACGTTGTCCCAGAGCGCGTCGAAGTGCGACAGACCGCCGCTGCGGTAGACGACGCGCGTCGGAACGTTGCGCACCGGCACCCCCGCCCAACACAGCTGGATGATGAGCTGCGGATCGAACTCCATGTGGTCGCCGGTCGGGGTCGCAGCGAGCAGAGCGACGGTGGGCCCGAGGGGAATCCCGCGAAATCCGCACAGGGGATCCTCGACCGCGACCGAGCGCGTCGCGAGCCACACCATCAACCGCGAGAGCTGCCGGCCGTAGAGCCGACTCTTCGGCGCGCTGTCGTCGAATCGAGGCGCGCCGAGCACGAGCGCGCGCGGGTCGTCCGCCATCGCCGCGATGAAGGCCGGCACGTCGTTCGCGTCGTGCTGACCGTCGGCGTCGAGCTGCAAGGCGTGGGAATAGCCGAGCTCGAACGCGACCCGGTAGCCGGTCTTCAGCGCCGCGCCGCGGCCGCCGTTCTGCTCTCGGTGGTGCAGCCTCACCCAGGGACGTTCCGCAGCCAGCCGCTCCAGAACGGCGCGCGTCTCCTCGCCGCTGCCGTCGTTCACGATCAGGCACGGCAGTCCGGCGGGAGCGAGCGAATCGACGACGGCGCCGATCTCGTCCTTGTGCTCGTAGATCGGAATCAGCAGCGTCGCCTTCACGTCCGGCCTGCGTCGCGCTCGGGCTCGGGCTCGGCGAGCACCGCCCGGCCGTCGGCAAAGACGACGTCACCGTCGTGCAGCCGAAAACGCAGGTTCGGGCCGCGCCCGCTGCGTTCGACCCGGAGCGTCAGGCTCCGGCCGGGCCGCAGCGGCACCGGAAACTTGAGCGCCTCGAGAGCGGCGAGCGCGGGCCGATGGCCGAGCCAGTCGGCTGCCGCATCGAGCGCCCAGCCGAGCTGGACCACGCCCGCGACCACCGGGAACGCGTCGAAATGGCCGTCGAGCTGGGCGAGATCGTCGGGAATCTCGATCCGGCGCTCGAGGCCTACGACGCTGCGCTGCTCGTCGAGGATCCGCGGCCGACGCGGCCGCTCCATGTCGCCGCGATCCGCGAACAATGCCGCGAGCGACTTCACGGGCAGCTTGTCCTGGGAATCGCGCGGCAGTGCGTCGACGATGCGCCACGCGCGCGGCAGCATCACCCGGTCGAAGTGACGCCCGAGGTGCTCGGCCAGGCGCATCCCGAAAGCGCGGCGTCCTTCCGACTCGCAGCGGGCGCGCCCCGATTCCGTCGGAACCACCACCGCGTGCACCCGTTGGCGGCCGGCGACGTCGAGCACGAGCAGCGCCGCTTCCGCGACGTCGTCGTGCTCGCACAGCAAGCCCTCCATCTCGGGCAACGACAGCCGCTTCTCGGCGATCTTCACGGTGCGATCCGCGCGCCCGAGCAGCCGGAAGCCCGAGCTCGAAACCGGCTCGACGCGGTCGCCCATCAACGCCCGCATTCGCCCGCCGCCCACCTCACGCCCGGTGCTCACGTACGGGGACTCGACTTCGAGCCGTCCGTCCCGATCGCGGCGGCGAACCGTCACGTGCGGCAGCGGCCGCCAGACCTCACCGTCGACGTCGCGTCGCCGCGCGGCGACGCCACCGGTCTCGGTCGAACCGTAGATCTCGTACGGCGCCGCACCGAGCTGATCCGCCACCGACTCGGCGGTCTCGAGAGCGAGCGGCCCGCCCGACGAGTAGACCGCAGCACAGATTCCGCGAAGCAGACCGAGGCCCTCGCTCGCGGCCATGCGCGTGAGGTGAACCGGGGTCGTCACGAGGCCCGCCCGCCCCGCGGCGGCGATTCGCGGCAGCAGCTCCTGGTGATGGAGCAGCGTTTCGGCCTGGAACGGCCGCCCGCTCGCGAGGGGCCACAGCACGCGGAAGAGCAGTCCATAGATATGCTGGTGCGAAGCCGTCGCGAAGATCTTCGCTGCGCGCGGCAGGGCGGCGCCGAAACGCGCCTCCAGCGCGACGACTTCGTCTTCCAGATGGCGCAACGCCTTGACGACCGGTCGACCGTCGCCGGTCGTTCCCGAAGTCCGAAACTCGATCAGCGGCGCATCGCGATCCAACTCCACGACCGCGGGCGGGAACGGCCGCGCGTCCCCCAGCAGAGCGATCGCGGGCAGCCCGGCGAGAGCACCGCCGTAAGCCGCGGCGCCGCCGTCGCAGAGGACTCCGACGGCGTCCGTGGCGAGACCCCGCAGCGTTTCGCTCTGACGGTTCGGGGGCAATACCGCGCTACCACCGCGGCCGGAGAGTGCGAGCAGTCCGACCGCAGCCGCATAGCTGTCGTCGCTGATCAGCAGGAAGCGCCCCGGCGCGATGGCGCCCAGTCGCGCGGCGAGCGCGGCGACATCGCTCAACAGGTCTGCGGCAGTGATCTCGTCGTGGCGCCGAAACGCGACCACGCTGCCGGCGGGCGGCGGATCGACCAGCAATCGTGACAACGGCTTCGAACGCTGCATGCCCCGGATCTCCAAGCTCGGCTCTCGCGGACCGACCACGGCCGACGACGAGCCGGCCGCGAAGCGCTCCGCCGCAGTCGCCGACCGGAATCGCGCCGCAAGCCGCGCTGGAATCAGACGCGGTTCTCGGTCACGAATGCGGCGAGGTTGTGGACGCTCGCGAAGATCTCCTGGTTGCGCTCCGGGTCGTCCCCGATCTTGACCCCGTAGCGCTCTTCGAGCGCCATCGCGAGCTCGAGCGCGTCGATCGAGTCGAGCCCCAATCCGTCGACGAAGAGCGCCGCGTGGGATTCGATATCAGCGGGCGTCACGTCCTCGAGCATCAACACGTCGATGATCAGCTCCTTGATCTGCTGCTCGAGCGCTTCCACCGTCGCCGACCTCCCCTGCCGTGCCTGCGGGCCCCTTGCCGGCAACCCGAATTCAACATCCTTCGGAGCCGCGATCGCGTCGCGCCGCTCCCCGACGCCATCGCGTCGGCCTTGCCGGCGCGATTCTATCGCACCCCCTCCGGGCTGCATCCGCGCGCTCGGAGCGTGCCGCTCGGCTCGCCTTGCGGGCCGGACGTGCAGTGACCGACGCACATACGCGAGCGCTGGCGCAGATCGCCCCATTCCGCGCTCTTCGGCGAGGCGACGGGGAGTTAGCCAACCGCTGCTAGTATTCGACGCCATGGATACGGTGGGTGAAGAAACGACCACGAGGCGTACCCACGGGGTGGCGGAACGCCCGCTCGGGCGGGAACCGCTCACGCTCGAGGAGGTCCTCGAGCTCGCGCGCGGCGTCCGTCGGGCCGCGCTCGACGGCGACTCCGCGCACCGCCGCAAGCTCGAGCGCAGCTACGAGGTCGTGGCCGAGCTGCAGCAGCGCAGCGAAGCGGTCTACGGCGTCAGCACCGGCGTGGGCGCGTCCGCGAGCAACGTGATCCCGGAATCGCTGCGCGACGACATGCCCCACCACCTGTTGCGCTTCCACGGCTGCGGCACCGGCCGCATCCTGGACGAAACCGAAGCGGCGGCCGTGGTGGTCGTGCGACTCGCGACCCTGACCCGCGGACATTCCGGCGTTCGGCCCGAGCTGCTCGAATGCCTGTGTACGCTGCTCAATGAACGGCTGTTGCCCCGCATCCCCGAGGAGGGCTCCGTCGGCGCGAGCGGCGACCTCACGCCGCTGTCGTATCTCGCGGCGTTGGTGATCGGAGAACGCGAAGCCTCGCTCCGCGGCCGGGTGCTCCCGGCCGCGGAGGCACTCGCTCAGATCGGACTGACCCCGCTGGTGCTCGCGCCAAAGGAGAGCCTCGCGCTCATGAACGGGACCGGAGTCATGACCGCGATCGCCTGCCTGTGCTTCGAACGCGCATTCAGGATCGCGCGGCTCGCTTCCGCGATCACCGCGATGGCGGTCGAGGTCACCCATGGCAACCGCGAACACTTCGACGCCCGCATCTTCGAGCTCAAGCCACACCCGGGCCAGCGACAGTGCGCCGCGTGGATCCGCGCCGACCTCGAAGGCGACAACCCGGTGTGGAAGCCGGCCCGCCTCCAGGACCGCTACTCGCTGCGTTGTGCGCCGCACGTCATCGGCGTGCTGGTCGATGCGCTCGGCCAGACCCGGTCGATGCTCGAAATCGAGGTCAACGGGATCGACGACAATCCGATCATCGATCCGGAGCGCGGCGAGGTCCTGCACGGCGGCAACTTCTACGGCGGACACGTCGCCCACGCGATGGACGGTCTCAAGGTCGCCGTCGCGAACATCGCCGACCTGCTCGACCGCCAGCTCGCGCTGCTGTGCGTGCCCGAAACCAGCGACGGGCTCCCCGCGAACCTCGTCTCGAGCGGCAATATCGCGCATCACGGCTTCAAGGCGATGCAGATCAGCGCCTCGGCGCTGACCGCGGAGGCGCTCAAGCTGACGCTGCCCGCCTCCGCATTCAGCCGCAGCACCGAATCCCACAACCAGGACAAGGTCAGCATGGGGACGATCGCGGCGCGCGACTGCCGCCGGATCCTCGAACTCAGCGAGACCGTCGCCGCGATCGCGCTGCTCGCGGTCTGTCAGGCGCTCGATCTGCGCGGCGAAGAGAGCGGCGGTCGACGAGCGCGCGCGCTGCGTGACGCCGTACGAAAACAGGTTCCGATGGTGACCGAGGATCGGCGACAGGATCACGACATCGCAGCGGTCCTCGATCTGCTCCGCGAAGACGCGCTCCCGATCGGCGACACGGCGACGGGCTACGGCGGCGACACGAGGTCGGCTTGACCGCGCGTCTCAAGGAGACCTCGATCGAGCTCGAGGTGCCGTTTCGCCACGTCGACATGATGGGGGTGGTCTGGCACGGCCACTACTACGCCTACTTCGAACAGGCGCGAACCGAGCTGCTGCGTGCGTGCAACCTGGACGCCGGCGACCTGATCGGCGCCCGCTTCGTGTTCTTCGTGATCGAGAGCAAGTGTCGCTATGCACACCCGCTGTACTACGGCGACCGGATCCGGGTCACCGCCTGGCTCAAGGACATCCAGCACCGGATCCACATCGCCTACGAGATTCGCAATCTCACGCACGAAAATCGCTCCGCGCGCGGTCACACGATCCTCGCGACCACCGATCTCGAGAAGAACCTGCTCCTGGAGACACCCGATGCGATTCGGCGCCGCCTGCTTGCTTAGCGCCGTGTTCGCGAGCGCCGCGCTCGCGAACGACTCCGCCCCCGCGCCGCCGCAGCTCGCGGAGCTGCTGGACCGGATGGCCGCGAGCGCGGGAGTCGAAGCCCGATTCTCGGAGAGCAAGGAGCTCGCGCTGCTCGCCGCACCGCTCGAGAGCCAAGGCGTGATCTACTTCGCGCCCCCGGGACGATTCGCACGCTTCACGCTCCGCCCGGGCTTCAGCGCGCTCGTCGTCGACGGCGACGAAATACGGCTGCGCGAAGGGCGCGACGGTGAGAACGTCGATCTCTCGGACAACCCGATCGCTCGTGTGTTCGTCGACAACATCGTGGTGCTCTGGAGCGGCGACCGCGAGAAGCTCGAACGACACTACACGGCGGCGTTCAGCGGCAGCTTCGATGCCTGGGAGCTGCGGCTCACACCCCGCCGCGAACCCCTGTCGCGTGCGATCGCGGCGATCACGCTCCGCGGCGACTCGGTCGCGGTCCGCGAAATGCACGTCACCGAGATCGACGGCGACCGCACCGTCACCCGCTTCGAGACGTTGTCGAGCGATCGCACCTTCACTCCGGCGGAGACCCGGCGGATCTTCCTGGACGGCGATCCGCTCGCGAGCACGCTCGACGGGCACGCCGCCCGGTGAACGAGCGGCGCCGGACGATCGTCTTCGCGGTGCTCGCGGCGATCATGGGCACCTACTGCGCGCTGCACCTGCGCGTCGGCAGCGACATCACGCGTTTCCTTCCGGTGGGCAGCGACTCGGACCTCGCCGCCTTGTCGAGCCGACTCGCGGACTCGCCCCTCACGCGCACGCTGGTGATCTCGCTCGAGGCCGACGAGCTCTCCACCGCGATCGACGCCGCGCGCGAGCTCGCCGACGCGCTCCGGTCGCATCCCGAAGTCGCATGGATCCGCTCGGGGCTCGACGAGACCGACGTCGAGCAGGTCTTCGAGCTGTATTTCCCCCACCGGCTCGGCTTCCTCTCGGACGACCCGGAGCACGAGCTGCCCGGGCGGCTCTCGGAGTCCGCGCTGCGCGAACGCGCCCGTACGCTGCGGTTGCGGCTCGCATCGCCCGCTTCGGGGCTCTTCGAACCGCTCGCGGAACGCGATCCACTCGGTGCGTTCGAGTCACTGGTCCGGCGAATGCGGGACGACCAGCCCGCGCTTCGCGCCCACGACGGCCAGCTCGTCACCAACGATGGGCGCTTCGCCATCGTGCTGCTCGGAACGCGGCATTCCGCATTCGACACCCGTACGCAGGGCCCGCTGCTCGCCGACCTCGAAACCCGCTTCGAAAGGATCGCGGCGCATCGGGGCGGCGGACTCCGGCTGGAGCTCGCCTCGGTGGGCGCCTTCGCAATGGCCGCCGAGACCGCGATCAAGGGCGACGTCTACCTGATCGCGGCGTGCTCCTTCATCGGAGTGGCCCTGCTCTTCACTGCGTTCGTACGGTCGCTGCGCGGCTTCCTCGCCGCGACCGTACCGCCGCTGTCGGGAATCCTGACCGCGACGACCGTCGGACTGCTCGTATTCGACGAGCTCGACGGCATGACGATGGCGTTCGGCGCGTCGCTGATGGGCATCGTGATCGACTACTCGAACCACCTGCTGCTCCACCACGGTCTGGCGAGGACCGCCGTATCACCGCAGCGGATCGCTCGCCGGCTGCGGCCGAGCCTGCTGCTCGGAGCCCTCACCACGGTCGCGAGCTTCGTCGGCCTCGGCCTCACTCCCTTTCCCGCATTTCGCCAGATGGCCGCCTTCGCGATCACGGGCGTGCTGGCCGGACTCGCGGTGAGCTTGTGGGTGCTGCCGGAGCTGTTGCAGAGCGTTCCGCCGCTACCCGCGCGCACCGCCCGCTTCGCCGCACGTCTCGATGCGATCTTTCGAGGGCTCGCTCGACTCCCCCGCAAGGTCCTCCTCGTCCCGGTCGCGCTCGGCCTGCTCGCGGCCGTCGCGTTGCCGGCCGTGCAGTGGTCCGACGACCTGTCGCAACTCACACAGTTCGACCCCGAGCTCGTGGCGCAAGATCGCCGCGTTCGCGAGCGGATAGCCCAGCTCGAGGACGGCCGATTCGTGATTGCGATCGCGTCCGATGCCGAGGCCGCGCTGGCGATGAACGACACGATCCACGAACGTCTCCAACGCACCGTCGCATCCGGTGCGGTCGGCGGCATCCGATCGCTGCACTCGCTCATCTGGTCGGAGGCGCTACAACGCCGCAACTACGCGCTGCTCGCGGCAGACCCGGGACTCTACGCGCGACTCGATGCCGCCTTCGCACGCGAGGGCTTCCGGCCCGGTGCGTTCCGCGCCTTCGGTGACGCACTCGCCGCCCCACCACCGGCGCCGCTTCGGATCGAAGCGCTGCAGGCGAGTCCGCTCGCGGAATTGCTCGCGCCGTTCGTCTTCGACCTCGGCGATCGGATCGCCGTGGTGACGTACCTGCGCGATCTCGACGATCCGGTTGCCGTAAGCGAGGCACTCGCGGGGCTCGACGGCGTACGCCTGCTCGACCGGCTCAGCTTCATCAGCGACATCTACAGCGAATTCCGCAAGACGTCGTTGCGTCAGATCCTGCTCGGGGGCGGGCTCGTGCTGCTGCTGCTGGCTCTGCGCTACCGCGCCGTTCGCCCCGTGGCCGCGGCCTTCGTACCGTCGGTGCTCGTGACGCTGATCGTGCTCGCGGTGCTCGCGACGATCGGAGCGCCCGCGAACCTGTTGCACGTGATGAGCCTGGTGATGGTCATGGGAATCGGCGTCGACTACGGCATCTTCTGTGTCGACAGCGCGGGCTGGAACGAGGACTTCGGCGCAACGCTCCTGAGCCTGCTGCTCTCGTGTCTGACCACCGCCTTCGTGTTCGGTGCGCTGGCGTTCTCGTCACAGCCGTCGCTGCGCGCGATCGGCATCACCACCGGAGTCGGCGTGCTGCTGTCGTTCCTGCTCGCACCCGTAACGCTCGCCGCTGCCGGACTCGGCACGAACCGCGGGGACACGGATGCCTAGACGTGTCCTCGCCTGCCTGCTGCTCCTGCCACTCGGGCTTTGGGCCTGCCAGCACGGGCCATTTCGCGCGCGGGCCCTGCGCGACTGCCCCGGCGCTCTCGAGCCGACCGAGTCGATGACGGGCGACTTCCTGCTGCAACAGAGCGTTCGGGTCCGATCCGCTGACTCGACCTGGTCGCTTCGGCTGATCTCCCAGCTTCGCGGCGGCGAACTGCGGCTCGTCGGCCTCGATCCGCTCGGCGTCGAGCTGTTCGCGCTGCTGCAACGAGGCCGTGAAGTCGACTTCGACGCGCTGCCGCCGCCGTTGCTCGAGGTTCCGCCCGAGAACCTGCTGCGCGATCTCCACCGGATCCGTTTCCGGCAAGTCGCCGAACACGAGGCCGACGGCGTGGCGCGGGCGGTCCGCGACGGGATCGAGATCGTCGAAATCCGGGAAGCCGGGCGCCTCGTGCGGCGAAGCTTCGGCAGCACGACGCGCGACCGGCGGCCGCGGGCGGAAGTGACGTTCTCGAGCGCCGAAGGCGCCGAACGCGCGACCGTCGAGAATTTCGCCTGTCGCTATCGCGCCGAGTTCACCACGCTCGAGTTTCGGGAGCTTCGATGAGCGAGACACCGGACGAAGCCGTTTCCCGCCGCCGACTCGGATTTCTCGCCGGCGGCTCCGCGATCGCGGCGACCTGGTTCGCGCTGTGGTTCTTCGTGCTGTTTCCGGCCGCGGTGCTGCACCTGGCCGGGAGCGACCTCCGACCGCCGCCCGGTTTCACTCGCTGGCTCGGCGGCGGCCTGATCGCGATCGCCCATCTGCTGCTGGTGCGCCCCGTGCGCGCGTTCGTGCTCGAGGGGCGCGGCACCCACGTGCCGATCGCGCCACCGCTGCTGCTGGTGCGAAGCGGCTTCTACACGCGCGTGCGGAACCCGATGTACTCGATCTACATCGCGATCGCTCTCGGCGAAGCGATCCTGTTCCGCTCGGCCGCACTGCTCGGCTACACGGCCTTCCTGTGCGGCCTCGCCCAATGGTACGTCGTGACGATCGAGGAGCCGAAGCTTCGACGCCGATTCGGCGAAGAGTACGATCGCTACTGCGAGCAGGTCGGGCGCTGGCTACCGCTCCCGCGTCGGCGGATCTGAGGCGGCCTCCGCGAGCGCGCTCGGCTTCGCGTGCCGTTGCAGCTTCCCGGTCGCGGTCCTCACCAGCGCGTCGACGAAGAGGAACTTGCGCGGAACCTTGTACCCCGGCAACGAGGCGCGACAGTGCGCCATCAGCGCCTTCGCATCCGGGAGCGCCTGCGGATCCTCGGGCACGACCTCGGCCACCGGGATCTCTCCGAGATGCGCGTGCTCCTGTGGAAACACGCGACACTCGCGCACGCCCGGGTGCGCATCGATGACGGCTTCGACCTCCTCGCCGAAGAATTTCATGCCCGCCATGCTGATCCGGCTCGAGCGGCGGCCGGCCATGTAGAGATCGCCGTCGGCGTCGAACCAACCCTGGTCGCCGGTGCGGAAGCCGTCCGGTTCGAGCACGGCGGCGGCGGGCAGCCACGGGTCGAGATAGGCGTCGAGCATGCCCGGACCGCGGATGCAGATCTCACCGGTCCGCCCGCTGGAAGTCGGCCCGGCGATCGGACGCCCGTCTTCGCCGCGCAGCCAGACTCGATAGTCGGGCAGCGGTCGTCCGAGCGAGTCCGGCTTCTGCGCGGGCGCACCCAGGTTCACGACCGGCAACCCGACCTCGATGATGCCGAGAGCCTGGGAAACGGGCCGCCCGAAGCGCTCGAGGAACCGCTCGGCCACGTCCTTCCGCAGGCCTTCCGCGGTCGAGACGACGAGACGCAGCGACTCGAGCCCGATGCCCGACTCGTCCTTGCCGAGCACGCGGTAGTGATAGGGAGACGCGTAGAGAACGGTCGCGCGTTCGCGCTGCGCGAAGTCGAGAACATTGCGCGCGAGCGAGCCGTGCGGAAGCAGGATGGTGGCGCCGTAGCGCAGATAGAGCAGGATCGACACCACGAAGTGATGCGCCATCGGCAGCAACCACAGCACGCGATCTTCCGGCCCGATCGCGAGCGCACGATTCGCAGCGGCCAGGCGCGCGAGGATCGCAGCGTGTCCGAGGATCACGCCCTTGCGACGGTGGGTGGTTCCCGATGTGAAGCGCAGATAGGCGGGCGCGAGCGCACGAAACTCGGCGTCGTCCACGCCGTCGTGCGCCCCCGGATCCGGCAACACGCGGAGCTCCGCACCCGCGGCCGTGGCGACGACGACCGAATGCAGACGCGCGCGGCCCGCGAACGCGTCGAAGGCCGGCCCCTGATGGTCCTCGGAAACCGGCACCAAGCAGGCACCGGCCGCAAGGACGCCGAGAGCGAGCTCGACGAACGTCGCCCCCTGCGGAGCGAGCAGTCCGCAACGGTCGCCGACCCGGACGCCGGCGGACCGGAAGTCCGCCGCGCGGCGATCGACGCGCTCGAGCAGCTCCGCGTAGCCGAGGGTCGCGGCGCACCCGTCCGGCCCGTCCGAGACCAGCGCGGGTCGCTCCGGCGCTTCGGCCGCACGTTTGCGGATGTGGTCGACGACGTTCACCGCTCGCTCTCCGGCGGGGCGGTCGGATTCCCCGGCAGCCCGGACCCCGATTGCGCCCGCTCGAGAATGTGCTCCCGGACTTCGCGGGCCGCCACGAAGGCGAGAGCGCTGCCTTGATCGGCCGCACGGGCGGCGGCGACGCCGGCGGCTTCACCGGTCGCGAGCGCGGTGCCGATCACCCGCAATGCGCCGAGCGCATCGGCGTCGGCTCCCAGGCAACGACCCGCCGCGGCGAGGCCGGGATGGGATCGGCTCAGCAACGCCCCCAGCGGGATTCCGCACGGCCCCTCGGCGTGGACGAAGGTCGCGCGCCGGTGATCGCGCCAGAGCTCGATCGGCCAGCTCGAGATCGCGACCTCGTCCGCGCGCCGTCGGCCGAGGCGGACGTCGTCACGGGTGATGTTGGCGAGCGCTCCGAGACGACGGCCCTCGCGCACTCCGAGCCGCGCGGGCCAGGCATCGATGCGACAGCGCGCGAAGGCCGGCCGCGTCGCCCGCAGGTATGCGACGAGCTGCTCGGCCGAAGCCTTCGCCTCGACCTGCAAGGCCGAGGCGCGAGCCGAATCGAGCGGGTCCCAGCCTTCCGCGGGCCTCGGAACGTTCAGTGTCACGTAGACGCGGTCGGAATCGAAACCCGGCCGCACCAGCACCGATTCGCAGCCGCGCGGCAGATCGCCGTCTCGCACCGCACCCGCGACCGCGCGCGTGACGTGTAGTCGGCCGAAGCCCTGGAGCTCAGTGAGCGCGGCCGCGTCGACGTCCGCGAGTCGGAAGATATAGGACGGCAGCTGCAGTACGTCCGCCGGCGAGGTCTCGGTCGCAGCGCCGGCGAGTGACGCGAGCGCGGCGTCACCGCTGGCATCGATGACGATTCGCGCCCGGAGCTCCTGCCGCACACCGTCGGCGGTCTGCAGCACCAGCTGCTGTTCGCCCCCGGGCTCCGAGGACAACGCGGCGTCGACCAGCTCGGAACTCAATTCGAGCCCCAGCCCCGCGGTCGCGCGACAGCACTCGACCGCGGTCGCCGCGAGCCTCGGCGGGTCCGTTGGCAGCACCCAGACGCGGCCGGCACGGACCGGCTGGCGTGCCGCGCCGCACGCCAGCAATGCCCGCACGAAGCGCTGCGGAAAGCCCGGGTTCGCGAAGCGCGGCGCCGGCTCGTCCGCGAAGTAGAGCCCGCAGATGGTGTGAACGAATGCCTGCGAGATGTTTCCGCCGAGCGTCGCCTCGCGATCCAACAGGACGCAGTTTGCGCCGCACTCGGCTGCGGCGATCGCCGCAGCGAAGCCGGCGCTACCGCCGCCTACGACCGCAACGTCGTAGCGTCGACCGCCCATTTTCAGGACCCGCCGCAGAGATCGGACTGCAGCGACGCGCGAAACAGCAGTCGCTCCCGGTCGGAAAAGATGCCCCGCTGGTGGACGTGCGTCACGTTCAGCCGCCCGGCGCGCAGGCTCATCGCGGCACAGCTCCCGGGCGACGCGGGCACCGGCGCGACATGGAAGGCGTTGCGGATCTCGCCGCCGAAGAAGCTCGACTCCCCGGCGAGGAATTCGCCCGTGTACGCGAAGAAGAACGAGCAGAGCTCGCCGGGAGACGCGCGGCGCGCCATGCGAGCGTACAACCAGGCCGGGGCGAAGCGCGCAAAGCCCATCGCGTCGATCCCGTTCTCGATGTGCCCCGCCTTGATCGCGGCCAGCCGCTGCGCCTTGAGTTCCGCGATGAGGGCGTCGAAGTCGTCGACGATCCCGGGCAGGACCTGGAACCACAGCAGCGAAACGTGGGTGCGAAAGATCGCCGCCTCCGCGCCGCGCGGGCGCACGTTCACCGGGAGCGGAACGACGTAGCTGACCGGATCGAAGCCGCGCGCGCGTGCAACCGCGTGGTGCGCCCGGATCGCGGCGGCCATGTAGAAGAGCATCGGTGTCATGAAGCCCGCGCGACGTCCGGCCTCGGCCACCGCGTGCTCGGTTCGGGCCTCGTCGAGCGTGATCAGGTCGCAGCCGAGCGCTTGCGGCGTGCGTCGGCGAGGCCCCGCGAGCGAGCGCAACGGGTGGGCGCCGAAGCCGTCGACCCAGCGCTGCCAGCGGCGTGCGGCATCGCCGCGCTCGCCGAACGTCTTGGACGACGGCGCTGCGGGAGACAGCTCGCCCGGCTGGGGCAGCTCGCCCGGACTCTGCTCGCCGCGGTCGCAGGCGCTGAGCCAACGCACGAAATGCTCGCTGCCGGCGCCGTCGAACAGCTGGTGCATCCAGCTCATCGCGAGGTCACAGCCCGCATCTGCGCCCGCGTACCGGACCACGTCGAAGCGCAACAGCTCGCCGCGCCGTAGCGAACGACGTTCGTTCAAGCGGTCGGCGAAGATCGCAGGCAGCGCCGCGGGGTCGTCGGCCGCCGGCACGGAATCGTGAACCACGACCTCGGGCTTCGCGCGGCGGAACGCCCCCGCCAGCTCGTAGAACGGCGCCCCGACGCCGAAGCGTCGACGGACCGCCGCCCGCAACATCGGCTGCGCCTCGGCGGCCCGGTTCACGAGCGCTCGAAAGCGTTCGACGTCGAAGCCGCAGCCGAGTCGGAGCACCAGCTGGGAGATGTGGCTGGCGGCATTGAAACGGCCGATCTCGGCGTCGAACGCGCGCAGGAAGCAGTCCGCTCCGGTGAGGGCGACACGCCCGGGGAATCCCGCAGCGCCGGGCACCGCGCTCACGCGTTCTCGAGCTCGCCGTGGACCAGGGCCGCCAACGTCCGGGCGTTCTCGAGGTTCTCGGGCGTGAGCAGGCTCTCGTCGATCCAGACGCCGGTGCTCTCCTCGATCGAGAGCATCAGCTGGGTGACCGCCAATGAATCGAGACCGGCTTCGACGAGATTCGTCTGCGGCGTGAAACCGGAATCGACGCTGAGGATTTCGTCGCGCAGGATCTCGAATATGCGTGCGGTGAGCGAATCCTGCGTGTGCTCGGACATCGCGCGCAGTCTAGCGAGATTTTCGCCGTTGAGGCGCACCGCGGCGTGACTTATCGTGCCCCGGATGTCGAACATACGAACCATCGCGATCGTCGGCGCAGGGCCGGCCGGCTCCGCGCTCGCGATCTTCCTGCGCGAGCAGGGCTTCGATGTCGTGCTGTTCGCGCACGGCAAGCGACCGCCGCTGATCGTCGGTGAATCGCTCGTGCCCGCGTGCATTCCGTACATCCGCCGCCTGGGCATCGAAGCGGAGGTCTCCGCCTACAGCACCTGGAAGGGCGGAGCGACGTTCGTGTTCGGGCGCGACGAGAGCATGAACGTTCGATTCGACGAAGTCCGCGGCGCCAGGACGACCTACTCCTACAATGTTCCGCGCGACCGCTTCGACGCGAGCTGCCTCGAGGCCGCACGCCGCTCCGGAGCGCGCGTCGTCGAGCGGGCGGCGGTGGTCGAGCGCGACGGGAGCTCGGACCGGGTGCGGCTCGCGGCGGCGTCGTTGGACGCTGCCGGTCTCGGCGAGCACCAGCCCGACTTCATCGTCGACGCGGGCGGGCGGCGGCGGATCGTTCCGCGACTGCTCGGCATTCCGACCGACGACGGCGATCGGCGCGACACGGCCCTGCACGCGCATTTCGAGGGCATCGAGGTCGAGATCCCGGGCAACGTGCACACCGATCGCCTGGAGCACGGCTGGCTGTGGCGAATCCCGCTTCCGGGGCGGGTCTCGATGGGAGTCGTGATCGACTCGGAGTACATCCGGAAGTTCGGCGACACGGCCGAAGAACAGCTCGACAACTTCCTCGCGAGCGACCCGGTGATTCGCGACTACGCGCGCCCGGCCCGTCGAATCACTCCCGTCGTCCGCTACGGCAACTATCAGTCGATCTCGCGCCGCGGCGTCGGCGAGAACTGGGCGCTCGCGGGCGACAGCTTCGGATTCGTGGATCCGGTCTTCTCGAGCGGCATGTTGATCGCGTTCCAGGCGGCCGACTGGCTCGCCGAAGCGCTGCGCGAGGGCACGCCGACCGCGCTCGGAAATTACGAACGGCGCCTGTCCCACCATCTGGCGTGCTGGCAACGTGTGACCGGCTGGTACTACGACGGGCGCCTCCTCACGCTGTTCAGGATCGGAAACTACGTCCGGTCGACCTGGCCCGGGCGGCTGATGGATTTCCACTTTCGCAAACACATGCCGCGCATCTTCACCGGCGAGAACGCCACCCACCCGTACAGCCAGTGGCTGATCCGGTTCATGGTGACGTACGGGCTTTCGGGAAACGATTCCGCGGCGCTGCGTATTCGCTGACTTCGACGGCGACGTTCCGGTATCCTGGCGATGATGAGCGATTCGCCCACGCCGCCGCCCTGTTCGCTGAAGGCGCTCGCCATGCTGAACGCCCTGGGTCGGAGCAACGACGAGATCTGGCCCCGACTCGTCTCCGGCGACCAGGGTCACCTGACGATCCGCGACGACATCGTCCCCGACCGCTCGCTCTGGGTCGGAGAGGTGCCCGGCCCGCTCCCCGCGATTCCCGAATCGCTGCGGCGCTTCGCCTGTCGCAACAACGCGTTGACGCTGGCCGCGCTCGAGCAGATTCACGACACCCTCGACGACGTCACCGCCGCGGTCGGGCGCGACCGGGTCGCGGTCGTGATGGGCTCGAGCACCTCGGGCGTGAGCGACGCCGAGCGCGCGATACGGCATCAAGTCGAGACCGGCTCGCTCGCACCGTCCTTCCACTACGAGCAGCTCGAATTCGGCGGCTTGTCGCGCTTCGTCGCGGAGCTGCTCGATCTCCGCGGGCCGGCCTATACGCTGTCGACCGCGTGCTCGTCGGGCGCGCGCGCGCTCGCGTCGGCCCGTTCGTTGCTCGCTCTCGGTCTCGCCGACGCGGTCGTCGCGGGAGCGACCGACACACTGTGCGGGCTCACCACCAATGGATTCAGCGCACTTCAGGTGGTTTCGGACGAGATCACGAACCCGTGCAGCCGCAATCGCAAGGGACTGACGCTCGGCGAGGGCACGGCCCTGTTCGTGGTGACGCGCGAAGCCGGCGGTATCCAGCTGCGCGGCGCGGGCGAATCGAGCGAAGCCCACCACATGTCGGCTCCGGACCCGAGCGGTGCGGGTGCCGAGACCGCAATGCGGGCCGCGCTGCGCGATGCCGGCCTCGCACCCGATGCGATCGCATACCTGAACCTCCACGGCACCGGAACCGCCCTCAACGATGCGATGGAGTGCAGCGCGATCGCGCGCAGCTTCCCATCACCGCCGCCGTGCAGCTCCACCAAGCCGCTGGTGGGGCACACGCTCGGAGCTGCGGGCGCACTCGAAGCGGGATTCTGCTGGCTGATGCTCGACGCGCAGGAAGACGGCGAGATCGCGCTGATCCCGCACGTGTACGACGGCGACTTCGACCCGGAGCTACCGCCGATACCGCTCGCGACGAAGGGCATGCGCGAGCCGGTCGGCCCGCTGATGAGCAACTCGTTCGGCTTCGGCGGCAACAACTGTTGCCTGATCCTCGGGAAAGGGCCCGCATGAACACGACCGTGCTGCGAAGCTGGGCGGCGTGGTCGCCGGGTCGCGAAGACGAGCGGGCCTGGCGCGCCTGGGCGGCTCGACCCGTGGCGCTCGAACGCGAAGGCCAACCCGAGGTCGCGTTCCTGCCCGCCCTGCTGCGCCGGCGCTGCAGCACGCTCACGCGCATCATGCTTGCGACGGGATTCGGTTGCTGCGATGCCGCCGATCGCGCGAATGCCCGAACGGTCTTCGCGTCACGCCACGGCAACATCAACGAATCGATCTCCCTGTTCGAACGTCTGTCGAGAGGCCAGCCGCTGTCGCCCGCGCGTTTCAGTCACACCGTTCACAATGCCCAGGCGGGCCTGTTCTCGATCGCAGCCGAGAACCGCCTGCCCTCGAGCTCGCTCGCGGCCCAGGACGATACGTTCGCGTGTGGTTTCGTGGAGGCGCTGACGCACCTGCAACGCGAGCCCGAGCGCGCGGTGCTGCTCGTGATGGCCGACATCCCGCTCGACCCGACCTTCTCGCCGCTCGTCGACGAACCGGTCGCCGCCTACGGGCTGGGCCTGCTGCTCGCCAACGACGGCGACGGGCAGAAGATCGCATTCTCGTCCGCGGCGTCCGACGCACCGCCGGCGCCGCGAGCCTGGCCCGAAGCGATGGAGTTCCTGCGCTGGCTGATCGGAGCCGAGCCCGATCTCGAGCTCGGCTCCGGACGCGTCCGCTGGTCGTGGAGCCGCGTCGCGGACGGAAGCGCGCAACGAACCGGATTCGCAGCGCCGAGCACGGCCTGAAGCGATTGTTCGGCTCGGAATCGCCGCCTACCGTGAGACCGAGATGACGGACTCCCGAACACGTCTTTCGGTTTCGCCCGGTCGCTTCGCCGCAGCGCTGCTGCAGGCGCTGTTCTTCGTCGCCTACCCGCTGCTGATCTACGTCGCTCACACGCGCTTCGAGACGCGCGCGGTCGCTGCGGCGGTGCTCGCGCTGTACGGTTTCTCGTTCCTGCTGCGCAGTCGCGGCCGCGCGGGCGCGCTCTGGCCGCTGTTGAAACAGCATATGCCGCTCGCCGTGTTGATCGCAGTCGCGATCGCGGCCGACGATCGCAGGCTGTTGCTGCTGCTGCCCGTGGTGGTCAGTGCCTACCTGTTCGGAACCTTCGCGTGGAGCCTGCGCGTCGGACCGCCGATGATCGAACGCTTCGCGCGAATGGTCGAGGACGACCTGCCGCCGTTCACGCGACCCTACTGCCGCCGCGTGACGCTTCTCTGGTGCGTCTTCCTGGCCGCGAACACGGCGACGGTTGCGCTGCTCGCCGTTGCTGCGCCGCTTTCCTGGTGGGCGATCTACACCGGGGCGGTCTTCTATGCCCTGCTCGCGCTGTTGCTCGCGGCCGAACTCTGCTTCCGGAAGTGGTGGTTCCGCTACTACGGAAACGGCTTCGCCGACCGGATCTTCGCCAGGTTCTTTCCACCCGAGAAGACCGCAGCGGGCCGTCGTTCGCTCGCCTATGTGGCAGCGCGTGTGGAGCGCTCCGCATCACCCCAGTAGTCGTAGAAGTTGAACCACTGATACGGCTCGCTGCAGCAGTAGTGTTCGATCCGCCGCGCGAACGCGCCCATCAGTTCCGCCGCCACCGCCTCGCGCCCCGAACGGGAAATCGCCACGCGTTCGGCCAGCGATTCGATGAACACGCGATAGCGCCCGGCACCGTCGCGCAGCGCAATCAGCAATACGACGGGACAGCCGAGCAACCCGGCCAGCTCGACCGGCGCCTGCGGCAGCCGCACCTCGTCGCCGAGCAGCCGCACCGTGACCGAGCGCGTGCGATTCCCGAGCTCGTTTCGGTCCGCGAGAATCGCGACGTGCTCGCCGCGGCGCAGCCGCTCGCGAATCGCGAACACCGACAGGACCGAGCTGGGATCGACGACGATCATGCGATCGCGAACCTCGGGGGACATCTCGCTGAAGAGGCGGTTGATGCGCTTCGCATTGTCGGTGTACATCAACACGTTCACGACTTCGCCGGTCCGCTCGGCCAGGCGTCGCAGGGCGTCGAAATTCCCGAGGTGCGCGCTCAGGATCAACACGCCGCGTCCCTCGGCCGCGTAGCGATCGATCAGCTCGGCGCCCTGGGTGTCGAAGATGAACTGGTCGGGGCCGTCGAACCACACGGAGAAGCGGTCGACGATCGCGAGCGCAAAGCTGCGGTAGTGACGGAAGCTTTCGCGCATTCCGGGCGCGCGATCGAAGGCCCTTCGCCCGGCGTCGCTCGCGTAGACGCGGCGCAAGTAGGCGAGCGACGCACGGCGACCCGCCGCATCCGTGACGAAGAAGTAGCCCGCCACGAGGAAGACGACCGGGAGCGTGAGCAGACGCCCGAAGATCCGGTACCACCAGAGGGTGATGCGGATCCCGAGCAACGAGCCGCGCTCCGCGATTCCGCTCCAGTCACGGGCACCGCCCGATCCGACCGGCTCGGCCGGCCGGCCGGCGTCATTCGGGTGCTCGTGGCCTGCGGCGGCGTTGCTAGAGGCGACCATCGATCTTGTCGACGATGTCGCCGATCGTCTGGAGCGATTTCAGCTCGTCATCCTCGAAGTGGAGACCGGTCCGCTCTTCGAGCCGAACCGCCATGTCGATCGCATCGATGCTGTCGAGATCGAGGTCGTCCACGAGATGGGTGTCGAGATTCAGCTCCACGTCGGTTAAATCGAACTCCTGCTGGAGCACCTCTTTCACCATGGCGATGATTTCGTTTCGGGACGGCATTTCGAACCTCAGGAGTCGAGATTTTGCAGTCTTTTCGCGTAGAAGTCACGCAATCGGCTCGAAAGTCGTCGCGCTGCGGCTCCGCGGCCGGTCCCGGCGGGCATCTCCCCGGGTCCGATCGCTTCGCAGCATTCGAGCACGATCCGCAATTTCCGGTCCGCGACCTGGTACCAGCGCTGGCCGCGCATCAGCGACGGGGGATGGCAGTGGATCACGACCGGCCGAAGCGGCCTGCCGCTCCGGAGAGCCACGTGGGCGGCTCCGCGCCGGAACGGGCCGAGCCGACCGTCCTCCGTGCGAGTCCCCTCCGGAAACAGCAACAACGTCCGATCTTCGGCCAGACGGCCCGCACAGGCCTCGATCAGCGCGTCTCCGGGATCGTTCGCGAAGTAACCCGAGGCGACCACCGCGCTGCGCATGACCGGATTCGCCATCACCGCTCGTTTCACGACACAGTCCGCCTGGGGCAGTTTGGACACCAGGAACACCACGTCGAGCAGGGTCGGGTGATTGGCGACGATCAGCTGGCCGGGCTCGCTGAGGCGTTCGACATTCCGGACCTCGACCGCGAGCAGTCCGAGGAACTCCATCACCCGCACGAACCACCCGAAGCACTTGTGGATCGCGTACTGGCAGCGAAACTCGCGCGCCCTCGCGTCTCCGGGCAGGCACCTGAAGACCGGCACCACGAACAGCGTGAACGCCAGCCCGCCGAAGCCGAACAGCGCGAAGGAGAAGCCCGTCGCCAACACCCGCCAAATCCGTCTCGCCAGCGGAATCACCGGAGCCCCTCCACGCAGACTTTCCCGATCGGCTCGATTCACGCCGACGAGCGATCTGCGATTCTAATGGAGGAGCCGAGGTGCCGCCCGGAGGTCCGGCGAGTGCTACGCGGCTTCGTTCACGTGCTTGCGATCGCGCATCGTTTCGACGCACTCGCGCAGGGTCTCGCGGAGCTCGTTCGCGCGCGGGATCGCGTGGATCACGATCGAGGTCTTCTCCGGATCCGCGATCGTAACGACGACGTCGGCCAACCCGAACACGCGCAGATAGAACGGCTGGTGGATGCTCGTTTCCTTCACCCGATAGAGCTCCAGCTCGCGCATGTCCTTGGTGAGAATGCCGGTGGTCACGCGCAGGCGTTCGCTGGTGATTCCGTACAGCTGGAAACGGGTGTCGAGATAGCGCCTGAGCATGAACCCCAGCGGCACGATCAACGGCGACAGCACCAGGCAGAGCAGGTGGTAACCCATGTCCTTGGCAGGCGACGGGCGACCTTCCCAGATGGTGATTTCCCCTTCGACCATGGCTTCCCTCCCCGCGAGCGGTTGCCACTCGTGATCTGATCGGGAGCGTTCCATGATGCCTTGAGAAATACGGCCTGGGGCCTTTTCCCATCCATCCGAATACTCGAACCATTTCAATATCTTGAATAGATCAGAGCACGACGCCCTTGGCGCGCAGTTGGTCTATCACCCCAGCCGAACGGCCCAGCTCGGCGAGAACCGCATCGGTGTGCTCGCCGTGCAAAGGCGCGGCCGGACGCGGCGCGGCGGGCGCGCTCCCGAAATCCGCCGGCGTCGCAGGGAACATCGACGTGCCCTCGCCGTCCAGCACCTCGACCAGGCCGCCCGAGGCCGTCGTCTGCGGGTCGGCCAACGCCTCGTCGAGGCTCTGTACCGGCGCCCAGAAGAAGTCCTCCTCGGCATCGAAGATCTCGCTCCATTCCGCGAGCGTGCGGGTTGCGAAGATCGCGTCGAGCATCGCGATCAGCTCGGCGGCATTCGCAGCGCGCTGCGCCGCGTCGACGAAACGCGGATCCTGCCGCCACTCGGGGCGCCCGACCGCGCGACAGAGCGGCGGCCAGTGGCGTTCGCCCTCGAGTCCGACGATCCAGAACCATCGCCCTTCGCGATCCCGATAGCTGTTGATGCACGGGTTCATCATCTCCCTGCGATCCGCGATCCCCATGGTCGCGCCGAAGCGAAGCATGAACGCGAAATCGAAACTCAGCGTGTAGAGCCCCTGTCGGAGCAGTGAGGTCGTGACGAGCTGCCCTTCGCCGGTCTTCTCTCGCGCGTAGAGCGCCGCCGACACCGCCCCCGCGCAGGTGGCGCCGACGCTGTGATCTCCCATTCCGCCGCGCTGGAACGGCGGATCGGCGCCGGGATTCGTCAGCGAATGTGCGATCCCGGAGCGTGCCCAGTAGGCGGCGATGTCGTAACCCGCGCGTTCCGCGTCGGGTCCCTCGAAGCCGTAGCCGCTGATTGCGGCGTAGACGAGCCGCGGGTTTCGGCGCTGCAGACTCGCATAGTCGAGGCCGAGCCGTTCGAGTCCGGCCATCCGCACGTTGGTGAGGAAGACGTCCGCGGCGTCGATCAACTCGAGCGCGATCGCGAGACCTTCGGGATGGCCGAGATCGACGGCAATGCTCCGCTTGCCGCGATTGTCCATTTCGAACGGCGGGTTGAATGGCAGATCCCCCCCGAGCATGCGACTGAACAGCCGCGCCGGGTCGCCGACCGAGGTCGGCTCGATCTTGAGCACCTCCGCCCCCCAGTCCGCCAGCACGCAGCCCGCTGCGGGGCCCGCGATCCAGACGCCCAGCTCGACGACCTTGACTCCCGTCATCGGCCCTGCCATCTCCTGCCTCCCTCCCCGCCCCGACACGACGGCGAGCCGAAGATGGCACAGACCGACGTCCGCGGACTCGCCTCGGGAAGGCGCTCGCGAGGCGGAGAGCATCGGCAACGGATGGGATATCCTACGAATCGGCACGGGAGGCCGCGATGAGGATCACGGATGCGATTTCTCCGGAAGAGCTTCGCCAATGGTGCAGAGCCGACGACTGGCAGGGGGCGCGCCTCGTCGCCGCGAACTGGGCGATGATCGCCGCGATCTTCACCGGTGTCGCGCTCTGGACGAATCCGCTCTCGATCGTGCTGGGCATCGCGCTGCTCGGCGGCCGCCAGCTCGGGCTGGCCGTGTTGATGCACGAGTGCGGTCACCGGACGCTGTTCGCGAGCCGCAAGGCGAACGCATGGGTGGGCCAGTGGCTGTGCGCCTACCCGGTTCTGACCGACATGGAACGCTACGCCGCGGGCCATATCGACCACCACCGCTACGCGGGCAGCGAGCGGGATCCCGACCTGCCCAACTACCAGGCCTACCCGATCGGACGGGACAGCTTCCGTCGGAAGATCGTCCGCGATCTCACCGGACAGACCGGCTTCAAACTGCTGGCAGGAAGATTCAGGAACCGGGACGCGCTCTTCGGTTCGCAGCTCGGCTCGAGCGGCACGGGCGGCTTCGTCGTCGTGAGCCTCGTGATGTTCGCGATATTGCACGCATTCGGCCATGGCGCGTTGTACTGGATGTGGCCCGCTGCATTCCTGACGAGCTACCTGCTCTTCGCACGCCTGCGCCAGATCGCCGAGCACGGCGCCGTGCCGGACCTGTTCGACCCGGACCCGAGGCGCCACACCCGCACCACGATCGCGAGCTGGTGGGAACGGCTGTTCGTGGCGCCGAACTTCGTGAACTTCCACCTCGAGCACCATCTGGCGGCCGCGGTGCCGTGTTACCGACTGCGCGACTTCCATGCGCTGTTGCAGAAGCGACATGTCTACGATCACACGAGCTTCCCAACGAGTTATGCCGCCGTCCTGCGAAGCGTAACGACGGCCGCGTGAGCGGGAGCATGCGCACCCCGCGGCGAATTGCGCGCCGCGGGCACGTTGCAGCGATTCGGGTTTCTCCTATTTTCCCCGCGCAGCGACGGAACGCCTCGGCACTCCTTTGAGGAAGCGGCATGCGCATCTGGATTGACGCGACCCGACCCGAGAGTCGTCTCGAGATCTTCTCGATGTCGCTCCTGGAGCGTCAGCTGCGACAGTTTGCGCTCGCCGACAAGAAGGTCGTCGCCCTCGAGTCGGGAGTACAGCAGGCGGGACTGGTCGCGGCGCGCAAACAGTTCGTTCGACTCGCGCGCTCGCACGCCTGCGCCTCCGAAATCAGGATCGAATTGCCCGAGGGGGCTCCGACTCCCGACTGGATACCCGGGTCGCTTCTCGAAGAGCTGCCGATCCAGTGGAAGTCCGAGCGCGGATCGGCGCGCGAGCGGCTGGAGCGCGCACTGCGAGACGCCGACGGCGAGCCGCTGATCGCGATCTCGGCCGACACGGTGATCGACGAACGAATCATCGACGAGATGGCCTGGTGGGAAGACGGCAGCGTCGCCTTCCTCAGCGACGAAGGCGAACGGAGCGCTGCAGCGATCCGGTTCGAGCAGCCCCTTCCCTCGGGCGGCGACGAGGACGACCTGGTCGAGATCGCGCGGAACGCGATCTCGGGCGGCTTCGTGAAGCGGCTGGCTCCCGACGACGTCGACGCCTACGTCAAGAAGCTTCGCCGTCACCTGCCCCTGTTCGCGATCCGCGTAAGCGACGAAGCGACGCGCACGGGCACCGAGCGGTACCTGTTCGATTCGAATTACAAGGGCTCGACCGACTTCATGACGAAGTGGGTATACCCGCCGATCGTGTGGCGAATGCTCCAGACGCTGACGAAGAAGCACGTCACCCCGAACACCGTCACCTGCGTGGGCATCGTGTGCTGCTTCGGTTCGATTCCGTTCTTCGGGTCGGGCATGTGGCTGCCGGGCCTGATCCTCGCCTACGTGATGAGCATTCTCGATTCCGTGGACGGCAAACTCGCGCGCGTCACGTTCAAGTCGTCCGCGCAGGGCGACGTCCTCGATCACGGCATGGACATCGTGCATCCGCCGTTCTGGTATTGGGCGTGGGGTTGGGGACTGTCCGGCGGCGATCCCCATTCCGGCGTCGTGCAGGCTTCCATGTGGATGGTGGTCTTCTACATCTTCGACCGGATCATGGAGGTGCTGTTCACCGCGAGTACCGGGAAGTCGATCCACGGCTACGCCAAGCTCGACATCTGGCTCCGCACGTTCATCTCGCGCCGCAACGTGAACCTGGTGCTGTTCACCGTTGCACTGCCCTTCGGGCTTGGCGTCGAGGCCTTCTACCTGATCGTCGCCTGGCAAGGGATCAGCGCCGTCTACCATTTCGCCCGCGTGGTCCAGTTCTGGAACGACGCCGACAACCAGCTGATGTACAAGGGTGCGAGCTAGCTGCGCCTCGACCGCCAGCCGACCGGAGCTTCCGATTCGTCGCGGGAACGGCTTCGCGCTTCGGACTCGCGGCCGGAAAGCGCGAGCGCACGAGTCGAGGAATCCAGCCGGAGCCCCGCCGGGCCGTCGCTGCCGGATGGAACCTTGACGACCGGCCGCGACCTGCGAATCGACAGCATACGCGGCCTGGCGCTTTGTTCCATATCGCTGTCACACCTGAATTTCGACGCTCTGCAGTGGACCTGGAACTCGCTCGGACACACGAGTTTTGCCGAAGTCTTCGTGTTCATGTCGGGCCTCGTGTCGGGCCTCGTCTATTGGAAGGCGCTGGATCGCACGTCGGCTCGCGAGATCCGGAAGCGAGCAATCGCGCGAGCGAGGTTGATCTACTTCTCCTATCTCGGCCTGGTCGTCTACATCGCGATCTATTTGAACCTGGTCCAATCCCTCGGGGTCGACTTCTTCCCATGGGGCTGTCATCAGCTCGTCGAGGAACCGGTGGTCGCGTTCGCGCTCGCGCCCTTCTTCATCTATCAGCCGGGCTTTTCGAACATCCTCCCGATGTACTGCGTCTTCATGCTGCTCGTTCCGATCGCGCTCTCACAGATCCGACTCGGCCGCGAGCGACTCGTGATCGCGACGAGCGTCGGTTTCTGGATCGCCGCGCAACGAGGATTGTTTCGCTACCTGCATCAGCCCTTCATCGACCGCTTCGACATCCCACCGATCTATTTCGACGTCTTCGCATGGCAGATCCTGTTCGTCGTCGGACTCTGGTTCGGCGCTCGGCGCGCCGCCGGCCGACCGGTACGTCTGCCCCGGTCGAACGTCTTCGCCTGGGCGCTCGTACCGCCGCTGCTGGTTTCGCTGGCAATCCGCCACCAGATCTTCTTCGACGCGTCCGTCGCCGAAGCCACGGCCGCCCTGACGCACCGCCACGACCTCGATGCGCTTCGGCTCCTGAACTTCGCTGCCGTAGCCTACCTGGTGGCGCGCGTCTCGGAACGACACCCCACCTGGTTCGAGTGGCGATGGTTCGCGTACTTGGGACAACACTCGCTCCAGGTCTTCAGCTTTTCCGTGGCGGCGTCCTACTTCGGCTGGTCGATCGCGGGCGATTCGGCAATCGCGGGCCAGCTCGCGATCGCCGCTCTCGTGCTCGCGAGTCTCACATTGCCCGCGTGGGTTCACGTCCGCTATCGCGCGCGCCGCGTACAGGGCCTGGTTTCGGCCTCCTGAGGCCTCGGCGCGTTCCGGACGCCGCGCGACCGGGACCTTTGCCTGCATGCCCTACTTTCGCATCGACGCCGTCGAAGCCCCTCGGCGGGGGGCGGAAGGGTCGGCCTCCGACCCCGCCCGCAGCAAACCTCGAACCGGATCGCGCACGGCGGCGAACCACAGCTCGTGACCCTGCGACGAAAAATGCCGGTCG
>Ga0055476_10000007_pt1 | contig 39663 bp, 36 predicted proteins | sample Muzzi_CordC_D2_FD_57682 | JGI IMG/M metagenome (GOLD analysis project Ga0055476, IMG submission 57682) | Wetland microbial communities from San Francisco Bay, California, USA, that impact long-term carbon sequestration - Muzzi_CordC_D2 | ecosystem: Environmental > Aquatic > Marine > Wetlands ... | reverse complement strand
GTGCTCCGATCGTTTCGATCTACCCGGGAAGCATCTGGGGGCCGAACGATCCGACCATCGCCGACGGGATCGGAGTCATCATGATGTTCGTGAAGCTGGGCATCATTCCCGTCGCACCGGGCGGGATTCCGGTGGTCGACGTCCGCGACCTCGCAACCTTGTTGCTGGCGGTGCAGGAACCGGATCGCGGACCGCGCCGTTACACGGCGGGTGGCAGCTTCCTCAACAACGCGGAGTTGACCGACATCCTGAACGAATTGACAGGTCGCAGAATTCGCAAACTGTACATTTCCGGCCCGGTGTTCCGCGGTATCGGACGGATGGGCGATACGATCCGCCGCAGGATCGGCTTCGACATCGGTCTCACCTACGAAGCCACCGTCACGCTGACGCGCGGCGTGCCCTGTGACGACTCGCGGGTCTTCGAAGACTTCGGCATCCGCTTCCGGCCGGTCGCCGAGACGCTTCGCGACACGCTGCGCTGGATGCACGCCGAGGGGAACTTGAACCGACGGCACGCGGGCGAGCTGGTGGGCTGAACTCCGCTCGTCGCGCCCCGGAGGACGTCGCTCACGAGCTCGGATCGGCTCCGCCCGGCCACGCGGGCCAGTCCTTCGTGACGCTCGACGTCCATTCGGGGGCGCGGCGTTCGAGGAACGCCATCACGCCCTCGATCGCATCGGGGCGGCCCATCAGGTGGTGGTGCAGCTCGGTCTCGCGCCTTCCGACCTGCTGCCAGCTCAGGCCGGGACTCTCCCACAGCAGGCGCTTCGTGATCGCGACCGAGAGCGGGGCGGTCTCCCGGGCGATCTGCTCCGCGATGCTGCGTGCGGCCGGGAGCACCTCCGCGGCGGGCAGGACGCGGCTCGCGATGCCGATCCTTCCGGCCTCTTCGCCCGAGAGCTTCCGGCCCGTGAGCAACAGGTCGGCGGCGCGTTCGATCCCCACGAGACGCGGAAGGGTCCAATGCGAGTAGCCGTCGGGCATCATGCCGCGTCGGACCTGGAGTACGCCGTAGCTTCCCTCGGCGGCGAGGATCCGGATGTCGCATTGCAGCGCCAGCGTGAGACCGATGCCGATGGCGTGCCCGTTGAGTGCGGCGATGACCGGTTTGCGCACCATCCAGGCGGGAGGGTCGACACCGGCTGCGCTGAAACCGTCGAACTCCTGCTTCGCGAAGGTGGCTTCGCCCGCAGCCATGTCTGCGCCGACACAGAAGGCCTTGCCCGCGCCCGTCAGTACGATCGCGCGCACGGCGTCGTCTTCGTCGCACTCGCGGTAGGCCCGTCCGAGCTCCTCGCCCATCCGGCCGCTGAACGCATTCGCTGCATGGGGCCGGTGCAGCGTGATGACCGCGACCTCCGCATCGACCTCTACCCGGATGTCCGAAAAACCTATGTCGCGTCCTCCTCGATCCCGGCGTTGCGCGCGCGGAGCACGATGAACGCGGCGGAGAACAGGACGGCGGCTGCAAGGATCGCGATCGCAATGCTGGGAATGGGATCCGTTCCCGGCGCGGCTCCGGGCACGATCGCGACGTTTCGCGGCAAACGCAACTTCTCGCCGCTCCCGACATCCTTCGATGAAATCACGCTTCGGTCGCCGCTGTCGATGTCGACGCGATAGATCGCCCAGGTACCGAGATCGACGACGATCAGGTCGCCGTCGGCGGACTGCTCGATGCCCCAGGGCGCCTTCAACACCGGCCCTTCGCCGCGCTCGGCCGAAGCGATGAGTCGGCGGTCGCCGGTGTCGGTGTCGACGAAGACGATCTCGGCGTTCTCGCGATCGCTGATGGCGATATTGCCGTCGGCGAGCAGCGCCATCCCGAAGGGAGCCTTGAGCGGGTGTCCCGTGCCGACCTGGTTCGAGGAAACGACGGATCGCCCGCCGGTCTTCGGATCGATTCGGACCACCGCCGGTTGGCCCTTCGAATTCACGAGCAGGGTTCCAGCGGGCTCGACCACGAGCTCGTGTGGGTATTTCAGCGGGACTCCGACTCCCACGCCGTTTCCGCTGACGACGCGCCGCACGTCCCGGGTGAGATCGACGTGGAGTACCCGGTGAGGCTTGGTTTCGGTGACATAGACGCCTCCGGCACCGTCGGGAGCGAGCCCCCGCATTGCGCCGATCTGCGGCCCGCTGCCGGTATGGCGACCGCTGAGACGCGTGCGTTCTCCGGTGTCGGGGTCGATCCCGACGATCTGGCCCTGGTTCATGTCGGAAACCAGGATTCGGCCCTGCTCGTCGATCTTGATGTCCCACGGAAACCCGATTCTGGCGATTTCGCCCCGCTGCCATTGCGAGATCGTCTGTCTCGCGCCGGTCACGGGATCGACGTGAACGATTGCCTTTGCATTGGTGTCGATCACGACGAGGTCGCCCGGATTCAGGGTGATCGCGGTCGCGGGCGCCGCGAGGAGCAATAGGGCCATACCGGCAGTGGCGATGCGCATTCGGAGTTTCCAGTCGCAAGCGATCCTGTCGTACCATAATACACTCATGAAGTGTTGATGGAGAGAGTTCATGTACGATCGGTTGGATCGGCGCGAACGCATGCGCCTGATGAAGTTCGTGTGTTCGTTCGCGTGGGCGGACCTGGAGATCCGCTCCGAGGAGCGGGCTTTCGTAAAGAGCCTGGTCGAGCGCCTCACCTTGGACGAGGACGAGCAGGCGAAGGTGTCGGGCTGGCTCGAAGTTCCTCCCGATATCGAGTCGATCGACCCGACGCTGGTACCGCACGAGCATCGGCGGATCTTTCTCGAAACGATCGAGGGAGTGATCGAATCCGATGGCGAAATCGCGCCCGAAGAACGCGAGAACCTGCGGGTCTTCGAGGCGCTGCTCGAGTGAACGCGAGTCGCGTGTCAGCGAATCCAGCCCGGTAGGCAACCCGCCTCCCGGCACTCGCGTTGCAGACCGCCGTCGAGGTAGTCGCGGATCGGCTTCTGACGCGCGAGGCTCTGCTCGTATTCGGCCCGGATCTTCTCGCACGAGACCGTCCGCTTGATCCCCGTTTCGTCGCTGGTGGTGACACCCGCGCCGCGATTGCAGCCGGTCACGAAGCGGGAGAGATATTCGCTGCGTTCCTCGAGCATCCGGAGCTCGTCTTCGCTCGCTCGCTTCTTCGCCTGCCAGTGCTGCTTCATCGCCGATCGTCCGTCCGCACGGATCGGATCCGGAGTCGTCTGCGTCGCGGGCGGAACGATGTCGGCAGGGGGCGGCTCTTCGGAGCGGTGAAGTTGGACCGCACCGGCTGGTTCGTACTTGGGCGCCCCGGGGCACGTCGATTCATCGTCCGTGAAGACGAGTCTGCCGTCCGGGTCGGTGCAGCGGTACACGTCCGCGGACGCGTTTGCAGCGGCCGACAACAGCAGGGTGAGACAGACGGTGAAGATGCGTTCTCCTCGACTCATGATCGCTCCCCCGCACGAAGTCGCCGTCAGCGCCACGACTGCGGGACTCGTGCGCCGTTGGCTTCGATCTCGAGGTCCTGCAGCGATTCCTTCATCGCGACCAGGTTTTCCTCCAATTCCCGGCGGCGGCGATCGCGTGTGATTTCACGCGATCCCAGATAGTTCTCGAGACGCTCGATCGACGATCGGAGGCTTCGGAATCGCTCTCGCCACTGATCGGCGCTTGCTCCTCCGCGCATCGCGTCGTTCGGTGCGAGCGTGATGACCCCGGCTGCTGCATCGACCGAGTAGCGGTAGTTGTTGAAGAAGCTCCCTCCGAGCAGGCCGACATCCATGGTCGGATTCACCGTGGCGCTGAGATTCTCCACCCGGGCCGATCCGAGTTGGATCGAGTCGACTTCGATCAGGGGGACATCGACGACGCCGTTGGCCGTGTTCACGCTGACGCGGGGTGTCCGCGCGTGGATGGGAATCCCCAGATCCCTGACGAACTGTGCGGGCAACGAAATTCCGCTCGCCCCGGTATCGATCAGGAACGGGAAGCGCGAGCGGTCGTTCACGGTCGCTTCGACCCACATGAGGGTGCCGCGGCGTTCGAACGGGATCCGGATCACACCGTTCGATTCGTGTCTGGACCCGGCGGTGGGCGAACTGTCGGCGGAGTCGTAGGTCTGGACGCGATGACCGGCATCGGCCGGAGCCGGCTTGGCGGCGGCGCTGCGGTGTCGCGCGGGTACCTGGTTCAGGTCCTGCGTAAAGTGGACCGTTCCGCTCTCATCGGTCCAACGGTAGATCTCGGCGACTGCGACGGAAGCGATCAGCATCGACGCGGCGATGAACGCAATTGCGCGCTCGAACATTCTCGGACTCCTCCGATCCTGCTTGGATCGGCGGAATCGCGAATTCGCTTGATCGCGGCGAATCCGAACTGCTCGAGAGTTGCCGGCTGGTTGCGCGGCGCCTGCCGTCTCGACGGCCGGCGCCGCGCAATGCCCGGAAGATCAGGTGTAGGCGCTCTCGCTGTGCTCCGCCTGGTCGAGGCCCATCGACTCGGCCTCTTCATCGACGCGCAGATCGCCCATCACGGCTCGCAGCAGCACCAGGATCGCGATCGTGAACACGCACGCGAAGACGGCCGTGAAGCCGACGCTGGCGAGCTGCTTCACGATCTGTTCGCCGCGGCTCACTCCGTCCGGTATCGCGAAATCGGCGATGAAGAGGCCGGTCGCGATGGCGCCCCACGTGCCCCCGACGCCGTGAACGCCGAAGACGTCGAGCGAGTCGTCGTAGCCCAGCGCGGGCTTGAGGATGGTGAGGGCGGCGTAGCAGATCGCCGCAGCGCCGATGCCGATCCCGATGGCGCCCGCCGGGCCGACGAACGCGCAGGCCGGCGTGATGGCCACCAGACCAGCGACGGCTCCGGTTGCGGCGCCGAGTACCGTGGCCTTGCCTCGATGTGCCTTCTCGATCAGCACCCAGAAGAGCGTCGTGGTCGCGGCAGCGGTGTTGGTGGTGAGGAAGGCCAAGCCGGCGGTGCCGTCGGCCGCAAGCTCGCTGCCGGCGTTGAAGCCGAACCAGCCCACCCAGAGCAGTCCGGCGCCGATGACCGTCAATGGGACGCTGTGCGGCGGCATCGGTAGCACGCCGAAGCCCTTGCGTTTGCCGAGGAAGATGGCGGCGATGAGCGCGGAGAATCCGCTCGACATGTGGACGACCAGGCCGCCGGCGAAGTCGAGGGCGCCGAGCTGTGCGCCGATCCAACCGCCGCCCCAGACCATGTGGGCGAGCGGGACGTAGACCACGAAGAGCCAGAGAGTGATGAAGGCCATGTAGGGCACGAAGCGCATCCGCTCTGCGAACGCGCCGAGCATCAGTGCCGGTGTGATGATGGCGAACATGCCCTGGAACATCACGAAGACATAGGTCGGGATGGTGCCGGAAACGGACTCCGGCGTGATTCCCGACAGCATCAGCATGCTGGTGTCGCCGATGAAACGGTTGCCCTCTCCGAATGCCAGGCTGTAGCCGGCGACGATCCACAGGACGCCCATCAGGCCCGCAGAGATGAGACACTGTACGAGCACCGAGAGAACGTTCTTGGAGCGGACCAGGCCGCCGTAGAAGAGCGCCAGGCCGGGTAGTGTCATCATCAGCACGAGTGCGGTGGACGTCAGCATCCACGCGGTATCGCCGGTGTCGACGGCTTCGACCTCCGCCACGACGACCTCGCCGACCGCCGCCACTTCCTGGCCGAACGCGGCCTGCGACAGCAGCAGCAGGGCTACGAAGGCCAGCGCTCCCAGCGAGTTGCGAATTCCGATGTGCATTTGCATTTCCCCTCTCGTCGGTAGACGTCCGCCCGGATGAGTTGTGGAGGCTCGCTGCGGATGGAAAGCAAGCGGTGTGCCAGCTCCGACCCAGTTCGGCACGGCCGGAGACAGCGATTCCGGCGATTCGAAGCGGGTTTCGCCGCCCGGTTGCCCGCGAATTGGGCAGCGGCTGAACAAGGATTGGGCAGCGGCCCGTCAATCCAGCGTGATCACCCGGATGGTGTCGGTGCTGCCCGTGATCCGGTCGATTCCGGTGGTGACGACGACCACGTCGCCGGCGTGCAGGCAGCCGAGCTCTCGACCGCGCCGGACCGCGAACTCGATCATGGCATCGTCGCTCCGCTCGCCTTCGAAGCACATTGCGGTGACGCCCCAGTTCATCGAGAAGCGGCTCACGACCTCCGGCCAGGTGGTGACTGCGAAAATCGGGCAAGAGGGCCGGTATTTCGAGATCGACCGCGTGGTGAAGCCGCTCTCGGTCAGTGTGATCATCGCGGCCGCTTGGAGGTGTGATGCCATCGTGATGGCCGCCTGACTGATCGCTTCGGTCATCACATTCGAGGGTTCCGGCAGGATGTGCTGCAGGACTCCGTACTCTCCAAGCGACGACTCCGCTTCCAGCGCGACCATCGCGATGGTTCGGACGGCCTCCACCGGGTAGGCACCGTTCGCGGTTTCTCCCGAGAGCATGACCGCCGAGGTCCCATCGAGGATGGCGTTCGCGACGTCACTCACCTCGGCGCGCGTCGGCGTCGGGTTCCGTTGCATCGAATCGAGCATCTGGGTGGCGGTGATGACCGGCTTGCCGTTCATCACGGTCGCCTGGATGATCTTCTTCTGGGCCATCGGAACCTGTTCGAGCGGGATTTCGACGCCGAGATCTCCGCGGGCGACCATCGTTCCATCGGCGACCGCGACGATCTCCTCCAGGTTCTCGACACCCTCCTTGTTCTCGATCTTCGCGATGATCGGGATGCGCGAGTCGCGCTCCTGGAGGAAGTTCCGGATGTCGAGGACGTCGGCGGCATTGCGAACGAACGAAGCGGCGATGTAGGTCACGCCGTGCTCGATCGCGAAGAGCAGATCGTCGCGATTTTCCGGAGTCAGCGACTGGAGGCTCAGGGAGGTGCCCGGAACGTTCAACCCCTTCCGGTCGCCGAGGCGTCCGCCGCGTGCGATCCGACAGCGGATGACGTCACCAGCGATCTCGCTCACCCGCAGCTCGATGACGCCGTCGTCGAGCAGGATGGCCACGCCTTCGGAAACCTCCTCGAACAGGTCGTGGTGGGAGACGGAGACGCCCGACGCGTCGCCGACTCGGCCGTCGTTGTACAAGTCGAACGTCGCTCCCGCGGTGAGGTCGGCGACGCCACCGGCGAGTCGTCCGGTGCGAATCTCGACGCCCCGGGTGTCGAGCATGGTTCCGAGGTTTGCGGACGAATCGGCGGCCGCCTGCCGGAGCATCTCGAGGCGCTTTCGATGCTCGACGTGGGTGCCGTGCGAAAAGTTCAAGCGGGCGACGTTCATCCCCGCCCGGATCATGGCCTTCAACGTGTCGAGTGAATCGCAGGCCGGCCCGATCGTCGCGACGACCTTGGTGTTCCTGATGATTCGCTTGCCCGTCATGGTGCCGGTTCCCCGCAGGCTCAGCCGTGCGCAGAGGCCTCTTCGCACACCGAGCCGGGCTCTTCGAAATCACTCGCTTCGATCTGGATGGTGGAGTGGTCGATGCCCAGATGGTCGTGCAGATGATCGCAGATCCGCTGGAGCAGTGGGCCGTGTTCCTGGTCGTCGGCCGCGACGACGTGGCCCGACAGCGCAACGAGTCCGCTCGTGATGGTCCAGACGTGCAGGTCGTGAACCGCCTCGACGCCGGGCAGACCGCCGATCTCCCGGTGGATCGCGAGCACGTCGATATGGGCGGGCGCCGCTTCCATGAGGATGTCGAGTGCCTCGCGCAGGAGCGCCCAGGAAGAGTGGATCACGAGCAGGCCGATCGCGATCGATGCGGCCGTGTCGGCCCAGTCGATGCCCCAGAGCAAGATGGCCAATCCCGCCGCCATCGCGCCGATACTTCCCAGCGCATCGCTCAGAACGTGCAGCCAGGCGCCTCGCACGTTCAGGTTTTCGCGCCTGCCGTGGCTCAGGATCGCGAGCCCGAGCAGGTTCACGACCAGGCCGCCCGCCGCCACCGCCAGCATCGGCCCGGCCTGGATCTCGCGTACCTGGCCGATGCGTTCCCAGGCCTCCCAGAAGATCGCCAGCGAGACGCAGACCAGCAGCACGCCGTGACCGAGCGCGGCGAGGATCTCGCTGCGGTAGTAGCCGTATGTCCGGCTCGCGGTCGGAGGGCGTTGCGCGATCTGAATCGCGATCGCGCTCATCGCCAACGCGAATACGTCGGAGAGCATGTGGCCGGCGTCCGCGAGAAGCGCGAGCGAGCCGGTCCACAGGCCGCCGATCACTTCGGCGACCATGTAGCTCGCGGCCAGCGCGAGCGCGAGCATCAGTCGGCGCTGATTGGCGGATCCGGCTCCGCGGTGCTCGTGCATCGTGGCGGGATTCTAACGCGTGAGCGGGGCTTGCGGCGTTGGGGGGACGAGAAGGCCGCGGCGCTGCCGTCAGGGGGCCTTCACGAGGAACGTCAGGATCTTCTCGAATTGGAGGCCGCGGCCCTTGAACGCGACCTCGTACGCGTAGACCCCCGGTTCAGCGCCCTCCGGGATCTCGACGAATGCATCCACGACCCAACGCCCGGGCAGGATCTCGTAGTCCTCCTCGGTGGAGTGCACGATGGGATCGCCCTTGAAGCGGATGCGAGTGGACAGCCGGCCCGAAACGACTTCCGTCGGACCGGGAGGGCACATCACGTAGATCATCCGGTGGTTGAATTCGCCGCCGGCCTTGACCCTCGGTGGTACGAGCTCGTTCTTCTCGACGATGAAGAAGGGGCGCTTCTGCGTTTCGCAATCGTACTCGTCCCACACCAGATCGGGCAGCGCGCGATTGACCGTGCCTTCTTTGCGGATGGCTTTCTGGAACGTCCAGCGAATGCTGGCGCAGCCGCTCGCGAGCCCGGCGATCAACAGCAACGCGACTATCTTCGAATGACCCACCCTTGCTCCTTTTTCGCTTCCTCGGCCGCTTTCAGGCGTGTCTTCCAGCCGCTCTGCCGGGGCGCGTTCGGCGTCGACGCGCTCTTCGTGACGGCCGTCGGTTTCGATTCGATCGAGGTCGTCTGTCGCTTCTCCGGCGGGGGATCGGAATGCGCCGCCGCTTCCCCGTCATCCGCCTGGACATTCGGAGGTGCGGTCTGCTTTGCCAGCCGTTCCGCCTCGAAGACGACGGCCTGGGCGAGAGCTGCGGCGGTGTCGGCGTCGCCGGTCTCGTCGATTCCGTCGAAGGCGGCCGATGGATGCGGGCGCGGTTCGATCGGCACGATTACGGGTTGCTCGAAGTCCGACCCGAGGATCGAGCTCGCTGCACTCTCGGCCACACTGCGGCGGTGAGCGAACAGCATGTTCGCCGCTGCGCCGAGCAAGAGGATCGCGGCGGCGATGGTGGCGGTTCGCCATGTGAGCCGGCTCGCAACGCCACCGCTCTCCACGGCCTTCGCGTGAGCGTCGCCGGTGCTCTTCGGTGCCGACGCCTGCACGGAAAGGGAGCGATCGGTGGTCCTGGTTTCCGAGGAGCGTCCGGTACCCGTCCCGACATTCGTGGCCTTCACGTTCACGGCGGTGGGCTCGCTCGAGAGCCTGAGCCGCTCGCCCGTGCTCGACGTGGTCCGCTCGAGGGTGATTCCTTCGGCGCCGGCTTCGAGCGCGGCACGAAATTCGTCGGTGGAGGCGAATCGGGCGGCCGGTTCCTTCGCCAACGAGCGCAACATCGCGTCGGAGATCGCCTCGGGAATACTGGGTTCGAGTTCGCGCGGAGACGGCGGGGATTTCGCGATCTGATCCTGCATCAGCTCGTAATCGTTCTCGCGTTTGAACGGGACGCGGCCGGTGAGCATGTCGAACAGCAGGATGCCGAGCGAGTAGATGTCCGAACGCGCGTCGCTGTCCTTGCCGCGAACCTGTTCCGGCGACATGTATTGCAGCGTTCCGACCATGTGACCGTGTCGCGTGAGGCGGTCGGAACCGAGCGCACGCGCGATTCCGAAGTCCATCACCTTCACGACATTCTGCTGATTCAGCATCATGTTCGAGCCCTTGATGTCGCGGTGGATGATTCCGCGTGCATGGGCGTAGCCGATGCCGTCGAGTGCCTGGAAGAAGAGGGGCAGCGCGCAGGCGACGGACAGACGGCCGGAACGGCGAATCATCTCCGCGAAGGTCTCGCCCTCGACGTACTCGAGCACCATCCAGAAGGCGTCGTTCTCGTGGATCAACGTGTAGAGCGTCGCGATGTTCGGGTGATTCAGCTGAGCGAGGGTTTGCGCCTCGGTGCGAAAGCGCTCCAGGAGCTTCGGCTGCGAAGCGAGATCCGCGCGCAGGGCCTTCATCGCGACCGGCCGGTGCAGGAGCAGGTCGGTGGCCTTGTAGACCTCGCCGACGCCCCCTTCGCCGATCTTCTCCAGAAACAGGTAGTTTCCGATGCTCTTGCCGATCATTCCCAGTCAGCCCCAGGCGATGCAGATCACACGTATGCGGCATGGATATCGGTCTGCCGGGGCAGGGTCTTTACGCGGAGCTGTGCCCGCGACGATTGCGGGCAGGGCGTATCCGGGGGGCTCCCTGCGGGGGAATCAGGCCATGAGATCGCCCATCTTCGACAGCACCGCCACCGTCTCCTCGGGAAGTACCGGCGGTTCCCGGCCGACCGCGTAGCAACCGAGAATCACCTCCGCCGTGCGCTCGATGATTTCGGCCATGTCGGCCGCTCGGCGCAGACTGCGGCCGGCCACCAGGATTCCGTGGTTCTGCATCAGCACCGCCCAACCGTCACCCATGGCCTCGACGACCGCGCGCGCGAGATCGGCGGTGCCCGGCATCACGAACGGGATCCGTCCGATGCGGACCAGGAACGCGGCCTCGGTCGAAATCGGAAGGAAGGGCAGGCCCGCATTCACGAGAATGGTTGCGTTCGGCGCGTGGCAGTGGATCACCGCCCCGGCTTCGGGCTTCGCCTCGAGCACCGCAGTGTGCATCAGGGCCTCGCTCGACGGCGAGCGGGCTTCCGGATCGAGCGCGCGGCCGTCCATGCCGATTCGAACCAGGATCTCCGGAGCCAGATCGCCCTTGAAGAGTTGGCTCGGCGTGATCCAGACCTCTCCCGGCGTTCCCGTACGCACGCTGACGTTGCCGCCGGTCGCCGTGATGAGCTGCGTTGCGTAGAGCTCGTTCACGACTTCGACGAGCTGGTGTCGCGGATCGCTCGCTGGAATGCCGCTCGCCGGAGCGGGAGTGACGGCGGAAGAACCGGCGGACGTGGGCTCGGCCGCGGGGGTCGGCTCGCCCGGCCGCGGAATCGACGACAGATCCCCGGGCTCGCCGACTTCGGCGATGGCGCTGCGATAGACCCGCTCCATGTCGGGCTGGATTTCGGTCAGCGTCATGGCTTTCGCGGTGTCGCCGCTGAACGAGATCTCTCCCTCCATTGCGGCCTGCATCGGGTTGGTGCGTCCCGTGAACATCCCGTCGAACATGTCCGCACGCATCTTCAACTGCACGTCGGCCGGGTCGTCGGGCGACCCGATGCCGCCGATCAATCCGCCGGTCGTGAAGCCGAAATAGAGCTGCAGGCCGAGGTCGACGATGCTGAAATGGAGCACCACTTCGCGGCCGATCCCGGACTCGCGCAGCGCTTCGTCGTTCACGAGACCGTGTGCGAATGCGTTCAGCACACGCTCCATCGAATCGCGCAATTCGCCGAGGTCGGAGTCGGGCATCGCCGGCGCGGTCGCGACGACGGCCGGTGTTTCGGCCGCTCGCGTGCTCGGCTTCGGGTGCGTCTGGCTCTTCTTCTCCAGGTCGGTCACGGTCGGTGGCCGGCGTCGCGCCAGTGCTTCCTTCTGTTCCGGGGTCGGCGGGGTCCGCGGCCGCGACCAGTCGAAATCGGCGAGCACTTCCGGGTTGAGCACGTACAAGGGCGGAACGCCCGCGCGCAGACGCTCGATGTCGGCTGCTACGATGCGCCCCTGGTGGGCCGCGATCTCGGCCGTATTGCCGCCGATGTGCGGGGTCGCGATCACGTTGTCGAGTGCGAGCAGCGGATCGTCGGAAGCGGGCGGCTCGACCGCGAAGACGTCCATTGCTGCGCCGCCGAGATGGCCGGACTCGAGCGCGTCGACGAGCGCGTCCTGGTCGACGAGAGCCGCACGCGCGGTGTTGACGAGAAAGCTTCCCGGGCGCATTCGCGCGATTTCGGTGGCGCCGATCAGGCCGGTCGTTTCCTCGCTCACCGCCGCGTGCAACGAGACGAAATCGCTCGTTTCGAGGATCTCCGCGAGCGAAGCGGGCTCGGCGCCGGCGAGCCGGATGCGATCCGCATCCACGTACGGGTCGTGGACGAGGCAGCGCACGCCGAAGGGGCGAAGCCGTTCGATCACTTTGCGACCGACGGCGCCCATGCCGACGAGTCCGACCGTCTTGCGCCAGAGCTCGCGACCCTGGAGCTGCTTGAAGGCGCGACCCATCCTGCCCATGTCGCCGGCCTCGCCGCCGGGCTCGCGCAGGAATTCGGCGGCCTCGGGCATCCGGCGCGCGAGCATCAGCAGGTACGTGAGCGTCAGATCCGCAACCGCGTCGGCATTTCGGCCGGGCGTGTTCAATACCGGAATTCCGAGATCGCTACAGGCGGCGATGTCGACGTTCACCGCATCGCCGCGACAGGTGACGACGACGCGCAGAGCGTCGGATTCGGAGAGTGCGACCGCATCGACGACGTCGACCTCGGTCACGAACACCTCGACCCCGGCGAGCGCCTCCGCGAGCGTGCGGCCCGTGAGCAGGCGCATCGCCTGTTTGAACGGTACGTGCTCGACGTCGCCGATGCGTTGCAGCGCCGCCAGCCCGTCCTCGTCCATGTCCGCGGTGACGAGGATGTTCGGTCTGGCGGCGTTCGAGCTTGCTGCGGGAGCGGCGGCTACCGGCTTTGAAAGCAGCCCCCTGATCGCGAGTCCGGCAGCCGCGGCGTCGGAGTCGGTCCGCGCCAGACGGAGTCCGTTCCAGCCGTCGTAGAGTTCGGAGTAGACGGCCGCGGTGGCGGGTGTCGGTTCGCAGCTGCGATCGCAATTGCTGAGCGAGGCGGCGCCCGTGGCGAGGTCCGGGTAGATCCCCGCCGCGACTCCGGCGCAGATCGCCGCACCGAGCGCGGTGGCTTCGGGAGTGCTCCCGACGTCGACCGGACGGTCGAGCACCTCGCTGAGCGTCTGGGTGAAGAAGGCGTTGCGGGCGAGACCGCCCGCGACGTGGATCCGCGTCGATGGGCGGCCCACCACCGCTTCGGCCTGCTCGATGTTCGCGCGCAGGCCGAACGCGATGCCCTCGACGATCGCGCGCGCGAGGTGCTGTCGACGTTCGCGCGAGTCGCCGTCGCCCATGGGGCTGAGCGTCAGGTTGCCGATCGGTAGACCGAGCTTGCGCGCGTCCATGACGTCTGCGCCGAGCGTCGACACCATTCCGGCTGCCCCGGGAACGGAACACTCGGCTTCCGCGAACAGGTGTCCGAGCGGCCATGGCGTGTCGGGGAAGAGCAGCCCCGCCGCCCACTCGGCCGCGGCTCCGACGCCGCCCGCGTTGCTCTCGACGACCCAGCGACCCGGAATCATGTGATGGGCCGACCACAGTCGTGCCGACTCGTCGAGCAGCGGACGGTCGACGACGAGCTGGATCGGCGCAGTGGTACCGAGGATCACCCCGATCTCGCCGGGCCGTGTGACACCGGCGCCGAGCAGGCCGCACTGCGTGTCGCCGCCGCCGACCGCAACGGGAATACCCGCGGGCAGGCCGAGATCGGCCGCAGCGCGTTCGGTGAGGCGGCCGAGTGGGCTACCCGGGGTGCGCACTTCGGGGAACAGCCGACGCGGCAGCCCGAGGCGATCGATCAGACCCCAGGACCAGGCGCATTCGGCGAGATCGAAGAGCAGGGTTTCGCTCGCTTGCGATGGATCGGTCGCAAGTGCGCCGCTGAGGCGGAAGCCGAGCCAGTCGCCGAGACTCAGATGCGTTGCGGCTCGCTCCCAACCGGCGTTCGGCTGTTGCTCGAGCCACAGCAGCCGACCCGCGGCCTGGACGGGATTCGGCCAGTGGCCCGTGAGGCGGTGGAGCTCCTCGCCGGACTCGCCGGCGAGGCGAAGCGCCTCCGCGAGTCCGCGTGCGTCTCGGTTCGAGGTTGCGAGCAGCACGATTCCGTCCGCGTCCAATACCGCGCTCGCGTGGCGCATGCTCGTCGCGGCGATGCCCGCGACCTGCCCGGGGCGGGCCCCGGCGCGCTTCAGGGCCTCGTGTACGCACTCGGACAGCAGGTCCCAGCAGCGTTCGGTATCGACGTCCGATGCAGTCGGCAGATCGGCGGGGCTCTCGAAATTCCAGCTTCGGAACGCGACCGTCATCGCGCGGCTCGCGACGTCGACGACGAGGCAGCGGCCACCGCCACCTCCGAAATCGAGTCCGATCAGGAATCTGGAATCCATCGACACCCCCGGGCTGCGAATCTCGATTCTACCCGCGCGCGGCAAGGAATTGCGAGGGGCCGACCGGGTGCTTCCCAGCGGGGCTCGCCTGTGTTGTAGTTCGCCGTCGAACGCCGCCGGAGGAATCGGACATGCTGCTGCGAATCGCCGGGATCCTGCTCGTGATCGTGATCTGTCTCGTTCCAGCCGGCGCCTCGGTTGCCGCCGCTCCGGCGCTCACATTGCGCTGGCTCGGGGTCGCGGGCTTCAGCATTTCCGACGGCGAGACGGTGCTGCTGCACGATCCCTACCTGAGCCGGCCGGGTCTGCTGGCGACGCTCTTTGCGCGCTACCGGCCCGACGGGGGCCTGCTGGAGCGCTGGTTGGCACCGGGCGGGCCCGCACCGGAGGCCGGGTCCGCGCGAACCATCCTGATCGGTCACAGCCATTTCGATCATCTCGGCGACGCGCCTTGGATCGCCAATCGGATCGGAGCCGTGGTGGCGGGTTCGGGCACGACGGTCGCGATCGCGCAGGGCTACGGGCTGCCTTTGGAACGAACCCGCCGCGTGGACCCGGGCGATGAATTCGATGTCGGATCGTTCGAGATCCGAGTGGTCGCGAGCCGCCACGCGGCGGTGATGCTCGGCCGCGTACCGTTCACGGGCGAAGTGGACGAGCCGCCCGTCGGGCCGATCCACTCGTCCTCGTTCAAGCTGGGCGATGCGCGGGGGTACCTGATCACCCATTTGCCGAGCGGCCTGAGGATCTACCTGAACAGCAGCGCGGCGATCGATCGCCCCGCGCTCGAAGCACTCCGGGATGCGGGGATCGTGGTCGACGCGCTGCTGGCCGCGACCCCGGGGCGGGATCCCGACTACGTACCGGACCTGATCGAGCTGCTGCGGCCGCGAGTCGTCGTGCCCCACCACTTCGACGACTTCTTCGTCGCGCTCGCGGAGCCGTCCGCGGGAGAGCCGACTTCCCCCGAGGACCTCGACGTCTTCGCGCAAGAGGTGCGCGGGGCCGCGGAGCGCTTCGGAACCGACACGAAAGTGCGCCGCATGGCCCTGTTCGAGCGTTTCGAGCTCGTCGCGGACTGAAGCCGGGCGGGCTTCAGGGTGCGGGGCGTCGAGCCGATGTCATGCCCGAGATGTGGCTCGATATCGTGACGCTCGTGATCCTCGCCGGCTTTTCCGTCGCCGGACTGTTGCGTGGCGTGCTCGTGACCGGAATGGGCTTGCTCTCGCTGTTGGTCGCGTACACGGTCGCGTTCGTCTGTGCGAAGGCATTCGGGGCGGAAGTCGCAGCGCGTTTCGAATTGAACGATCTGCTCGGTCCTCCGCTGGTCGGTGCCGTGTCGTTCCTGGCGGCCTACTTCGCGATGGGATTGCTCACGACGCTGCTGAAGCGACGCGAGCAACGACGCAGGACGGGTCCGCGGAGCGCTCGAGATCGCTTCCTCGGGGCCAGCCTGGGGCTCGTTCGCGGCGGGCTGGTGGTCGTGTTGTTGTGCGTGATGGCGATCTGGCTGGATGCGCTTCGCTCGACCGGAAGGGCCGAGTTCCTACCGGCAGTCTCCGGATCGCGCGCCGTCGCCGTGACGGGTGATGTCGTCGAAGCCGGCGTTGCTGCGGCGCTCTCCGACGCCGGACCCGGTGCGCGCGTGGCGGCACGTTTGGTCGCGCGTCCCGCGACGTCGCTCGTCGATCTGCAGACCGTTCTCGAGAATCCGCACATCGGAAGGCTGCAGCGGGACTCGCTGTTCTGGACCTATGTCGAGTCGGGGGCCGTCGATGCGGCGCTCAACCGGGGCAGCTTCATCGACGTGCTGCACGATCGCGATCTGCAGGAGGGGTTCGCCGCGCTCGGCGTGATCGAACGGGATGCGGTCGGCGACCCGAACGCGATTCGAGAGCTCGCCGAACGCGCATTGCGGGAAATCGGCCCGCGGATTCGCGGTCTGAGAGAGGATCCGGAGCTCGCGCGCCTGATGTCCGACCCGGAGATCCTTTCGCTGGTCGAGTCGGGCGACACGCTGTCGCTGCTGGCGCACTCCGGCTTCCGCTCGTTCGTCTCGAACGTCGCGAGTCGCTGAAGCGTTCGCGGAAGTCGCGGGTTCAGGGAGCCGCTGTCCCGGTCTCGCGGGCTCCGGGCGCTTTCGCATTGGTCTGGAGGGTGTCCGGGCTGACGAGGCCGGCAGACATCACGATCTTGAAGGCATCCTCGACGCTCAGGTCGAGGTTGATGATGTCCTGCTCGGGAACGAGCAGATAGAACCCGGAGGTCGGATTCGGCGTGGTCGGCAGGAAGCAGTTGATCATCCGCGAGCCGGTCTTCCGCTGGAGTTCGCCGCCGGCTACACCGGTTACGAATGCGAGCGCGTAGATGTCCTTGCGCGGGTATTCGATCATCACGACGCGATTGAATCGCTGACCCTGCTGATTGCTGAAGATCGCCTCGAGCAGCTGCTTGACGCCGGCATAGATGCTGCGCGCGACCGGCACCCGGGAGAGCAGGCGTTCCCAGGCGCGCTGGAATTCGGTGCCGAAGAAATGCCTCGCGATCACGCCGAGCACGATGATGACGAAGAACGTGAACAGCATGCCCACGACCGGAAGCGCCGGCGGGTCTTCGAGCCCCGGGATCACGAGCTGCAGGAACTTCGGGAGGATCAGGTTGTCGAGCCAGACGACGATCGATGCGATCGCCCAGATCGTGATGCCGATCGGAGCGAAGAACAGGACGCCCGCGACGAAATAGCGACGCACCGCTTCGCGCAGGAGTAGAAGGATCCGCCGGCCCATGAGTGGCAGGGATATAGCAATTGCTCGCCGGACCCGCCCGGTCGGCCGCGAACGGACGGTCCGTTCAGCGAAGCAGCACGTCGCAGGCGGTGCGGAGCTTGCGGACCAGCCGGCCGAACGCGTTGTGGTGGATGTTCCGCCGCAGCAGCACCAGCAGCTTTCGCTGCGCGGTATAGCGCGTCAGGGTTGCCCGCTTCGGGCGTGGGCCGTCGACATCGACGGCGTCGAGTTGCCGGGTGAGTTCCCGCCGGGAATGGCCCCAGGCCGCGAGGTCCGGATCGAGCAGCGATTCGAGTATCCGGCGGGCGAGCGCGACCGCGTCGGGATTGCCGGCCATGTCCGATGTCCATTTCTCGATGGATTTCGTGGTCGGGCGGGTTTCCTTTGCAACCGTGATCGGGTCGCCGAGGCCGTCCACCGCGCGTTCCTGGCCTTCGGGCCGATCGCCGTACTCGATCATCTCCGGGTGGAATTCGAGGCCGGCGAAGTCGCAGATCCGCCGCAGCTCGGTGTCCGGGTCGGCGACGAGTTCTTCGTAGTGGATGTGGCAGTACGGCATGGGGCGCTCGCGCAGGAAGCGTGCGATCGCGGGCACGTAACGCTCGAGCAGGGGGTTGTGGGCGTGTGCCGCGGCGTGGTCGCCGTCGCAGAAGGACTTGACGTAGGACGACCAGACCGCCACGGGATTGCGCGTGAGCACGACGACGGTTGCGGTCGGGTAGAGCTTCGCGACGAAGTCGAGCACCAGCGCGTAGGCGGGAGTCTTGTCGAGCAGTCGCGTTCGCCCGCTCGGCGCGAGCAGTTTCTGGTAGAGCGTGTCCGAGCACGCGCGCAGCGCGTCGAGATAGTCGTCTTCGCCACCCGGCAGGGCGCGGACGAGCTCGCGCATCGCGGCCTGCGTGATCGCCGCGTCGTAGGGGGCCTTTTCGACCGAGGCGTAGTAGCCGAGATGGGCCAGCGGCGTCAGCAGATGGGGCTCCTGGGGCGCGAAGATCTCCGGGTGGCCTCCGAGCATCCGCGTGAGCAGGGTGGATCCGGACCGCGGGGGGCCGATCAAGAACAGCAGCTTCTTCTCCACTCGTTCGCCCTCAGTACTCGAAGCCGTTGTCGGCCGCGACCCGGCCGTACCAGCGTCCCGAGGCCTTCAAGGTCCGGTCGGCGCTCGGGAAGTCCACATAGGTCAGACCGAAGCGTTGTCGGTACCCCTCGGCCCACTCGAAGTTGTCGAGCAGCGTCCAGGCGTGGTAACCGCGCACGTCCGCGTTTGCTTCGATGGCCCGTGCGACAGCGTCGAGGTAGCCGCGGAAGAACTCGATCCTGCGTTGATCGTCGATGACGCCGTTCGAATCCGGGCCGTCCGAGTACGAACATCCGTTCTCGGTGATCTCGAGGACCGGGCGGTCGTAGTCCGCAGTGACGCGCATCAACATGTCGTAGAGGGCGTCGGGCCAGACCTCCCAGCCGAAATCGGTGGTCGGTCCCTGCTCGCCGCCCCGAGCCATCACGTGATGTGCGTCGAGGCCGAGCGGCCCGCCGTCGCAGGCCGCCACGTGAGAGCGCGTGTAGAGGTTGATCCCCAGGAAGTCGAGCGGTGCCCGGGTGAGTTCGAGGTCGTCGTCCCGGATGCCCATGACTTCTGCGGGCAGGCCGCCCGGAAACGCGTCGGGGTAGCGGCCGAGCAGCGCGGGCTCGAGAAACCAGCAGTTGGTGTAGCGGTGCCAGCGTTCCGCAGCCTCCGAATCGGCTTCGCTGTCGCCTGCAGGCTGGCACGGGGCCATGCTGAACGCCGTCCCGACCCGGCTCTCGGGGTGTTCGGACTTGATCGCGCGGAAGCTCTCGCCCTGCGCGAGGTTCACGGTGTGGCCGGCTCGCAGCAGCGCGTCGCGGTCGCGGCGACCCGGGGCGTGCAGCCCGAACCCGTAACCGAGCGAGGTGAATACCTGGGGCTCGTTGAAGAGGATCCAGTCCTTCACTCGGTCGCCGATCGCACGCGCGACGACGTGCGCGTAGTCGGCGAAGCGCCCGGCGGTGTCGCGATTCGGCCAGCCCCCGCGATCCTCGAGCGCCTGCGGCAGATCCCAGTGGTACAGCGTGGGGAAGGGCCGGATGCCCGCGGCGAGCAGCGCGTCGACCAGGCGGCGGTAGTAGTCGATCCCCTTCGCATTCACGCTGCCGTCCCCCTCGGGCAGGATGCGGGGCCAGGCGATCGAGAAGCGGTAGCTGTTGAGATTCATCTCGCGCATCAGCGCGATGTCCTCGCCAGAGCGGTGGTAGGAATCGCACGCGACGTCGCCGGTGTCGCCGCTCGGGATCTTTCCCGCGGTGTGGGTGAACCGATCCCAGATCGATTCCCCCTTGCCATCCTCGCGCGCGGCGCCCTCGATTTGATACGAAGCGGTTGCGGTGCCCCAGTGGAAACCAGCGGGGAAGCGAATGCGCGCCATCGGGTGTCCTCCGGTTCAGCGGCTGGGATCCGCGATGATAGCCGGGTCGCCGCAGATGGCGCTTCGCGTTCCGCCTTGACCCGATCCGCGCGGGCGGTAGCGTGCACGGCGCCTGCAATGTCCGCCGCGTCTTCCTCTACCGCCGCGAAGAACCTGGCCGAGCGAGCCCAGGGCCTCGCGCTCGCGATCGGATTCGATCTCGTGGGCGTCTCGCCCGCCTCGCCGACGCGCGAGAGCGAGTTCTTGCGAGACTGGATCGCGCGAGGGTATGCGGGGGAGATGCACTATCTCGAGCGCCGCCTCGAGCAGCGCGTCGACCCCCGACGCGTGCTCGAAGGGGCCCGGAGCATCGTGGCGGTGGCGCTCGTCTACGATTCCGGCCCGCGTGAAGAACCACCCCCGGGCCACGCGCGCGTGGCCCGCTACGCCGGTGGCGAGGACTACCACCAAGTCATGTGGGAGAGACTGCGCGCGCTCGAAGCCGCGCTCGAGACCCTCTCGACCGAGCCGGTTCGCACGCGCTCGTTCTGCGACACCGGCCCCGTTTCCGAGCGGGTCCATGCGGCGCGTGCCGGGCTTGGCTGGCAGGGGAAGAATACCTGCCTGATCCACCCGCGGTTGGGGTCGTATCTGTTTCTCGGCGTCGTGCTGACCGACCTCGAACTCGCCCCCGATCTCCCCGAGCCGGACCACTGCGGCAGCTGCCGCGCCTGTCTGGACGCGTGTCCGACGGACGCCTTCCCCGAGCCCTATGTGCTCGACGCGACGCGTTGCTTGTCGTACACGACGATCGAGTCGCGGGGCGCGATCGCCGGCGAGCTGCGCGGTGACCACGGCGATCGGCTCTTCGGCTGTGACATCTGCCAGGAGGTCTGCCCGTGGAACCGGCGCCGAGGGCGCCGGATACCCGACGATCCGCTCGGGCTGCGGGCCCGGCTGCGTCCGCGACCGGAGTGGCTGCAGCCGTCGCTGCGCTTCATTCTCGAGCTGGACGAGCCTCGTTGGCGAGAGGCGACGAAGGGCACCGCGTTGCGGCGGAGCAAGTACCGCGGCCTGCTGCGCAATGCGTTGATCGTCGCGGGCAATTCCGGGTGCAGCGAGCTGCTGCCGTCGATCCGGCGCTGGGCCGACTCCGACGACGAGTTGCTCGCCGAGCACGCGCGCTGGGCTCTCGAGCAATTCGCCGATTCGCCGGCCGAGCCGTGAGGCCGGTGGCTCGGCCCACTGCGCGCCGGCCGTGTTGCGATCGCAGCTTTTGCCGCGTCCCCCCCGCGCTGCTCCCGGCTCCGCGTCACCCGGTCGGCTTGTAGGCCGCCAGCCGGGCGAGGGCGGTGGGGTGCTCGCCTCCGACGACCTCTTCTCGGAAAGACGCCGCACGCAGACCTGGGAACAGACGGCGCAGCTCACCGGCCGCGAGCAGGTGGGCGGGGTTTCGCGGTCCCGCCCCGAACTCGAGTTGCTCGAGCGTGAAGGTCTCGTAGAGCAACAGGCCTCCCGGCACCAGCGCGGCTTCGATCATCGGGGCGAGCGGGCGATACAGAAAGCGAAACACGAGGATTGCGCCGCATGAACCTCTTTTCAAAGGGATTTCTGGTGGGTTCTCGATGTCCGCGAGGATGCATTCGAGGTCTCGCCCGAGCGATCGAGCGCGCGATTGCAGGTCGGCCAGGGAGTCGCGGTTGCGATCGATCCCGATCACCCGGTTTCCGGCCTCGGCCGCGGCAATGCCGTGGCGACCGCGTCCACACGCCAGGTCGAGGATCGGCCCGCAGCGGCCCGCTTCCGTCAGCGCCTCGAGGTGTTCGACGAAGAAGGGCGAGGGCGGCGAGAGCTCGTTCAATGAGCGGCGCCCGCGCGCCGGCGCTCGATGAGGTCGGCGAGGCGATCGGGATAGTCGGTGATGATTCCGTCGACGCCGAGGTCGAGCAGCGAGCTCATCGTCTCCTCGTCGTTGATGGTCCAGACGTGTAGCTGGATTCCGTGGGCATGCGCGTGATCGAGCAGCGCTTCCGTGACGAGCGGACGGTCCGCGAATTCGAGCGGGATCTGGAGCGCCATCGCAGGCGTGGTCGGCGGCGATCCGTCCAGCGCGCTTCGGATCACTGCAAGAACGTCCTCCTTGCTCGCGCCGTGCGCGACTCGCAGCTCCCGCTCGGCAAGTCGGCGACGCAAGCATCGCATGCCCTCGCCGCTCTCGGCGGTCAACAGGGTGAGGGCCGCACGCTCCAGTCGCGCGACGACTTCGAGCGTCGCGTCGATCGCGGCTTGTCCGGCCGCCTTGATCTCGAGGTTGAAGCGGACTCCCCTGAATCGATTCAATGACTCCTCGAGGGTTGGTATGGTAAGTCCCTGACCTCGAAAGGGATGTGTGTGACCGTCATCCGGGCTGAAGCGGAATCCGGCGTCGAATTGCTGCAATTCCTCCAGCAGCAGGTTCGAGACGAGTCCGGTGCCATTGGTGACCCGATCGACTTCCGGGTCGTGCAGCAGTACCGGCACGCCGTCCCGCGTGAGCTGGACGTCGGACTCGAGGATCGCCGCGCCCGCGGCGAGGCCCCGCTCGAATGCGAGCAGCGTGTTCTCGGGGGCGTTGCCCGCGCAACCGCGGTGGCCGATGACGATCGGAGTCGGGAGCGAGAAGTAGGGGTGTCGCACGAAGCGTACGGTACCATGCCGTGTCCGATGTCCGTGCTCACGCGTGATGCCATCCTTGCCGAAATCGACGCCGGGCGGTTGAAGCTCTCGCCGTTCTCGCGCGATCAGGTCGGTGTGGCTTCGATCGACCTGACCCTCGGGAACGAGATTCGTGTGATCGAGGCCGGGGACGGCCCGATCGAGGTCGAGAATGGGGCGGACTTTCGCGACCACACCCAGGTCCAATCCCTGTCGCGCCCGTACGATCTCGCGCCGGGATCGACGATCCACGGGATCACCCTGGAGCGAATCGAAATGCCGTCGAACCTGTGCGGATTTCTCGAGGGCCGCAGCCGGTTTGCGCGCTTGGGTTTGATGATTCACGTGACCTCGGCCTTCGTTCAGCCCGGGGTGGCCAACCGACAGGTTCTCGAGATGAGCAATGTCTCGGCGCGGACGTTGCGGATCCACGCGGGTGTGCGTTTGTGTCAGATCGTGTTGATGCGCACCGAGGGGGACGCTCGCTATCGCGGTCGGTTCGCCGACCAGGACGCGATCTGAGGCGCCGAGGTCGTGCGTGCGGTCGCGCAGCGGGTTTCATCAGCCGAAGTCCGGGTCGACGGAGAGCTCGTCTCCGAGATCGGGGAAGGACTGCTCGCGTTCGTCGGGGTCGGGCACGACGACGGAGTGCGTCAGGCCGACGAGCTTGCGCGCCGTCTAGTCCACCTGCGCATCTTCGGCGACGCCGCCGGACGCATGAACCGCTCGCTGCTCGACGTCGCCGGCACGCTCGGAGTGGTTTCGCAGTTCACCCTGTACGGCGACGCCCGACAGGGGCGCAGGCCGTTCTTTGGTGACGCCGCTCCGGCCGAGCAGGCCGAGCCGCTGATCGAGCGGCTGGTCGCGGCCGCGGAAGCACTCGGTGCGAGCGTCGCTTGCGGCCGCTTTCGAGCCACGATGGAAGTCGCGCTGGTCAATGTGGGCCCGGTCACATTATTGCTCGACACCGACAAACGTTTCTGACCAATTCGTTCCTTCGCCTTGCTCCGCTTCGCCGGTAGCGTCATCATCCTTGGGGGGCCAACGGGACGTCGGGCCGGAATCACCAAGGACGGTGATTTGCGGAACTTGCAGTCCTTGGCGATTGGATGGGGGAAATCATGACAGTTTCGATGGAGTCGTTGGGTGGAACGCGCAAGTGGTCTCGCCGGCTGGGAATGCTCGTTGCGTTGACGATCGTGTTCCTGGGAAGTCCGGCGCTGGCGGGGAACGACACCGCGCGAGAAGCGGGTGTCGGTGTGGGCGCGGCGTTCGGCAGCCTGCTCTATGCACCGGTAAAACTCGTCTACGCGACACTGGGCGTGGTGATCGGCGGGGTCGCCTGGGGGCTCTCGGGTGGCGACAAGGACGTCAAGGATGCCGTGATCATGCCCGCGGTTCGCGGCGACTACGTGATCACGCCCGCGATCATCCGCGGCGAGCAGAAGGTCGAATTCGTCGGTCGGCGGCCCGGATACGGGCGTGAGGACCAGCAGATCGTCGCCGAAGAGATCGAAGAAGGCTTCTAGTCGCTCTCGTCCGCCGACCGCCTGCTGCAAGGCAGGCGGTAGTTGCTGCTGCATGCCCCCCATGGGGCAGGAGTGGCGGTGGTGGGGACGACCCGCGATCCTTTCGCAGCTCGCATGACTGAACTCGGCTCCCACAGCTATCTCGCGTTTGCGGCGGGGCTCCTCTCGGTGTTGTCGCCGTGCGTGCTGCCGTTGATGCCTGCGTATCTCTCGCTGATCTCGGGCATTTCGGTCGAAGAGATGCGCGAGGGCGCGGACGATGCCCGGATGCGGAGCCACGTGATGCGTGGTTGCTTCGGATTCGTCGCGGGATTCACGGTCGTCTTCGTGATCATGGGCGTCGGCGCGGTGGCGGCGGGGCAAATCGTCCGAACCTGGGAGATCCAGGTAATGGGCGTCGAGATCGGTGTTTCGCAGATCGCAGGCGTGGTGATCGCCCTGTTCGGTCTGCACATGACCGGCCTGGTGCCGATCCGAGCGTTGTACCGCGACACCCGCTTCCAGTTCCAGATCAACCACCACAGCTTCGCCAGCTCGATGCTGATCGGTGGGGGCTTCGCGCTGGGCTGGTCGCCCTGCATCGGCCCGATTCTCGCGACGATCCTCACGCTCGCGGGCAGCGAGGAGACGGTGGTGCAGGGCGTGGCGCTGCTGCTGATCTACTCGGGAGGGCTGGCGGTCCCGTTCCTGGTCGCGGGCTGGAGCATCGAATACTTCTTCGAGGCGTTTCACAGGATCAAGCATCACTTCCGGGCATTCGAGATCGGGTCCGGCCTGATCCTGGTGGTAGTCGGGATGCTGCTCGTGAGCGGTCACCTGACGTCGTTGAACCGGCAGTTCCAGTTCATGTCGGAATGGGTCGGCGCCCTCGAAAAGTCGCTTCAATGATCCGCGCCGAGCGGAGACGTGTGGATTTGCGCGCGTGGCGGGAGGGAGATGACGTGAGGGCCTGGAAGTCGGTATTCGCCGTGATGCTCGTCTGGTTCGCGGCCGCGATCCTCGGCTGCAACGCCGAGATCCCCGGCGGCTCGAGTGCGGTAGACGAGGAGCCGGCGCCCGCCGAGTATGTCGACTTCACGCTGCCCGATCTCGAGGGCCGGCCGATCGCGCTCGCGGACTACCGGGGCAAGATCGTGATCATCGATTTCTGGGCGACCTGGTGCCCGCCGTGTGTCTTCCAGGTTCCCGAGCTGAACGAGTTCTGGCAGTCCCATCGGGCGTCCGGCGAGGTGGTGGTGATCGGCGTCGCGGTCGACGACGAAGGAGCCGCAGTCGTCGGGCCCTGGGCCGAAGAGCACGGCATCACTTATACACTCGTCCTCGGGGACGAGGACGTCGCCCGGGAATTCGGTGCGATGGGATTTCCGACCCTCGTGATCGTCCGACCCGATGGGTCGGTCGATTCCCGCCACGTGGGATTGGTCGAGGCCGAAGAACTCGAAGAGCTCGTTACGGCTGCGGCGGGAGTCGGCGCGACCTAGCTCGAGGGACGGGCAGGGGCGCGCGGGGCCGGTTGCCGCTCGCCGTTTTTCCGAGCCCGCTAAAGCCGGCTGTGGGAACCGTCGAAAAGTTCCCAGGGGGATTCCGCGCGTGCGCGGAGTCGCGCTCGTCGGGAGGGACGCAGAGTGGGCGCAATCGAGGGCGAGACGACCGCGATTCGGGTCCGCAGCTCGTTTCAACGAACCGTCGAGCCGGGCGAGGCCGTCTTCGACGAAGGCGATGCCGGCGATCGCCTGTACGTCATCCAGAGCGGCGAGATCGAGTTGGTACGCGAAGGTTTCGGATCCAGCCGCGTGGTGGCCCGGGTCGGCCCGGGCGATTTCTTCGGCGAACTCGGAGTGGTGCTCGGTCGACCTTGTACGACCCGCGCGGTCGCCGTGCGTACGACGCGCGTATTGGAGCTCGATCGCGAAACCCTCGAATCCATGTGTCTCGAGCAGCCCGCGATCGCGATCCGGCTGCTGCGGGTCGTGGTCTCGCGATTGATCGAGGCCGAGACGCGGCTCGCTGCGCTCGGCGTGGACGACCTGCTGCGGCCGGTCGTACGGGGGCTGGTGCGCCGTGCGGAGCCCGATCCGGAAAACGGGATTCGGATCCCGACCAGCCTGCGTGGACTTTCGAGTGATGCGGGGCTTTCGATGTTCGAGACTCATCGAGCACTGCACCACCTGATCGATCGAAAAGTCGTCCGCCTGGTGGACGGCTGCCTGTTCGCCGCCGATGTCGACACCCTATCGGCCGCGGTCGACTCGACCGAATAGCCCGAATCCTCGCGCGAGCGGATTGACCCGTCGGGAGCCCGTTTGTTAGCGTGGACCCGGCTCGCCGGGCCTGCGTCGCGAAGCCCGGTGTTCGCGTCGGACGCACGACAATGCGATCGGTTCGAGGCCATTCGGAGGCTCGGGTGTCGCGGAAGATCGGCGTGGTCGCGGGGGTCATCGTCTGGCTGCTGATGGCGATCGCCCCGGGAATCCGGGCGGCCAGCCTCCCGGCGCGGGACAAGCCGTTCGAGCTCACCGCCGACTCGGTCGAATACGAGCAGAGGCGCAGCCTATACGTCGCGCGCGGCAATGTCCGAATCACCTCGAAGGGCAGCGAGCTCACCGCCGACTGGATGGTGTTCAACGACAAGGTCGGTCGCGGCGCGGCGACCGGCAACGTCGTGTTCAAGACCTCCGACGACGTGCTGCGCGCGCGCTTCATCGAGTTCAACATCGACACCGAGCGCGGCATTCTGTTCGGAGCGGCTTTCGATTCGGAGAAGGATCAGTTCCAGTTGCGAGGCGAAGAAATCGTCAAGCACGGCGACGACACCTACTCGTTCGAAAACGGGACCTTTACGACCTGCGAATGCCCCGACCCCGAAGACCGCGATCCATGGAGAATCAAGGCCGGTAGCGCCCAGCTCGAAGTGGGCGGCTACGGAACCGCGCGCAACACCACCTTCGAAATCCTCGGCGTACCCGTCGTGTGGTTGCCCTGGATGATCTACCCGCTGAAGACCGAGCGCGAGAGCGGCCTGCTCTTTCCCGAGATCGGTTACAGCGGACGAAACGGCGCGGAGCTCGCGCTTCCGATCTTCTGGGTCGCACACGAGAGCGTGAACGTGATCGCGAAGCCGGGCTGGATGAGCGAGCGCGGCCCGACGGCGGATCTCGAGGTCGAATACGTATTCGGAGAGCGTTCGGAGGGGGACGTCTCGGGGCATTTCGTCCACGACGGGAAGATCGACCCCGATTCGCAGAAGGACCCGTTTGGACGCGAGCGCTGGGCGGTGGAGGGCAAGGAGGATTTGTTCCTTCCCTGGGATCTGCGTCTCAAGAGCGACTTCGCAGCCATCTCCGACAACGAGTACCTGTCCGACTTTCACGACCTGCCACAGCGGCAGGACGACCGCTTCTTGATCTCGAACGCGTTCGTGGGTCGATCGTTTGCGGAAGACGGACGGTTCGGCGCGCTGGCCGCCGTCGTCATCGCGAATGACCTGCAGAACCCGAACGACCAGGATCGCGATCGGTTCCTGTTGCAGCGCCTCCCCACGCTGGCGGCCGTGGTGCTGCCGGCTGCGCTGTCGGATTCGATTCCGGTGCTCGATCGAATCGTTCCATCGTTCGACGTCGAGTACTCGTACTTCCAACCGCAGCGTCGAGCGGTCGACAAGTACGACGATCTCGACCCGGCGTACTACGCGGACGCGGCGTACATCGATACCGGAATCGACGCCTTGCCGAGTTCCAGGGAGCGCGGCTTTCCGGGCGTTTCGGATCCCCACGGTGACGATGCGCCCACCACGTCCGGCGGTCTCGAGCTGAATGGCAGTTACGAAGAGGGCGAGCCGCTGGCCGACGACGGTCATCGGATCGATCTGCATCCGAGCCTGGCCGTGCCGTTCCGGATCGGCGACTACGTGGAGGCCTACCCCGAGGTCGGCTGGCACCAGACCTTCTACGAATCGCATTTCCTGGGCTCGAACCAGCGGCATCTGCTGACCGCGCAGCTCGACCTGCGCTCGCGGCTCGATCGGCATTATCAGAGCGGATTGACCCACCTGATCGAACCGCATCTGTCGTACGGATTCATCTCCGGCCTGGGTTCGAACCAGGATGAAAACCCGCTGTTCGTGCCGGCGACCGCGGTTCCACAACAGCGGATCCGCCAGCTCGACCTCCGAAACGTGATGATCGACGACGCGGACCGCGTCCGGAAGTTCAACGGATTCACCTACGGTGTGAGCAATCGATTCTACAAGCGGACCGACGACGAGGGCGCACGGCTCATCGGGGACATCTATCTCTCGAACGCGATCGACGTGGAAGAAGGCGAATTCGGCCCCATCTACCTCGGCGGCAGCGTGTACCTCTTCGACGGCGCCAGGATCTGGTCGAATATCGGCTTCGACCCCGAGGCGGTGGCCGTTTCCGAGGCCACCGCGCAGATCCTCTACAAACACGAACGCGGGCACAAGCTGGCGCTTCGCTACCGCTACCTCAGGAAGACCCCGAAGTTCTTCGAGGATTTCCGGAACTCGTCGGAGCGATTCGATCGTTTCGAGAGCGGAGTCGAGCGGATCAACCAGATCAGCCTGCTCACGCGCGTCGCAGTCACCGATCAATGGTTCGTCCACTATCGCGGCGCCTACACCTTCGAAGACGGCTTGATGCTGAAGAACGTCGGCGGCATCGAATACGTCTCGGTCTGTCGATGCTGGGCGGTGGGCTTCGAGCTGGGGCACAGTCGCTCGCGCGGAATCCGCTTCAACCTGAGCTACCGCTTCCTCGGTCTGGGCGACGACATGAAGAAGAGCGGGCCCGCGAGCTTCGGCACCGGCGATCTCGACTTGCTTGACTCTCTCTGAGGCGTTTGATAACAACACGGAATTACAGGGTTTTCTCCACGCGCTCAACGCGCCCTGCCCGAGGCCGAGTTGCACCGCCCCTCCCAGGAAGTTTTCGAGGCACTCGCGACGCGCGGGAACCTGATTCCGGTCGTTCGCGAAGTCATGGCCGACCTCGACACGCCGCTCTCGCTGTTCCAGCGGCTCGACGACGGTCGAACCTCGTTCCTGCTCGAGTCCGTCGAGGGCGGTGAGAAGTGGGCGCGTTACAGCTTCATCGGCACCGGCTCGCGCGCGATCTTTCGCGCGCGAGGCCGTGCGGCGGAGTGGAGCGAGAACGGCGAGACCGAGCATTTCGAGGTCGAAGGCGACCCGCTCGAAATCCTGCGCAATCGGCTCGCGCGGTTTCGCCCCGCCGTCCCCGAAGATCTGTCGCTGCCGCGTTTCGTGGGCGGAGCGGTCGGTGTCGTCAGCTACGACTGGGTGCGCTTCGTCGAGAAGATTCCGGACGACAATCCCGATGAAATCGGCATTCCGGAGCTCTGGTTCTCGCTGCCCGAAACGGTCGTGGTGTACGACAACGTGCGGCATTCGGCGTTGATCGTCCGGCAGGTCGAGCTCGTCGAGGGCGCGGATCTCGCTGAATCGTACGCCGAAGCCGTTGCGGCGATCGACTCGACGTTGGCCCGATTGCGGACTCCGATCACACCGTCGCCACCCGGACAGCCGGTGAGCGCGCCGATGGATGTGCAGCGGAGCGTGGAACGCGAGGCCTTCCACACCGTCGTCAAGAAGGCGAAGGAGTACATCGAGGCCGGCGACATCTTCCAGGTGGTGTTGTCACAGCAGTTCCGGATCCCGCTCCAGGTCGACCCGTTCACGATCTATCGCCACCTGCGGCTCGTGAATCCGAGTCCGTATCTGTTCTTCCTGCGCTGCGAGGGTCCGGTGATCCTCGGATCGTCACCCGAGGCGCTGGTGCGACTCGACCACGGACGGATCGATGTGAGGCCGATCGCCGGCACCCGGCGGCGCGGAGCGAACGCCGAGGAGGACGCGCGCCTCGAGGCCGATCTGCTCGCCGACGCAAAGGAACGAGCGGAGCATCTGATGCTGGTCGACCTGGGCCGCAACGACGTCGGCCGCGTGGCCGAGATCGGATCGGTCGATGTCAACGAGTACGCGGTGATCGAGCGCTACTCCCACGTCATCCACATCGTCTCGAACGTAACCGGAACGCTGCGGCCGGAGCTCGATTGGCTCGACCTGCTGCGCGCGACGTTCCCGGCCGGAACGTTGTCGGGAGCGCCCAAGGTGCGCGCGATGGAGATCATCGACGAGCTGGAGAATCAGCGGCGCGGCCCGTACGGAGGCTGCGTCGGCTACATCGATTATTCCGGAAACATGGACACGGCGATCGCGATTCGCACGCTGGTGATCAATGACGGGGAGATCTTCCTGCGGACCGGTGCGGGCATCGTCGCCGACTCGGACCCCGAATCGGAATATCAGGAATGCCTCAACAAGGCCGGGGCGTTGATCCAGGCGATCGATCTTTCGCGCGAGGGAATCGAATGAGCGCGGACGGCTGCGACGAAGGCGGAGCGTGATGGACGAGCGATGATGCGGCTGTTGATGATCGACAATTACGACTCCTTCACCTTCAATCTCGTCCAGTATCTGGGCGAGCTCGGAGCGAAGGTCGAAGTCGTTCGCAACGACCAGGCCACGATCGACGATCTTCTCGAGCGGGAAGCGGTCGGCGTGGTGATCTCGCCGGGTCCCGGTGAGCCGAGCGCAGCCGGGATCTCACTCGATACCGTTCGGGCCTGCGCCGAACGTCGGCTGCCGCTGCTCGGGGTGTGCCTCGGCCATCAGGCGATCGGTGCCGCCTTCGGCGGTCGCATCGTCCGGGCTCGTTCGATCATGCACGGCAAGGTCTCGTCGATCGAGCACGACGGACGCGGGATCTTCAGCGGGGTACCCCAAGCGTTCGAAGCGACGCGCTACCACTCGCTGGTGGTCGAGGAGGCTTCCTTCCCCGACGAGCTGGAGATCTCCGCGCGGAGCGCGGATCGCGAGATCATGGGGCTGCGCCACCGTACGCTTCCGATCGAGGGGCTCCAGTTCCACCCCGAATCGATTCTCACCGGCGTCGGCAAGCAGCTGCTGCGGAATTTCCTCGATCTCTGCGAGTCGAAGCGCCCGGTATGAGTCTGCGCGAGGCGGTGGAGACCGCGGTCACGGGGCGCGAGGTGCCGGCCGCGCTTCTCGAAGGCGCATTCGACGAAATCATGCGGGGCGCGGCCTCCGACGTGCTGATCGCCGCGTTGCTCGTCGCGTTGCATACGAAGGGGGAGACCGTCGGTGAAATCGTTGCGGCAGCTCGTTCGCTGCGAGCGCACGCGGTGATCGCCGAAGTCGCCGATCCGCAGACGGTCGACACCTGCGGGACGGGTGGCGACGGTGCGGACACCTTCAATATTTCCACGGCTGCGGCGTTCGTCGTAGCGGGTGCGGGCCTGTCGGTGGCGAAGCACGGCAATCGCGCCGCCTCGGGCCGAACCGGTAGTGTCGATGTGCTCGAAGCGCTGGGTGTCCGGGTCGACCTGCCCGTCGCCGCCTCGGCGCGAGTGCTCGCCGACGTGGGGATCGCTTTGTTCTTTGCGCGTGAGGCGCATCCGGCAATGAAGCATGTGGCGCCGGTTCGGCAGGCGCTCGGGTTCCGGACGATGATGAATTGCCTGGGGCCGCTCGTGAACCCCGTCGGCGTCCGGTACCAGGTCGTCGGTGTCTACAGCGACCCGCTCGTGGAGACGATCGCGAGGGCGCTGGGCGAACTCGGGGCTACGCGAGCGCTGGTCGTGCACGGCAGCGACGGACTCGACGAGGTCACCACCGCCGGATCGACCCGGGCGGCGTTGTTCGCGAATGGCGAGGTCGGCACGCTGTCTCTCGATCCGTTGGACCACGGCATTCCGAGGCCGCCGAAGGGCGCGCTGGCCGGCGGGGATGCCGCGGAGAATGCCCGAATCCTCCGCAGCGTGCTCGACGGCGCAGCGGGAGCGCCGCGTGACATCACCTGCGTGAATGCGGCCGCCGCTTTGTGGGTCGGCGGTGCCGCGGATGACTTCGCCAGCGGAATCGATCTCGCGCGGCGCAGCATCGACTCCGGCGCCGCGCGGCAGCGCCTCGACCAGCTCGTCGAGGCGACGAATGCGATCGGCTCGTGACGGTCCGAGGGAACGAGAAGTGACGATCCTCGCCGAAATCCTGGATCGCAAGCGGGACGAAGTGGCTGCCGCGCGCGCCGCCGTTCCGGCCGACGAACTGGCCGCACGGGCGCGTGGGCGCGGCGATCGACCGCGTGGCTTCCGTGAGGCGCTGCGCTCGGGGCCTGCGCCACGCGTGATTGCGGAAGTGAAACGGCGCTCCCCGAGTCGCGGCGAGATTCGCCCCGACTTCGATCCGGTTGCGATCGCGACGGCGTACGTCGACGCGGGCGCCGCCGCCATTTCGGTTCTGACCGACGAACACTATTTCGGCGGGCATCTCGGCCACCTCGAGGCCGTGAGGTCGGCAACCCCCGTGCCGGTCTTGCGCAAGGATTTCATCGTCGATCCGTATCAGATCGACGAGGCCGTGGTGTACGGCGCCGACGCGGTCCTGTTGATCGTCGCGGCATTCCCCGGAGCCTCGGGCGAGGCCGATCTCGGGTCGCTGCGGCGATACGCGCTGGATCGGGGCGTCGACGTGCTCGTCGAAGTTCACGACGAGGAGGAACTGGCGACGGCGCTCCACCTCGGAGCGGATCTGGTGGGGATCAACAACAGGAATCTCGCGACCTTCGAGGTCGATATTGCGACGACCGAGCGATTGGCGGTCGGAATTCCGGGAGGGGTCGTTCTCGTCGCAGAAAGTGGCATCTTCACGAACGACGACATTCAACGGCTCGAACGGTGCGGCGCATCGGCTTTTCTCGTTGGTGAGGCGCTGATGCGCGAACCGGACGTCGGGTCGGCACTGAGGAAACTTCGGAGGAAATCGTGAGCGGCAGAATTCGGGTCAAGATCTGTGGTGTCATCCACCCCGACGATGCGGAGGCGGCGGTCGAGGCGGGCGCGGATTTGATCGGTCTGAATTTCGTGCCGGGTTCACCGCGTTGCCTCGATCTCGCCACCGCCGAGGAGATCGCCGAGCGCGTCAGTGGCCGAATCGAGCGCGTCGCGGTGTTTCGCGACGCCGCCATCGACGAGATCGAACGAGTGCTGCGCCGTGTCGATTTCGAGCGCGTGCAGTTCCACGGCTCCGAGACCGAGGAGGAGGTCGAAGAGGTCGACCTGCCGGTCATCAAGGCGATTCAGGGCGCCGATATCGCCGCGGCCGAGGAATATCCCGGAACGATCGTGCTCCTCGATCATCCGACCGACGGCGGGGGCAGCGGCAATGCCTGGAATTGGAGCGAGGCGACCGAATTGATCGAGAACGGTATCGACGCGATCCTCGCCGGCGGCCTCGACCCGGACAACGTCACCGATGCGTTGGCGAGTCTCGGCGACTTGTTGCCGTGGGGAGTCGACGTCGCCACCGGCGTCGAGACCGACGGGCGGCGAAAGGATCCGGAGAAGATCGCGCGGTTCGTGGCGGCCGTACGTGCTGCGGAGAGCTTCGATTGAAGAGCCAGCCCGATGAGAACGGACACTTCGGATCCTACGGCGGGCGATTCGTCTCCGAGACGCTGATTGCGGCGCTCGACGAACTCGTTTCGGAGTACCCGCGAATCAGCGCGACGCCCGAATTCAAGCGCGAACTCGACGAGTTGCTCTCGTCCTACGCCGGGCGACCGACTCCCATCACCCATGCGAAGCGGATGAGCGAGGAGTTGGGCGGAGCGGAGGTGTATCTGAAGCGTGAAGACCTCGCGCACACCGGGGCGCACAAGATCAACAACGTGCTCGGTCAGTGCCTGTTGGCGCGGACGATGGGCAAGCGGCGGATCATCGCCGAGACCGGTGCGGGGCAGCATGGCGTGGCGACGGCGACGGCCTGTGCGTTGATGGGACTCGAGTGCGCCGTCTACATGGGTGCCGAGGACGTCGAACGGCAGGCACTCAACGTGTTCCGGATGGAACTCCTCGGGGCGACGGTGCATCCGGTCGTGAGCGGCTCGAAGACGCTCAAGGACGCGACCAACGAGGCGCTGCGTGATTGGGTCACCAACGTCGAATCGACCTATTACTGCATCGGGTCGGTAATGGGCCCGCACCCGTACCCGTTGCTCGTGCGCGATTTCCAGCGCGTGATCGGCGTCGAAGCACGGGCACAGATGCAGCAGGAAATCGGACGATTGCCGGACGTGCTGGTCGCCTGCATCGGCGGGGGCTCGAATGCAATCGGGTTGTTCCACCCGTTTCTCGACGACGCGGCGGTCCGACTGATCGGCGTCGAAGCGGCCGGCGAAGGTCTCGATTCCGGGCGTCACGGTGCGGCGTTGTGCGCGGGCGTTCCGGGCGTGTTGCATGGAATGCGCAGTCTGCTCCTGTGTGACGACGACGGTCAGATCTTCCCCGCACATTCGATCTCGGCCGGCCTCGACTACCCCGGCGCCGGACCCGAGCATGCGTACTTGCGAGATGCGGGACGGGCCGAATATGTCGCAGTCACCGACGACGAGGCGCTCGATGCGTTCGTCTACCTGTCGCGTATGGAAGGCATCGTGCCGGCGCTCGAATCGGCGCATGCGGTGGCGTACGTGCGGAAGCTCGCGCCGACGCTGCCGCGCGACGCCGTCGTGCTGATCAATCTCTCGGGCCGAGGGGACAAGGACGCGCCGCAGGTGCGGGACATGCTCGCGGCACGCAACGCGTCCTCGCACTGATGGGGCGGCTCGGGGCGCGTTTCCAGGCGTTGCGGGCGCGGGGTGAATCCGCGCTGATTCCGTTCATCACCGCGGGTGATCCCGATCTCGAAACGACGGAGCGACTGTTGTACGCGCTCCAGGAAGCGGGTGCGGACGCGATCGAGATCGGGGTGCCGTTCTCGGACCCGATGGCGGAGGGCCCGACGATCCAGCGTTCGAGCGAGCGCGCGCTGCTGAAGGGGACTTCGCTCCGGCAGGTGCTCGCGATGGTCAGGAAGGTTCGCACCGGCATCGACGTGCCGCTGATCCTGATGGGGTACGCGAACAATTTTCTCGTGATGGGGGACGACGGTTTCGCCGAGGCTGCGAGCGAAGTCGGCGTGGATGGGGTGATCGTGGTGGATCTGCCTCCCGAGGAGGGAGTTGATTTCTACGCCGCGCTGCGGGAACGCGGCGTCGACCCGATCCTGCTCGCGGCGCCCACGACGACTCCGGAGCGTGCCCGGATGCTCGTGCGCGAGACGCGCGGGTTCCTCTACTACGTTTCGCTCACCGGGGTGACGGGGGCGCGCGCCGCCATCGGCGAGGGCGTCGAGGCCGCCGTGCGGTCGCTCCAGTCGCTCTCGGATGTGCCGGTCTGTGTCGGCTTCGGGGTCGCGACCCCGGAGCACGCGGGGATCGTGGGCGGTTTCGCCGACGGAGTCGTCGTCGGGAGTGCACTCGTCGATCGAATCGATCGCGCGGCATCTCCCGACGAGGCGATCGAGGAGGCCTCCCGCTTCGTCGCCGAGCTCAAGGCTCCGCTGTTTCGTGAGCGGCGGGGCTCGGGTCCGACGTGAGCCGGCGATAGAGCTCGCGCACCTGCTGCTCGGTTTGTTCGAGCGAGCCGGTGTTGTCGATCACGCAATCGGCCATGTCCCGCTTTTCATCGATCGGAAGCTGGGCGCGGATCCGGCGCACCGCTTCTTCGCGAGTGCAGTCGTCGCGCGAGATCTGGCGCTCGATCTGGAGTGATTCCGGGACGTGGACGACGATGGTCGCATCGAATCCGAGTCGGCTCGAGATTCCCGTCCCGGTCTTCATTCCCTCGAACAGCAGGGGGATGTCGAGCACGATCAGACCCACGCCCGCCTCGCGCGCTTCGGCCAGCCGACGCATCATCTCGATGCCGACTTTCGGATGCATGATCGAATCGAGTCGCTTGCGGGCGTCGGGATTCCGGAATGCGATGGCGCCCAGCGCCGCCCGGTCGAGAGCGCCGGATTCATCGAGGATCTCCTCGCCGAACGCCTCTACGAGCTCCGCCAGGACCGGCGATCCGGGCGCCTGGAGTTCGTGTACGATTGCGTCGGCGTCGATCACACGGGCGCCGAGCTCGGCGAACAGGGCCGCTACGGTGCTCTTGCCCGAACCGATTCCACCCGACAGGCCTACGACTCGTGTCATCGCACCGGCAGGGTGCTGGAAAACGCCGGCGTGGGCCAGTGGGTCTCAGAGCACTTCGTCTTCGTCGTCCACCGCGACGCAGTTCTTTCCATGGGCCTTGGCGCGGTAGAGGGCCGAGTCCGCCGCGGCGAAGAAGCGCTTGCGGGTGCCTGCGTACTGCGCGACGCCCATCGACAGGGTCGTTCGGGTCGGCCGCAGTGATTCGTCGACGATGAACGATGACTCCGCAATCGCGGTGCGAATCTTCTCCGCCAGTCGTTGAGCGCCCGCGAGGTCGGTGTCCGAAGCCAGTACCACGAACTCGTCGCCGCCGTAGCGCGCCAGGAGGTCGCTCTCCCGGATCGTGTCGTTCATCAGCATCGCGATTCGACGCAGCAGCTCGTCACCCGCCGCATGGCCGAGGCGGTCGTTCAACGATTTGAAATCGTCGACATCGACCAGGATCATCGACAAGGGTTCCTTCACCCGGTTCACGCGTTTGATCTCACGCGTGAGGTGATCCTGGAAGAAGCGATGGTTGTGGAGCTTCGTCAGTCCGTCCGTGATCGACAGCTGTTCGAGCACCTCGTTGGCTTGTTGCAGTTCGAGGTTCTGGTCGCGCAGCTTCGCGTTCGCGATCTCGATCTCGCCCTGGTTCCTGCGCAGCTTGCGCATCATGTCGTTGAAGGTGTGCGTGAGCAGGCCGATCTCGTCGTGGGTGGCCGGTTCGGGGATTTCGTGGTCGAGCTGCCCCTGGGCGATCTGGCGTGCGCCGTCGGAGAGGATCTCGATCGGCTTGAGAATCGCTGCGGTGATCTTGTACGCCAGAAAGCTGAACAGCAGGATGACGCAGAGGTCGATCACGAAGACCCGCTTGACGACCGAGACGACGGGGGCGAAGACGACCTCGAACGGAGCCTCCGCGACGAGGTACCAGTCGGCGATCGAAAGCGGGAGCACGCTCACGATGACGTGAACGCCCTCGGAATTGGTGTATTCGCGGATCTTCGAATCCGGTTTTTCGAGCAGTCCTGCGGGAACCGTGCGTGAATGCATCGAACCGCCGGCAGCGCCGAAGAGGATGCGCCCGCGGTCGTCGACGATCAACGTCGTCCTGGAGATCTCCGTCCTGGGCGGCGCGATCTTCGCCTCGATGGTGCTCCCGTTCAGGATCGCGACCAGATGCCTCCCACTCGTCGGATGGAGAAGCGTGACGTAGGTCAGCGTTTCGCCGGACCCGGTCACCGCGGTTTGGATTCCGGAGCGCGCCGTGTCGAACGGCGGGTTCGATTCCTCGAGCTCGCGCCACGCATCGCGACCGGAGGGTCGATACGGGTGTCCGTCGGAGCCATAGATCGCGATCGCATCGATCAGCTCCGACTTCGCGATGACCCGGTCGAGCCGCGTTCGGCTCGGGTTCTCGACGTTCGCGGCCAACTCGCGAAGTTCGGCGAGGTTTCGCGCGAACCAGGCCGTGATTTCCTCCCGCGAGCGCGAGAGCGATGCCGGAAACTGACGGTCGAGGCGGCTGCTCAGGTAGCCGTGCGTGCTCTGGATCGAGACCCAGCTCACGACCAGAGCCGTCGCGAACGTCGAGACGAAGACGAACAGGATGATCTTGGTAGCCAGGCTGTCGAGCGGTTGCCGACGGCCGGGACCGGGTAATTCTGTCATGCGCGCAGCTGCCTCCGCATTCGCTGTATCGACCGCATCCGCTGCTCGCTTGACCATTCTCCGCTTGCACGAGGAAGAAAATCCTCAGTAATTACGAGTGGTTAAGGGATATGCCCTAGCGGCTGGCGAGATCCGCCGCCAATCGGCGGTAACTCCCCGTCAATTCGAATGAAATCGCCTCCTGGGCGGTTTGCGCCGCCTCGGGCCCTCGAGTATATTGCGCAAGCATTTTCAGGGGGTTAGCGAGTTTTTCACGGCATCGGGAAAGTCCCGTGCCTCCGGCACGCTCCCGATTCGAACGGGTTTTGTCCCGGGCAACCAGCGCGACGGATGGTGCGATGGCGAATTCCGGACAATCACGCCGAGCGACGGAGGACGCCGAGCGCGCGAAGTTGCTCGAGGAGCTCCGTCGGCAAATCGATGCCATCGACTCGGAGATCCTCGAGAAGTTGAACGATCGCGCGCGCGTGGTGGTCGAGGTCGGGACGCTGAAACAGCAGACGGGCGCCCCGGTCTATTCGCCGACCCGCGAACAGCGAATCGTCGATCGGCTCGTGGACGAGAACACCGGGCCGTTTCCAGAGGCCGGGATTGCCCCGGTCTTCCGCGAGATCGTATCGGCGACCCGGTCGCTCGAAGAAGAGCTGCCGATCGCGTACTTCGGCCCCGAAGGAACCTTCACCCACCTCGCGGCGAAACGGCGCTTCGGCGAGGTCGCAAACCTGCACGGCGAATCGTCGATTCCGAACGTCTTCGGCGCGGTCGAGTCCGGCAAGGCTCGGCTCGGCGTGATTCCGATCGAGAACACCACCGCGGGCGTGGTGACCGCCACGCTCGACACATTCGCGGATTCGGATTTGTCGATCTGTGGTGAGATCGTGCTGCCGATCTCTCTCGACCTGTTTTCTCGCAGTGGGAAGCTCGCCGACGTGTCTCGTGTCGCGTCGCACCCGCAACCGCTGGCTCAGAGCCGGCAATGGCTCGACGAGAACCTGCCGGGCGTCGAGCGGATCGAGACCGCCAGCACAGCGGCCGCCATCGATCTCGCGGCCTCGGACGAGTCGGTCGCCGCCATCGGCAGCTCGATTGCGGGCGGTTTGCGGGGGCTGGTCGCCATCGAGACGGCGATCGAGGATCGGCTCGAGAACACCACCCGCTTCGTATTGATCGGGCGCCAGCTCCCCGAGCCGAGCGGCGATGACCTGACGACCGTGCTGTTCACGATCCGGAAGGACGAGTCCGGTGGGCTGTACCGGTTGATCGAGCCGATGGCGCAGCGCGGCGTCAATCTGACCTCGATCCATCTGCGGCCGATCGCGGGCAAGCCGTGGGAGTACTACTTCTTCATCGACATCGAGGGGCATCGCGACGACCCGCAGGTCGCCGCGGCACTGGCCGCCGCAGCCGAGGTCGCTCACACCTGTCGCGTGCTCGGATCCTTCCCGCGCGCGGCCGGTGCTCGCCCGAAGCGCGCGGGCGGGGAGCGGTGAGATGGCGCTGAAGGACGTCGTGAACCGCCACATCCTGGACCTGCGTCCGTACGAGCCCGGCAAGCCGATCGAAGAGCTCGAACGCGAGCTCGGAATCACGGGTTCGATCAAGCTCGCCTCCAACGAGAGCCCGCTCGGTCCGTCGCCGAAGGCGCAGGCGGCAATCCGCGCGGCGGTCGACCGTTTGCACCGCTATCCGGACGGCGCGAGCTTCGCCTTGCGGCACGAGCTCGCGGGACGGCTCGGCGTGGGCACGGACCAGCTCGTCTTCGGCGCCGGAGCGGACGAACTCCTCGAGCTGTTGGCGAAGGTTTTTCTCGGATCGGGCTCCGAAGCGGTGTTCGCGTGGCCGTCGTTCGCGATGTACCCGATCGTCGTCAAGGGCATGGGCGCTACGCCGGTTGCGGTGCCGCTGTCGAGCGACCTCGAGCACGACCTTCCGGCACTCGCCGCTGCGGTCAACGAGCGGACCAAGATCGTGTTCGTGTGCAATCCCAACAATCCCACCGGAACCAGTGTCGGTGCCGCCGATTTCGATCGCTTCGCCGCGGATCTGCCGGCGGACGT